>Ga0182024_10018998_pt1 | contig 12724 bp, 17 predicted proteins | sample P32metaG_FD_120480 | JGI IMG/M metagenome (GOLD analysis project Ga0182024, IMG submission 120480) | Permafrost microbial communities from Stordalen Mire, Sweden - P3-2 metaG (Illumina Assembly) | ecosystem: Environmental > Terrestrial > Soil > Wetlands > Permafrost | place: Sweden: Stordalen... | reverse complement strand
TTCTTCGGCTACACGCACTGCCCGGACATTTGCCCGACCACCTTGTTCGAAATGTCGGAGGTTATGCGCGCGCTCGGCAACGACGCCGACCGCATCAACGCGCTGTTCATCACCGTCGATCCGGAACGCGACACGCCGGCGGTAATGAAGGATTATTTGTCGAGCTTCGACCCGCATCTGCGCGGCGGTACCGGCGACCAAAAGGCGATCGACGCTGTCGAGAAGGCCTACCGCGTCTACGCCAAGAAGGTGCCCGCCGAGAAGGGCGACTACAGCATGGACCATACCGCGCTGGTCTATCTGATGGACAAGCAGGGCCGCTTCGTCGCGCCGTTCAAGCTCGACCGCAGGCCCGAGGCGGCGGCCGCCGATCTGCGGCGCTATCTCTAACAATTCCCGTTTTCATTTGAACCGGGTCGCCGGCTGCCGCGACCAAGGTCATGCGCTGTGCCGGCCCGACATGGGCCGGACACGGCGGATTTGATTTTCAGCTATAACCATACCTGACGGAGGAATTGATCATGGTCGGCGACAAGCGGTTCGGCCACGCCACTATGCCCAGGCCGAGGGCGTGATCGAGGATTTTAAAAAAACTTCCCCACGCTCCTGGATGCAATCGCGCGCGAGAAGACGATCGACAGCGACAAGATAGAAATCTGGTTTGCAGGTGAGGCTCGTATTGGTCAGAAGAACAAGATCACCCGCCGCTGGGCCAAGCGTGGCACCCGTCCCAGCGCGCCCCGGGATCAGCGCACCGCCTCGACCTACATCTTCGGCGCGGTCTGCCCTCAGCAGGGCAAAGGCGCAGCCCTGATCCTGCCGGCCTGCAATACCGAGGCGATGAACCTGCATCTCGCCGAGATCGCCAAGACGGTCGCGCCCGGTGCCCACGCCGTCCTCTTGGTCGATCAGGCTGGCTGGCACATGTCGACGCGCCTCGTCGTGCCGCCCAACATCACCATTGTCGCCCTGCCGCCAAAATCCCCAGAACTCAACCCGGTTGAGAACGTCTGGCAGTACATGCGCGACAACTGGCTCTCCAACCGTATTTTCAAATCCTATGACGATCTCGTCGACCATTGCTGCGAAGCATGGAACAAGCTCGTCGATCAACCATGGCGCATCATGTCCATCGGATTGCGCCAATGGGCGCACGGGTTCTGATCAATGGGACTTGGTATAAGTTGTGCGATCACAACATTGGTAATTGCGCGCAGGGACAAACCGCACGACCTATCGGCGGTTGCGTTGCTCTTCGGAATCGCCGCGATCATCATCGCGGTATGTAAACCAGCTTTCGTAAAGATTGGCCGCATCAATTTCGCCCTTGGACAGAATGCAAATGGCAAGATGTTCTGGCGAGAACAAAGAATAAGAAATCGTATTTCCACCGATTGTAATTGAATATTGCGTCGATGATGGATCGTAGCTCCATCGGCCATTGATGATGCTGTCGGCAGATTCTTTGCCTTGTTGAGCCGGAATGTATTGTACGAGTTCGGCGTGCTGGTCCTCAAAAAGTGTCACGTACTTGGTACCGCTGAACGATATCAATGATGAGCAGGGCTCCAGTTCATCCCAGCCAGCCGGGGGCCGTTTCGCAATCGAGACAGGGCGGGTATGAATCCAATATATTCCGCGGATAACCAAGCAAACTGCAAGCAGAATAAAAAGCCGCGACCACAAAGGCCTCCTGCGAGGCCGGTGGTTTTTGATTCCACCGACCTCGGCCTCTGGATCTGAATTGTTCGTCACAGCTTCAGACTTTAACCGGCCGTTAGCCGGCGCTGTCCTCGCTCATGAAGCGATCTTGATCAGTGTTCTGGTCGACCACTAGCGTTGAGCTTGCGTGGCTCTCAGCCCATAGGCCTCTTCGCTCAGTTCGCCGGCGGCGATCAGCACGCGGTCGGCGCCGATGCCGAGCGCCGCGGCCCGGCATTCGGCATCGTCGATCACGCTGCCGGCGAGCAGGGCGCGGACGCACTCGATTTCCGGACAGCCGCCGGCAAGGCGCGGGCCGCTGTCGGCCCATTCAGCGGCCGACGGATCAATCGAGGGACTCTTGACGCGTCCGCCAAAAGACGCCCTCGAGCGGCCGCCGGCCGCTCTGGCCTCAATTGTCGCCTCCATGCCCCCATCCCGCCGACGTATTTTCCGGTAGGATATTAGCGTCAATACAACCTCGACGCGAGTCGGGTTGCGGGCCGTTCCGGCGAGGTTTTATGCGGCCCGGCGGGGCCGCCGCGTGGGTGGCCGGGCGCGGCTTCCGGTGCTAGAAGGCCGCTTCCATGTCGGACTTCATGTCACATTATATGGTGCCGGCCGCGATCGTCGCGGTGGCGATCGTATTGCTGCTCGGCCTTGTCAACATGATGCGCGGCGGCTCGCCCAACCGCTCGCAACAGCTCATGCGCTTACGCGTGCTGCTGCAATTCGTCGCCATCATCGTGATCATGGTGACGATCTGGGCGATGGGACACTAGCGGCCGGCGGCGCAATCGCACCACGGCGCACGCTTATTTCATCGGCGCCGCGCGCATGTATTCCACCTTCTCTTTTTTCATTTTCGGCTTTTTATGATGCTTCTTGTGCTTCTTGGCGGAATAATCGGTAGACACGGCCTTGGCCGTAAGCTCGGCGGCGCTCGAAGCCGTCGCCCGACCGGCGGCGGGCAGCATCAGAAGCGCCGCGGCGGCGGCAATCGTCAGGAAACGCATGGCAGTCACCCCCCGTTTTTTGTGCCGAAAACCCGGATAGAATAGCAGCCTATCCCGAATCCGAAGGGAGAGGCGAGGTCCCCGATGGTCGTGCTCAACCGCATCTACACCCGCACCGGCGACGACGGCACGACGTCGCTCGGCAGCGGGGCGCGGCGCAAGAAATACGACCTGCGGGTCGAGGCCTATGGCACGGTCGACGAGGCCAATGCGGTGATCGGCCTGGTGCGGCTGCATACCGAGGGCGACCCCGCGCTCGATGCCGCGCTCGGCCGCATCCAGAACGACCTGTTCGACGTGGAGGCAGACCTGTGCCTCGCCGAAAAAGGCCCCGGCGGTGCGCGGCTCACCGTCACCGACGCGCAAGTGGAATGGCTGGAAGCCGAGATCGACCGGCTCAACGCCGCGCTGGAACCGCTGAAATCCTTCATCCTGCCCGGCGGCAGCGCGGCCTCGGCCTATCTGCATCTCGCGCGCACGGTCTGCCGGCGTGCCGAGCGCATCATGGTCGAGCTCAAGGACAAACCGGGGGAGGGCGTGTCGGAGCCCTCGCTCAAATACGTCAATCGGCTGTCGGATTACCTGTTCGTCGCCGGCCGCCATGCCAACGACAAGGGCTCGCGCGACGTACTGTGGGCACCGGGACAGAACCGATAGCAGGCAGGCCGGGCGGCTTTGGGGGACGTCATGGTGATGCCGCTGTGGGACGACTGTCCCCTGAAACTGCCGAAGCTTCCCATCGTTACCTGGGGCCTCATCGTTGCAAATGTCGTGGTGTTCGCCTTCACGGCGGCCGCGCCGCCGGACATGCAGTCCGCGATTTTGAACTTTGCGGTGACGCCGGCCAACATCACCGCCGCGCCGATCGATCCGACGCTGATCCCGCCCGATCTGACGCTGGTCAGCTACATGTTTCTGCACGCCAATCTCTGGCACCTGCTCGGCAATGTGATTTTCCTCTGGGTGTTTGGCGACGATATCGAGGAGGCCATGGGGCCGCTGCACTTCATCGGCTTTTATCTCGCCAGTGGGGTTGTGGCGGCGCTGATCTTCGTCGCCAGCGCGCCGCACTCGCAGCAGCCGCTGGTTGGCGCTTCCGGCGCCATCGCCGGCGTGCTGGCGGGCTATCTGATGTTCCGTCCGTGCCAGAAGGTTCTGGTCTTCCTGCCGTGGTTCCTGCTGTGGTTCATCGTGCGCCCGGTGGTGCGGCTCGATGCCTCCTGGGTGCTGGGCGGCTGGCTGCTGCTGCAGCTATGGTCGATCTCGATCCAGACGCAGGACGACGTGGCCTATATGGCGCATGTCGGGGGCGTGGTGGCCGGGGGCCGGGCTATTCCCGCTATTGCGCTACCGCACCGTGCGGCTGTTCGAATGCGTCCGGGAGGCCAAGGCGCCGTCGAGCCAGATCGGCTAGCCGGCCTGATATCGTGCGGCGCAGCATAAGCGTTGACATGCCAATGGCGCGGCCATTAGCTTCCGCCCGCTCTCGTTTGTGCTCGTCTGGGATGGGGTTTTATGAAAATTCTGGTGCCCGTAAAACGGGTGGTCGACTTCAACGTCAAAATTCGCGTCAAACCGGACGGCTCTGGCGTCGAGCTCGCCAATATAAAAATGTCGATGAATCCGTTCGACGAAATCGCCATCGAAGAGGCGATCCGCCTGAAGGAAGCCGGCAAGGCGACCGAAATCGTGGCGGCCTCGATCGGACCGGCGCAGGCTTCCGAAACCATCCGCACCGCGCTTGCCATGGGCGCCGACCGCGGCATCCTGGTGAAGGCCGAAGGCGCGGTCGAACCGCTGGCGGTGGCGAAAATCCTCAAGGGCATCATCGACGAGGAAAAGCCCGGGCTGGTTATCCTGGGCAAGCAGGCGATCGACGATGACTGCAATCAAACCGGCCAGATGCTGGCGGCGCTGCTCGGCTGGGCGCAGGGCACCTTCGCGTCCAAAATTTCGATCGATGGCGACAGCGTCACGGTGATCCGCGAGGTCGACGGCGGCCTGCAGACGGTGAAACTCAAGGCGCCGGTGATCGTCACCACCGATCTGCGCCTGAACGAGCCGCGCTATGCCTCGTTGCCGAATATCATGAAGGCGAAGAAAAAGCCGATCGCGGACAAAACGCCGTCGGATTATGGCGTCGACATCGCGCCGCGGCTGCAAGTGCTCAAGACGACGGAGCCGCCCGGACGCAAATCCGGCGCCAAGGTCGGTTCGGTGGCCGAACTGGTCGCCAAGCTCAAAGACGAAGCGGGGGTGATCTGATGACCACGCTTCTGATCGCCGAGCACGACAACAAAGTGCTCAAGGATGCGACCAACAAGGCGCTCACCGCGGCCAAAGCGCTCGGCGCCGACGTTCACGTGCTGGTGGCCGGCAAGGATTGCAAAGCCGTGGCGGACGCAGCCGCCAAGCTTGACGGCGTGAAGAAGGTGCTGCTGGCGGACGGCGCGCTTTACGAACACTCCGTCGCGGAGCCGCTCGCCGCGCTGATCGTCTCGCTCGCCGGCGCCTATGACGCCATCGTCGCGCCGGCGACCACCAACGGCAAGAACGTGATGCCGCGGGTCGCCGCGTTGCTCGACGTCATGCAGATCTCCGAGATCACCAAGGTGATCGCGCCCGATACGTTCGAGCGCCCGATCTACGCCGGCAACGCGATCCAGACCGTGAAGTCGAGCGACGCCAAGAAGGTCATTACCGTACGTACCTCGACCTTCCAGGCCACCGGCGACGGCGGCTCAGGCAGCGTTGAAAATGCCCAGCCCGCGGCCGATCCGGGGCTGTCGTCGTTCGTCGGCGAGGAACTGTCGAAGTCCGATCGTCCGGAGCTGACCTCGGCCAAGATCATCATCTCCGGCGGCCGCGCCATGCAGAGTCGCGAGAACTTCACCAAATATATCGAACCGGTGGCCGACAAACTCGGCGCCGCAATGGGCGCCTCGCGCGCGGCGGTCGACGCCGGCTATGCGCCAAACGACTGGCAGGTCGGGCAGACCGGCAAGGTGGTGGCGCCCGAGCTCTACATCGCGGTCGGAATTTCCGGCGCCATCCAGCATCTCGCCGGCATGAAAGACTCCAAGGTGATCGTGGCGATCAACAAGGACGAGGAAGCGCCGATCTTCCAGGTCGCCGACTACGGTCTAGTGGCCGATCTTTATCAGGCGCTGCCCGAACTGGCGGCGGAACTCGACAAGGTCAAGCGTTGACCAAGTTGCTATTTTGTTTTCGCGCCGGTGGTGTCACCGCGCGGTTTGGCGTAGAAATGGAATAATAACAACCGAAGTCGAAGCCAAGAACCGGGACTTCGCATCGATCGGGACAAATCATGGCGTTGAAGATTCAGAGTGTCGGGGTGATCGGCGCCGGGCAGATGGGCAATGGCATCGCCCATGTCTGCGCGCTGGCGGGCTATTCGGTGATGCTGAACGACGTGTCGGGCGACCGCATCAAGGCGGGCTTGGCGACCATCAACGGCAACATGGCGCGCCAGGTCGGCAAGAAGGCGATCAGCGACGACGACCGCAAGGCCGCACTCGGGCGCATCAAGCCGGCGGAAAAATTCGACGCCATGGCTGATTGCGACATCGTGATCGAGTCCGCGGCGGAAAAAGAGGACATCAAGCGCAAGATATTTTCCGATCTATGCGCGTCGCTGAAACCCGAAGCGATCATCGCCTCCAATACGTCATCGATCTCGATCACGCGGCTGGCGACCTCGACCGACCGGCCCGAGCGTTTCATCGGCATTCATTTCATGAATCCGGTGCCGCTGATGGAACTGGTCGAAGTGATCCGCGGCATCGCTACCGACGACGCGACCTTCGAGACCAGCAAGGCCTTCGTCAGCAAGCTGGGCAAGACCATCGCGGTGTCGGAGGATTTTCCGGCTTTCATCGTCAACCGCATTCTGCTGCCGATGATCAACGAGGCGATCTACACGCTCTACGAAGGCGTCGGCAACGTCGAGGCGATCGACACCGCGATGCGGCTCGGCGCCCATCACCCGATGGGGCCGCTCGAACTCGCCGACTTCATCGGCCTCGATACCTGTCTGTCGGTCATGCAGGTGCTGCATGAGGGGCTGGCCGATTCGAAATACCGGCCTTGTCCGCTGCTGGTGAAATACGTCGAGGCCGGCTGGCTCGGCCGCAAGGCCCAGCGCGGCTTCTACGACTACCGTGGCGAGAAGCCGGTGCCGACGCGCTGACGGCCGGCAGTTGACGAACGACAAATAAACACCGTCCGTCCTGAGCCGTTGGCTATCCGACTTCGGTCCGCCGCTACAACATCAGTTCGACGAACAGACCGATCATCACCACGAAGCCGAGCGTGAAAACGAGCGTGCGAATGTAGGGGATCGCCGCCCAATAGACGATGGCGTGCACGACCCGCAACCAGAAGAACGCTGCCGCCAACAGGGCGGTCATGCCATTGGCCTTGCCGGCCAGATGAATCAGGATCACCAGCACCGCGAAGGGGGAAAATGTCTCGACCGCGTTGAGATAGACGCGGTCGGCACGCTTGCCCCAGAGCGGCACCGGGCGCGGCGTCGGGTCGCGATAGTTCGGCGGCGTTAGAAATCCGTTCGTCACCACTTGCGAGACGACATAGGGAATCCACAGCGATGCGGTCAGCATCGCCGTCAGCGCCAGGTATTTGAGATCGGTCGACATTTGCTTTCGCCCCCCAAAGGGTTGGTCTTAGAAGCTCTTGCGGTCCTAATTGCAGCACGATGCCGCGGGCTTCGGTTGTTCGTAGGTCGCCTTCGGATCGACAACGGCGCCGTCATAGCGGTCGTGATGGCGAACCCACGCCATGCTCCACGCCAAGCCGTCCTCGTCGCGGCCCTTGGGCGCCATGTCGAGAAAATTGTAGGCGCCGATGAGGATATCGAGGCCGCGGGCGTAGGTTGAATAGGCGTGGAAGATGCCGCCCTCGTTTCTGATGAAGGTGCTCAAGCCTGGCGCTTCCTCGCTCGGGAATTCGCCCAGGCCGTAATTATACTCGACCTTGCCGCCCGCTCTTTGCTCCGGTGTGAACGACACGTGGAAATCGTGGTTGAAGTCGCCGCCGTACGACGACACCCGCTTGAACTTCCAGCCCATGCGGTTCTGGTAGGCCGCGATCTCGGCGTAGGGCGCGCGCGACACCACGACCAGCGTCACGTCGCGTTGCGCCAGATGGATATTGGCGCCGTCGAAATGATCGGCCAGATACGAGCAGCTCGGGCAGCCCTGCGCCCAGCCGGGCCCCAGCATGAAATGATAGACGATGAGCTGGCTGCGGCCGCCAAACAGATCGGCAACGGTTTCCTTGCCCTCCGGCCCCTCGAACACATAGCTCTTGTCCAGCTTCACCCAAGGCAATTGGCGGCGCTCGGCGCTGAGTGCGTCGCGCGCCTTAGTGAACTCCTTCTCCTTGGCGAGCAGCGCCTTGCGAGCGGCGAGCCATTGGTCTTGCGAGACGATGTTGTGTTTCATGACGGTTTCTCCACTCACGACTATTTTGCCGCCGGGGTGATCCAGCCGATGCCGCTGCCGCCCGGTTCGGTGAGGATGGCGATGCGGCCGACGCCGGGAACGTCGAAGATCGGACGCATCAATTTGGCGCCGGCGGCAGTGGCCTTCTTGACGCGGGCGTCGACGTCGTCGACCGCGAGGTAGGACATCCAGTGTTCTGGCACGCCTTCCCATTGCGGGCCGCCGATCGGAAACAGGCCGCCGACGGCCTTGTCTCCCATCTTTGCGACCCAATAAGTGCCGTCCGGCATCGGCATGGCATCGAAAGTCCAGCCGATGGTGGCGCTGTAGAATTTCTTGGCCTTCTCGACGTCGCGAGTCACCAACTCGTTCCAGTAGAAATTGCCGTGTTCGCCGGATGATTGGGCCACCGAAGCCTCCTGTTACTGGGCGCTGAGATATTCGCCGAGCTTGTCCATCGCGCTGGTCCAGCCTTTATTGTGATTGTCGCGCGCGGTTTCGTCGAAGAACTGTTCGTGCGTGAGCGTCATCAGCGTGCCGTCCCCGTCCGGCTTGACCGTCACCGTCACCAGCGACTCACGCTCCGGTGTCGACTTCCAGGCCCAGGTGAAGACCAGCTTTTCGTTCGGGATCACCTCACGGTAGACGCCGCTGACGTCGTGATGCTCGCCGTTAGGAGCCTGCATCAGGCAGCGGAAGCGGCCGCCGGTGCGAGCGTCGCCTTCGGTGGCCAGCACTTTGACTTCGCCGGGACCCATCCAGCGTTTTACTTTTTCCGGATCGGTCCAGGCGGCGAAGACTTTCGCCGGCGGGGCATTGAAACGTCGCTTGATGGTGAGGCTCGGTTTGACGGCGGCGGCGGTGGACATGTTTCTTCCTCCAGGAAAGCGGCGAGTTGATCGAGGCGGTCGCTCCAGAAGCGCTGGTAGCGGTTGAGCCATTCATTGGCTTCGTGCATGGGCTCGGCGCGCAGCCGGCAGGAGACCGTGCGGCCGCTCTTGGCTCGCGTGACCAGCCCGGCATCCGACAGCACGTCGAGATGCTTCATCACCGCCGGCAGCGACATCGCGAACGGTTCGGCCAGCGCGCTGACCGACAGGCCGTCGGTCTGGCTCAGCCGTGCGAGCAAGGCGCGCCGGGTCGGGTCGGCGAGCGCGGCAAAGGTGCGGTCGAGCGGGTTCGTTGAATAGTAAACCATGTGGTTAAGTATAGGACGGAGCGAGCGGCTGTCAAGTGTTTATCCTTCGTTGACGGGATCGGCCGTAGATATGTCCCGGCATGGACCCGGCATCCCTCGCAGCAGCTTTGGTTGGCGCCCAGGCGAGCCAAGCGCAAATGGCCGCCGCGGCCATGATGATGCGCATGAACGCCGATGCCGCGAAGTCGGTCGTGCAAGTCATCGACGCCGCCCAGCAGAATATGCAGAGCCTCGCCAACGTCGCCGCCGGCATCGGGCAGAATATGAATATCAGCGTGTGATGGGCGGCCTGCGCGCGGTCTCGCCCTAGCTCTTGCCCAGCGCCGCCTGGATCAGCTTGACCGCATCATCGCCTGCCCATTCGGCCGGCCCCGCGATGGTGCCGATCTCGCAGCCTTGGCGGTCCACCAGCATGGTGGTCGGCATGCCGAAGGCGCGGCCGATCGCCTTGAGATCCTGGAACGTCTTGGCGGTCGGGTCGGCGTAATAGGCAAGCTTGTCGATGCCCAATTCCTTCAGAAAGGCCTTCGGCTTGTCGGGGTCACGGGTGTCGATATTGACCGCCACCACCTGGAAATCCGAGCCTCCGAGCTTCTGTTGCAAGGCGTCGAGCGCCGGCATTTCCTTGCGGCAGGGCACGCACCAGGTGGCCCACAGGTTGAGCAACACCGTGCGCCCGCGCCAATTCGCAAGCGTGAGCGGTTTGCCGCTGGCATCCTGGAAGGCTAGATCGGGCACCTTCAGCGGGCTCTTGGCAACGTTAACAGCGGCCACCTCGCCACGCGCCAAAGGCGCCAGTTTCTTGGCCAATTCGACCGCCGGGCGGCATGTGGCGTCGCCGCCCGCATTGCCTGTCAGGGTCGAAAACCCGTATACCCCGGCCAGCCCGACGAGCACGCCGGCGACGCCGCCTGCCAGGATCATGGACAGGTACCTTTTGGCGACGCGGGGCGCTGGACGTTCGGTCATGAGCGGCGGGACCTCGGTGGGTTAGTCAAGAGCGGCACGAAGAGCACTACCATGAGCAACAAAATGTGGGGCGGGCGGTTTACGTCTGGCCCCGGCGCCATCATGGAGGAGATCAACGCCTCCATCGATTTCGACAAGGCTCTCTACCGCCAGGATATCGCCGCGTCCAAGGCCCATGCCGACATGCTGGCCAAGCAAGGCATCATTGGGGCGGACGATGCGAAAAAGATCGCTCACGGTCTAGACACAATCCTGTCAGAGATCGTCGCCGGAAAGTTTTCGTTCAAGCGAGCGCTGGAAGACATCCACATGAACGTGGAGGGAAGGCTCGGCGAGCTGATCGGCGATGCGGCCGGGCGGCTGCACACCGCGCGTTCGCGCAACGATCAGGTGGCGACCGACTTCCGGCTGTGGATGCGCGACACCATCGATGCGCTCGACGCGGCGCTTGCAGGCTTTCAGCGCGCGCTGGCGCAGAAGGCACTCGAGCACGCCGGCACGGTGATGCCGGGGCTCACCCATATGCAGACCGCGCAGCCGATCACCTTCGGCCATCATCTGCTCGCCTACGTAGAGATGGCGGCGCGCGATCGCGGCCGCTTTGCCGACGCGCGCAAGCGGCTCAACGAATCGCCGCTCGGCGCCGCCGCGCTGGCCGGCACTTCGTTCAATCTCGATCGCGACATGACCGCCAAGGCGCTTGGCTTCGACCAGCCGGCGGCGAATTCGCTCGACGCCGTGTCCGACCGCGACTTCGTGATGGAGACGCTGGCCGCGGCCTCGATCGCCTCGGTGCATCTGTCGCGGCTCGCCGAGGAGATCGTGATCTGGACCTCGCCGCTCACCGGCCTGGTCCGGCTGTCCGACAAATTCACCACCGGCTCCTCGATCATGCCGCAGAAGCGCAATCCGGACGCCGCCGAGCTGGTGCGCGCCAAGACCGGTCGCGTCATCGGCGCGCTCACCGGGCTGCTGGTCGTGATGAAGGGTCTGCCGCTCGCCTATGCCAAGGACATGCAGGAGGACAAGGAGGGCGCCATGGACGCGCTCGCCGCGTTGAGCCTGTCGCTCGCGGCGATGACCGGCATGGTGGGTGATCTCGAGCCCGATACCGCGCGCATGAAGAAGGCGGCGGGCGACGGCTACGCCACCGCCACCGATCTTGCCGACTGGCTGGTGCGCAGCCTGAAAATCCCATTCCGCGACGCCCATCATCTGACCGGCAGAATTGTCGCCAAGGCGGCGGAAGCGGGCTTACCCCTGCACCGGCTGCCACTTGAGGCCATGCGCGAGATCGAGCCGCGCATCGGCGAGGACGTGTTCAGCGTCCTCTCTGTCGACAAATCGGTGAAGAGCCGGGTGAGTTTCGGCGGAACGGCGCCCAAAAACGTGCGGATGCAGGCGAAGAAATGGCTGCGCAAGCTGGAAAAGGACAAATCCTGACTTTCGCCAGCCAGGTTTGGCCTTGTTTGCCGGGTTTGCTATGATGCTGCCACCCAAGGAGCGCATTGCTTGAGCCCTTTTCGCGACCGTCCGTTTCTTCGTCTCGCCCTGATCGGCGCCCTCGTTGCGTCGCTGGGTCTGGCCGCGTGCGGCCGCAAGGGGCCGCTCGATCCGCCGCCCGGCGCCTCGCTCGCGGGCGAGCAGGCCAACACGCCGAATCCGTCGATCAATCCGATGGCCTCGCCAATCGGCGGGCAGGCCACGGATGACAATCCGGGCGTCGGAGCCGACGGCAGGCCGCTGGCGCCCAAGGGTCCGAAAAAACACATCCCTCTCGACGTTCTGCTCAACTGAGATTCCGCGTGGTCCCGAAAAGCTTGTCCTTGGGCTTGACCCGTGGATGGGAAGCGGTTTTCGGATAAGATCACGCCCCACCGGATTCTAAAGTCATGCACCACTTCGCCTATCGCGACGGCGTCCTGCACGCCGAGGCGGTGAATCTCGATGCACTCGCCGGCAGCGTCGGGACCCCGTTCTATTGCTATTCGACAGCGACGCTGGAGCGCCACTACCAGGTGTTCGCCGGCGCCTTCGCCGACGTTGACGCGCTGGTCTGCTACGCCATGAAGGCGAATTCCAACCAGGCGGTGATCGCCACGCTCGCCGAACTCGGCGCCGGCGCCGACGTGGTGTCGGAAGGCGAACTGATGCGCGCGCGTCTGGCCGGCGTGCCGGCCGACAAGATCATGTTCTCAGGGTTGGGCAAGACCGCGCGCGAACTGAGCCTGGCAGTCGACGAGGGCATTCTCTGCATCAACGTCGAATCCGAGCCGGAGCTCGACTTGCTGTCGGCGATCGCTTCGGCCAAGGGCCGCGCCGTCAATATTTCGGTGCGCGTCAATCCCGACGTCGAC
>Ga0182024_10018997_pt1 | contig 12725 bp, 12 predicted proteins | sample P32metaG_FD_120480 | JGI IMG/M metagenome (GOLD analysis project Ga0182024, IMG submission 120480) | Permafrost microbial communities from Stordalen Mire, Sweden - P3-2 metaG (Illumina Assembly) | ecosystem: Environmental > Terrestrial > Soil > Wetlands > Permafrost | place: Sweden: Stordalen... | reverse complement strand
GCTGTCGAGCCCCGAACTGATCACCGGGTTCTGCATCGTTACCAAACGCATGGACACCGGCAGCCCCTGGATTGTTTCGAACAATCCGCGCGCGCCATACTGGCAAGACGGGCCGGGTCATATCGGCAACAAGCGCTATCCGCTGGCGAACCTGGTGCGGGCAAGCACCGCGGCACCGCATTTTTTCGACCCCGAACTGTTGCCGATCAGCGAAAGCGAGCCGATGCTGCCGGATTCGCTGGCGAAACCGCTCCACGTGCCATTGGCAAGACGCGCATTCCACGCCATGCTTGAGAACTTCGGTCTGCGCAAAAAGGTGAAGATCGACCCAAAAAAGCAAGGACTTTTCGTCGACGGCGGCGTCACCCCGCACAACAATCCTTCGCTTGCGCTGTTCAACATGGCGATGTGGAGTCCATTCAAGCTCAACTGGGCAACGGGGCCGCAGAATTTGACCATCGTCTCGCTCGGCACCGGCACCTTCCGGCCGCAGCTTTCATATGAGAGTCTTGGATTTTTGCGCTTCACCAAGCTCGCGTTCCATTCATTGATTTCGATGATGACAGATGCGGAAATGCTGGTGCTGGCGCTAATGCAATGGCTGGGCGAGTGCCCCGACCCATGGCCGATCAATTCGGAACTCGGAACTCTGGCCGATGACATACCGTCCGGCGGCAAGATGTTTCGCTTCATGCGATACGATGTCCGGCTCGAGTCCAAGTGGCTCGCCAGCGAGCTTAACTATCAGGCGAGCGACAGCCAGGTTGCTCGCCTTCGCGAGATGGACGACCCGAGCATGGTCAAGATGCTCTATGAAATCGGCCAGAGGGCCGCAGACAAACAAGTCAAGGCCGAGCATTGGATCAAGTGACGGCGCGGCTGCCTTCGACCCCGCCGCGCTCGATCATTTCAATCGATCGAGACGGTGCAACAGTTCCGACGTCGGATTGCCGTCCGGCACCATTTGCAGCTTGCTCTGAACGTCCCGGATCGAATCGCGCAGATCGAAATCGATATGCGCCTGGAAATCGTTGACCTTGTAGCCGAGCTCGGCAAGTTTCTTTTGCAGCGCGATGCGCTGATCGCGGGATAGCTGGACATCGTCTTTTGACCACGTGGCGCGTAATGCCCCGCCACCGAGAATGCGATCGCCGAGATAACCGACGGTAAGCGCATAGACGTCGGAATTGTTGTAGGCCTTGATGACGACGAAGTTCGCCGTCACCAGAAATGCCGGACCGGACGCTCCGCTTGGAAAAAACAGGATCGCGTCCGCGCTCGACGGCATATTTCCGCCGGCCGCGGGTTTGATGCCGAGCTTTCCCCATTCGGCAAACGAGGCGCGGCTGCGGCGGTAGTCGAACCCTTGCGGCACCACGACTTCAAAGCCCCAGGGCAATTTCGGATCCCAACCCTGCTGACGCAGATAATTGGCCATCGAGCCGAGAACATCCGGAACCGACGTCCAGATATTGCGCCGGCCGTTGCCGGTGAAATCGACAGCGTATTTTTCGAAGGTCGACGGCATGAACTGAGGCTGGCCCATGGCGCCGCTCCACGAGCCGGCGATGCTCTTGCGATCGACAGCCTTCTGCTCGAGCATTTGCAGCGCATTGATGAGTTCACTGCGGAAGTATGGTCCGCGATCGCTCGCGGCGGCCAGCGTCGCCAGCGATCGGATCACGTCCCACGTATCCTTCTCGGCGCCGAAGGACGATTCTATGCCCCAAAGGCCTAACAGGACGCCGCGGTCGACAGAAAATTTTTTCTCGACCACAGCGAACGTCTGCGCCCATTGCGCCGCCTTGCGCCGGCCCGTGTCGATTTGACCGGGCGACGCGATGTCGTTGAGATAGTCCTTGATCGGCTTGCCGTACTCCGGTTGCCGTTGGATCAGCGCGATGACTCTCCGATCGAGCGAGACGCCGGCAAACGCACCGTCGAATACGGCACGCGTGACCCCCGCAGCCTGCGCATCCGGCCATAGCGCTTCGACGAAGCTTTGAAAACTCGCCTCGTCGGGCACCGCAGGCGAAGCGGCAAAGCCAATACCCTCGGCGACGAGGACCAGTGCCGCCGCAAAAAGGCAATGCATGACCCCGCTCGTCCGCATGTTCAACTCACGATGGTTCTGGAGCGTCGTATCGGGCCAAACTATAGAGGTGCGCAATAGCCACACCAAGGCGATCCGCCACGTTTCAAATCCGAACTTGCCTTGACGCTTCTCCGGAATGCCGATAGCTTTTTTTCGAGGTTGCTGGTCTCGTATTGTGGTTGCGTGGATGACGAATCGGGGGTGTGTCGTCCTGGCGTCTATCGCGATTGCGTGCGCCGTTGGGGCGTGCGCGCTCGTCGATCCTGTCGACAATCGTTACGACACGGTGAGCCGCAGCCTCGCCAAGGCCCGTAACGAATCGATCTTTCTTAATCTCGTACGCGCCAGTCACGATTACCCGCTCAGCTTTACGGTTGTTGCCAACGTCACGCCGTCGCTCACGAATACGTCGAGCTTTGCGTTGCCGTCGTTTTTGTTCGGGCCGCACATTATTCCAGTCCCCGGTTCCCCAACCGCCGGCATCGCCGCTCCGGATTTCACCCCCGGGCGCGACGTGATTTTCGGCAACACGACCGCCTCGAATGCGACGGCCGTCAGCACAAACTTCAATGTGTCGACGCAGGAAACCAGCGCTTTCTACGAGGGCTTCCTCAAGCCGATCGATTTAACGACCTTGGCATACTTCATTCGCCAGGGTTATTCGCGCGAGCTGCTGTTCTGGCTGTTCACCGATTCCTTCGAGCTTTCCCTCGGTAAAATAAAATTCGGCTATCACTACGCCCCGCCGGATGACTATGGCTGTGCCCCAAGGGATCCAAGACAGCGGTGCTTTCTCGATTGGATCCACCTCGCCACTCTCTCGGGCCTAACCGTCGAGGAACTGACGGCGCAAAAAGCGGGCGGTGGCGCCGGCGGAGCGAAGGGCGGCGCCGGCGAGGCGGGTGCAAAAGCCTCGGTGACCGCCTTCTCCCGTTTCTGCTTGAATCCAGTATTGGCTGAGCAGGCAGTAGCCGCCATGTCGCAGGATTTGGTAGCGACGCTCAAAAAAAAGTTGGACGTGCCGTTTAAACAGCTTTTCAATCCCAAGGTAGTGTGCGGAGGTCCATGGAATCCACAGAAAGATCTCGACAAGCCACAACCCGACATTCTCCCGCTACAATTTGGCCCGGTCAGTTTCAAGATCGTTCCACGTTCCGCTTACGGTGTTTTCGAATTTCTCGGAACGGTGATGAAAATGCAGAGACAGCACATCGAACCAAGTCCGAACGTGCTCATTCCAGCCGGTCGAGACGACGTCACCGGGGCGCCGATATTGGCGACGACGCATGACGATTCAAATCTGATGACAGTGACGCAGTATCTCGGAGGCGAATGCTTCGTGCATACCTGGTTCAAAGACGGCGACTACTGTGTGCCGGAAGATGCAACGACCACCAAGCGCATATTCAGCTTGCTGGCGCAGTTGATCGCGATCCAGACCGCCGCAACCGATCTATCCATCACGCCGGTCGTTCGCATCATTCAATAGCGCGGGTGCGCCATTACACCCCGGTGGTGGACGAAACATTGGCGGAGAAAGCGTTCGCCCGATATCAAATATCAACACGTGATATCAATATAACCAAGCAGCGCGGGGAAGCATGCGAGATAGCCGCTCTCGTCGTGGTACGCTTCAATCGCCAGCGAATATGTTAGCGTCGGGCCACAGAGGCATCGTATCGCACTTGCGCTTCTGGAGCACGATCGGCCACAACTGCGCATCCGGCCATGTTTGGAGCTGTTGGGGATGAAAATTCTGATAGTCGACGATCACGCTCTCATACGTGAAGCACTCCAAGGCGTGCTCAAGAACCTTAAGCGAGGCGCTGTTGTGCTGGAAGCGTCGGATAGCCGACAGGCAATGGAGGCGGTAGCGACCCATTCCGACATCAACCTGATCCTGCTTGATCTGAATTTACCGGATCGCGGCGGATTTTCAGTGCTCGCAGAATTGCGGGAGCGTTACCCTACAGTCGCGATCGTGGTGCTGTCCGCGATACAGGATCGCGCTCATGTCATGCGGGCACTTGATCTTGGGGTCGTTGGCTACATTCCAAAATCTGCCCGGCGAGAAGTCATGCTAAGCGCGCTGCGTTTGGTTTTCGCCGGAGGCGTCTACATCCCTCCAGAGATCCTGGCGCGGGAGGAAATGTCACATTCGATTTCAGTTCCGACACGGAACGACCGGCCTATTATCTCACCCGCCGAGGTCGGCCTATCGGACCGTCAACTGGAAGTGCTCGCTCTCTTGATGCAAGGCAAAAATAACAAGGTTATTTGCCGCACCCTCAATCTCGCTGAGCCGACGGTCAAAAATCACGTCACCGCAATTTTGAGGGCGCTAAAGGTGACAAACCGCACTGAGGCAGTTATCGCGGCCAATGAGTTTGGCTGGAAGCTGCCGACCACCCTAAAGGCCTGACGGTCTCATTCCACAATTTCGATTTGCATCCAATATTTAATCCTCCGCAATATCCAACATGCGGCCCGCCACCTAATGCGTTCGCTTTATCACCTGATTGAACATGGCGCGGAGCGCCATCGGGTCCACCGGTTTATGCAAGAGATGGCAGCCCTTGGCCTTCGCCTCACGCTGCGGCTTTGAATTGGTATCGCCGCTGATTAGAAAGGCCGGAATTTGCGCTGACAAAGCATCGCGCAGCTTTGCAATGGCCTCAAGGCCGGTCCTCCCCTCAGACAAGTAATAGTCCGAAATAATGAGGTCCGGCAGGTGATCCGCCGCGACCAGCCCCTTAAGAGCTTTGATATCAGTCTCCGCCGCGATGACTTTGCAGCCCCAACTGCGAAATAGCCCGCCCATCCCTTCGAGCACAAGCGGGTCGTCATCGATCACCACCACAAGTTTGCCATTCGACAGGTCAAGCTGGTGGGGCGCCAGGGCCGGCACCGCGGATGTTTTCATGATGCGGGATTTGGCCATCGGCACGGTAACGGCGAAGACGGAGCCCTTGCCGAGGATCGACCGGACGTGGACCGGGTGATCCAAAAGGCGACACAGTCGATCGACAATCGCCAGCCCGAGCCCGAGACCCGCTCGTCGGTCACGATCTGGTTCTCCCAGACGATAGAATTCACCGAATATTTTGTCCTGTTGATCGGCGGGTATGCCGGTTCCATTGTCCCACACCTCGATGCGCAGGCTGTTGTCTCGTCGGCGGCATCCGACGACGAGACCGCCGCGGTGCGTATAGCGCACGGCATTTGAAATCAGATTGAAAATGACACGTTCCAGCAAGATGAAGTCGCTTCGTATCCACGCCCGGCAGTGCACAACTCGGAAGGATAATCCTTTTTCTCGGGCCGCTTCCACGAATGTCGTCTCGGCATGGGCTAGCAGCTGCGCAACGGGAAAATCGGTGATTTCCGTGGTCGTGGCACCGGCGTCCAGTTTCGAAATATCGAGCAACGCATTGAACAGTTCGTTCATCGCAGAGAGCGCCGTATCAATGCAACCGATGACCCGTTTGCGTTCATCGGCGCGCATGCGTTCGCGCAATTGCCCCACAAACAATCCGAGGGCGTGCAATGGCTGGCGCAAATCATGGCTGGCAGCGGCCAAGAACCGGGACTTGGCTTGATTGGCGACTTCGAGTTGGCGTGTGCGTTGCTCCACCTTTCGCTCAAGTGTTGCATACGATTCCTCTAATCGACTTCCCATCTTGTTGAACTGCTCACCCAGTTCCTGGAGCTCGTCGCCGGTTGTGATGGTAATGCGCTGCGTGAGATCGCCGCCGCCGATTCGCGCAGCACCTTCGTGCAGCGCACGCACCGGCACAATCATGCGGCGCGCGAGGAAAATGCCGACAGCGAATGCCAGCGCCAGAGCGGCGAGCAGCAAAGCCGCGGACCGCTTGATCGAAATGTAGAGGGGCGCGTAGGCCTCATCGATCGGCAGTTCAACAAATACCATCCAATTGAGCGATGGAACGGCTGCGTGCGCGCTCAACACAGGCTGGTCCTGAAGATCAATCGCTGCGATAGTCTGATCCGGTCGGGCTGCTGAAAATTCCGAACGCGCGGCCTGCACCTGTGGCAGTCGTGACATATTTGTATTGCGGAGCACCAGACTGATATCGGGATGAGCAATCAGCCGCGATTGCGAGTCCACCACATAGGCGACTCCGTTGTGGCCGACCTTGATCTGCGACACGACATCCCAGATGAATTTCAGATTCACCTGGCCAACAAGAACGCCATCAATGAGCCGGGTTCCGGCGATAGCGAGCGTCATGTAGGGTTCCGATTCCGCGATATAGTAGACGGGTCCGTAGTAGAACTTGTTGGTCATCGCACCGATAAAGGCCGCGTCGTGCGAATAGTCCGTCTGGCTGGCGATCACATCTTTCGTTTGTCGCGACATTCGGAATTGCTCTCGGCCCTCGGCGTCGAGCTGTGTTAGCTCTGTAATCGCAGGCACTTGACGCAGCAGGCGTACCGCGTCCAAACGCCATTGCTCCAAGTCGTCCGCGCTCCAAGGAAGCGAAGTGACCCACGCCATCTGGTTTTCGATTTCCCTGAAGTATTGACTGATGTTTGCCGCAGCATAAGCGGCCTGACCTTGCTGGATGCGCACAAGGAGGTCTCTCTGCTCTCGATTCGAGAACCAGATATCGACCAATCCGTTGGCTACGAGGGCCAAGCAAACCACTGCTACGATCGTGACTACGTATTTGCGAAAGAGACGTCCCTGCATCAAACGCGGACGCGCCTTTTTTCGTAAGAATGCATTCTCGCCCGCATCAAGCATGTCGGCACCCTTTGATCCGGTCATTCTCCTAATGCCGGGCAACATCAAGCAGATGAACTATCACCTATGCCGGTTCGCGCGCATAGACGATAATTGACGCCTTTTCTTACCGAGAGACCTCGCTGTGGCAATGTGCAGCAGATGGCTTATACAATCACCCGTGTAGCTTGGCGACCGGAGAACGCGCCCGCCCGATCGGGACTGAAGCTGATGAGTTCGGTAGTTGGACGACGAGTATTCTTGACGGCTCTCGGCGCGGCGCTGGCAGGCCGATCGAGTTGGACTGCGGCACAGGAATTGTCTCGCCAACGCAGTCTGGCGGTCATCATTGGACTTGCGAACGACACCGAAATGCAAGCGCGGACGAGCGCATTCGAGCAAGCGCTTGAAAAGAAGGGTTGGTCTATTGGCCACAATATTCGGATCGTGTACCGCTTCGCCGACAACGACGCACGTCGTATGCGGACATTCGCAAAAGAACTTGTGGCGCTTCAACCCGATTGCATTCTCGCGCACAGCACCGGGGTCTGCGCCGAGCTTTTGAAAATCACCCGGACTATTCCGATAGTGTTTGTATCGGTATCCGACCCGATAGGGAGCGGGTTCGTCGCGAGCATGGCGCGGCCCGGCGGCAATATGACCGGATTCTCTATCCAGCAGTCTACCATCACCAGCAAATACCTATCGATACTCAAAGAGCTGGTGCCGCGTCTCGTACAAGTGGTGGCGCTATTTAACCAGGGCTCCGCGCCGGGCGGCGGATCGTTTTTTGTGCCGTCTTTCGAAAATGCCGCGGCCGAATTCAACGTCAAGGCGATCGCCGCTCAGGTGAACAACGGCGATGATATTGAGCGCGCCATGAGGAAAATCGCGGTGGAACCGGCGAGCGGGATGATCGTGATGCCGGACAATTTCACGACCTTTTATCGCACGCTTATCATCTCACTTGCCGAGAAATTCCGGATTCCCACGATTTATCCCTTTCGCTATTTCGTCGAGGCTGGCGGCTTGTTATCCCTCGGGGTGGACGGAGTTGACCTGTTCAGACGCGCCTCCGATTACGTCGACCGCATCCTGCGAGGTGCAAGTCCGGCCGACCTGCCCGTTCAGGCGCCTACGAAGGTCGAACTCGCAATTAATTTGAAAACAGCCAAGGCGTTGGGTTTGGAAGTGTCCCGTGTACTCCTTGCAGGCGCAGATACAGTGATCGAATGAAAGCAAAGTGCAGAGTCTGAGCGAGGCGTGATCAGACTCGCGCTGCCGGCGCGTCCGCCTCCAAAACGTCGTCGGCTTTTGGACGTGATAGGAAGCCCAAGAGGGTCCCACGCGTATCCGTTTGTAGGATCGCAGCGACCCCGATCAGGGTAGCGATCAGGCCCATTCCAATAGTCCAGGTTAAGGGCTCGGCCATCAGCGCGCATCCGATCAGCACGCCTATCGCTGGCTTGAGGTAGCCAACACTTGCAGTACGCAGGCTGCCGATGCTCCGAATTAAATGAAAATAGATCACGAAGCCAAGCGCAGTGGCGCCGATCGCATTCGCTACCAAGGCGCCAATGGCGGCCCAGGACGGAACCGTCCTGAAGGGCGCCTCCACGCACAGGCAAAGCGGGACGAGCACGACAGCAGCCGATGTCAATGTTCCGGCTGCCGCAAGCTCTGGAGCAATTCCATTAAGCCGACGTCCATAGACCACTCCGACGGCGGATGAAAATGTCGCGAAGATGATGGCCGATTGCCCGAGTGTCGCCCGGCCGATCCCGGCAAGCGCGCCTGCCCCCACTATCATTACGACCCCAGCCAACCCAAGCATTGCGCCGAACCACTGGCCGGCCGTCAATCGCTCATGCCGGTTCCAGCCCAAACCAATGAGACACACGTATAGGGGGGTCGTGGAGTTGAGAATGGCCGCCAACGCGCTGTCGACGGATTGCTGGCCGAAGGCAATCAGTGTGTGTGGAATGAGACAGGCAAAGCAGCCTTGGACGAACAGCTGCGGTATGAAATCGCGCCGCTCGGGTTTCTTGCAACCGACGATGAAGACGATGATCCACAGCGTCGCTGCCGCCAATGAAACGCGCGCCGCAACGAGAGTGATCGGCGGAATCGTCGCGAGGGCCACCTTTGTCAGGGCGTAGGGCATCCCCCACAACAGCCCAAGCATCAGCAGCAGGCATAAGTTCAACGCGCTTGGGGCTTTCTCGTCTGCATACATCCGTCGTGTCATTCGTCTAATGCTGAATCACGAGGGCATCGAGCAGTGCCGCGCGAAACGCCTCCGCATTCACCGGCTTGTGCAAAAGTTGATAGCCTTCTCGGCTGGGGTGGCACCGCGGACAGCTCGAATCGCCGCTAATCACCAGCGCCGGAATTTCAAAAGCGCAACGCAGTCCTTCGATGGCGTCGATTCCCGTGGCGCCTTTCGACAAGCGGTAGTCGCACACGATCAAATCCGGCCGCCGATTGACCTCGCCCAGTTGCCGAAGAGCTTCGTCGAAGCATTGGGCGATGACGACCTGAAAACCCCACGAGCGCAGGAGCCCGCCGGTGGCCTCAAGCACGAGAGTGTCGTCGTCGATCACGACGACCAGTTTCCCAGTGGGCGAACGAGTCCCTTTCATGCTTGAAATATTCACATCACGGCGATGGAAATAAAGCGGCCGTAGGTATTGCAGAGCCCGTACTTTCGTCTCAACCCTCAATAATACGGACCTCGGTACTTATGACGCTCTATTCGAGACCGAAGCTTATTTGCATTTATATTGGATAAATTTAGCAATAACGCACCGGAGAGAACGCCTTTCCGGATAGCAGGAGAAATCTCATGAAAGTGATCGTGGATCGTGACCAGTCGAAGGAATCTACCGCGACTCGCATCACACTGCGGCCCGTTCGTGCCGGCGACAAGGTAGCGCGTGACAGCGCGACCAGCAGCGAGGGCAAGGTGTATCTCGGTGATTCCGCGCCGGTATTCCAAAGCTAGGCGCATGCCACCACCCCATGGGAGCCGATGACTCGGCTTCCATGGGAACCCTATTCAATTCATCGATCCCCGCCGTTTGGAGTGTATCGAATGATGGCCGCCCCCGAGCCGGATGACCGGCCGCTTATCGAATTCTTCCAGTTGGTGCCAAATCCGCGTCCGCCGCGCCGGGCAGACCGTGCGGTTGGAGGTGCCATTCCGGTGAGGGCGCTGCGATATTGCGAAGCAATGACCAGCGCGTCGGCATTTGGCTGGTACGTCTTTATCCCGATCAGCTTCAAAGTCGTCTGGGATGGACACGACATCCTGTGGACCTACGAGGGCGCCGATCAATGGCTCCCGCTTACGCGCGAAACCGCGCAATTCCCACGGTTTAGCGAGCGGTTCGACAAATTTGCACCGCCTAATGTGCAAGGATTTCCGCCTGCCTTTCTCACGGCCTCGTTCCAGCCTGGCGGCTTACAGGTCTGGACCGGCTGCATTGCCAGAACCGCACCTGGCTGGAGCCTGTTGGTACGCGGCACCGCAAATTTTCCGAAGTCCCTGTCGTATCAAACGTTCGAGGGCATCATCGAGACGGACAAGTGGTTTGGCCCCCTATTCGACAACATAAAGATTCTCAAGACAGATAGGCCGATCGAATTCCGTAGCGATATTCCATTTCTGCAAGTCCAGCCGGTTCGTAAGGAATTCTATTCGGATAAATTCCTGCAAAACTATGTTGTAAAGGATATGGAACAGATGAGCGCCGCGGATTGGGATTCATTTCATCGCACAGTCGTTACGCCGAACACTGTTGAGGACCGGAAACCGGGACAGTATGCAGTTTCGGTTCGAAAACGAGCGGCTCATGCGGCGCATCCGACATTAATATCCGAATGACCAAATGCATTGAGGCACTAGCGGACCATACTTAATGACCCATACGGCCAATACCTTTGGACGATATTAAAGGTCTTATCCCCGTAGTGAAATAGGCGGCGGATAAGTCAGAAAATGCCGAGTTTCGCTGAGCCCTATGCATGGATTTGGGTCGACGCACCTTATCTGCGAGAGCAGGCGCAGCGGTGCGTTCGCCTTGCTCGCGATTGTCCGCATCTGCCGACCGCGCATGAACTCGAGGCGTTGGGTATCGAATTAATGCAGAAGGCCGCCGAATTGGACGATCTGCAGAATGGAGGAGGTGCAGTTCGGTCGACGCCGGACTAACAATAAAGAAATAAACGCTCCGGCCATTCGACCAGCAATTTCCGCCTCGTTGAATGCGCCGTGTACCGAATGACGTAAATGCGCGCGGGTTGGGGAGAAACCGCTCGACTGCTCGGAGTGATTTTTCGGTATCGGTAATGCGAACTTCAGGGGGCTGCCAGTATGAGTCAAGGAATCAAAACGAGCAGGACTGTCGACCCGCGCGAGCGGGAACTGATCGTTGCGTATTTATCCTATGCACTCGACGATGTCCGTGCACTTAGTGCGGTCGGTGTGAACCTTTTGCAGATGACGATTGCAACAATTGCTGAGGAATCCATCACAGAAAAATCAGTACTGTCGTTCCAAGTGGCCCCTCGTCATTGAAATGAGGCATGCAGATCTGCCGGCCCATGTCCGACGATGGAATTAGTTTTTACGGCCTCCGACCATCGACTCCACCAAGACGACCAGCGAATGTCGAGTTTGCGACTCCGAAATATCTGAAAACGCCTGGACCAATCGTCGCGATAGTGGATCTGCGAGCAGACTAAGCGGGGACGATTCGGCTTTCTTCGCTGATGTAATCTCAGTTCCCTCGAATAGTAAAAGCACCGAAACGCCAAGTACCCTGCTGATTTCAAACAGCCGGCCGCTGCCGACGCGATTCACACCCTTTTCGTATTTTTGTATCTGTTGAAAGGTTATCCCAACTTTGTTCCCTAGATCCGTTTGCGACAGACCCTTGGCCAATCGGTAGAGCCGAATATTGCGTCCAACAATCTTGTCTACTCCGTCCGGGCGTTTTGTCCGCATTGACCATTCCAAGCAGCTGGGTTTCGTGTCTCTCAGGGAAACCTTACATGCTAAAACCGACATGCACCAGCCAGTCGTAGCACCCAGTGGGTGCCCGAATGAAAGACTTCGTATGGTTTACCGGCGTCAATACAAAGAGCAGAAAGACCGCCTGGCAACGGCGCGGTCGTGGCCATTATCGCGGGCAAAATCGGATTTCGGATGGCCAAGGCGGTTTCCGGCTGGATGTATTATTCATCCGACTAAGAGCGCAGTCTTTGTTCGCTATCGCGTACCGACCCTGGTTTGGCTGCGTGACGGCGTCACCGCGCACTGCGTAGACCGAAGTGTTGGCGGAGGGATCGTAACTGCAAACCAACTTTCTCTAAAGGGCCCTCTCCGGTGCTCAGCTTTTTATAGGTCTGCTTTACCCATGAAAGTAGGCACGCTTCGTTCCCGTCCTGGTGTCTGCCAAGGGTAAAAAGCCGCCTCGCCGGCCATTGACTGGCGCGGCAGCTACGCCCCCGATAACGGACACGAAGGCGGCCGATCGGCGCGTCCGCTTTGGGCCAATAGCGAACTTCAGGCCTCTTTGGCGAAATTGAACGGGTGCTCGTAGAACGCCTATCGGCCGAGAACGACGTGGGTGGCATGCTCGGTCGCCTGATGTTCGGTGACGCGATAGCCGAGCGCCGGCAGGTCGATCCCGGCGAACATCACTTCGCCTTGCCCGAGCACGACCGGGGACAAGGCGAAATGCAACTCATCGACCAGCCCGGCGCGAAGATATTGCCGCGCCGTCTCGACGCCACCGCCGATCTTCACGTCGCGACCATTGGCGGCTTGTTTCGCCTGGTCCAACGCCGCCTCGATACCGTTGGTCACGAAGATGAAGG
>Ga0182024_10018996_pt1 | contig 12726 bp, 16 predicted proteins | sample P32metaG_FD_120480 | JGI IMG/M metagenome (GOLD analysis project Ga0182024, IMG submission 120480) | Permafrost microbial communities from Stordalen Mire, Sweden - P3-2 metaG (Illumina Assembly) | ecosystem: Environmental > Terrestrial > Soil > Wetlands > Permafrost | place: Sweden: Stordalen... | reverse complement strand
GAGCGCTGCGTTTGCGCCCCCCAATAAACGTTCTCTGGGACTTCGATTTCTCCCATGCTGTCGGACTCGATGCGCATACGATTTGCGGGTTCTGTAGAGGCTGGCATAGTGTGTCCTGACCAACGCGCTGGAGATGAATGAGGTAACCCGAAATTATATCAAGGGAGAATCAAGCCGCTACTCCGAGTCCAGATCGGAATGCCACTCGATCCGCCCGTCCCAGATCATCGAGATATCCCGTGCTCGGCTACAAAGCTCTTCGTCGCCGTCGAGAATGAAAAAGGCCCGGGGAGACCACGGTTTTGCCCGAAGCGCACCGCAGACTCGAAATCCACCCTCCCTTAGCCGTCGGGCGAGATAACGGAGCTCCGCCTTGTGCCCGCCTTTGAACATGCTGTGGTGATGGTAGATGATTATTGCCTGGTCGTTCTCTTTGAGTTCCCTTAGGTCGTTGATGAAGACCCTTTTTCCAGCGCGTCGCTGTGTCGGCCTTAAGCTCGCCGGGGCGATCCCGTTGTCGGGATCAAGGAAAATGAGATCGCAGTCCTTAAACAGGGCCTTCGTATCCAGCAGCCATCGTTTTCTCTCGACTGGTCGGCGTGTGAAGGTCCGAAGGTCGCAAGGCACAGGCTCCCCCGCGAAAATGGCGTTCGGGACGAGCGATTCGAGCGCAGCCACGTTCCGCGCCTTCCCTACGTCAATTCTTGATAACGCATCGAACAGGCTGCAGTCGAAACGCTCCCATTCATCGGGCCGCTTCAGGTATTGTCTGTGGCCACCGTCGTTGTTGTGGATCTCGTCCGGGAACAGCCACCACGCTACGCCGAGCCGGTTTCCCCGGGCCAAATGCCGGAGAATAGACAATTTCACATAATCCCCGATGTCACCCACATACCGGTGTTGCATGACTTATACCCACAGTTTACCGATTGACGTTAAACGCTGCACGTAATACAATTCCCATTGTGATCAAGTCGTTCCGTTGCGCGGACACTGAGCGGCTTCACCATCGGCAGCGCGGCCGGCGCTTTCAAGCAGTCGAGCAGATCGTACGCCGAAAGCTTCGGCAGTTGGAAAGCGCCACAGAACTGCGCGACCTGGCAGCGCCGCCGGGAAACCGCTTGGAAGCGCTATATGGTGAACGAAAAGGACAGCATAGCATTCGCGTTAACGACCAATGGCGTCTTTGTTTCATTTGGCGCGAGGGGAATGCCTACGCGGTCGAGATCGTGGACTATCACTAACGGTCGTAGCAAGCAACGCCACAGCACAATTCAGGGTCGCAGGACCCGCCAACAGGAGCCTCATTCGTGACTAAGTCTCAGAAACTCCTTCCGCCCATCCATCCCGGCGAAATCCTCCGCGCCGAGTTCATGGAGCCGCTCCGGCTCAGTATGAACCGACTGGCGCTTGATCTTCGCGTGCCAGTGACGCGAATTGCCGAGATCGTCCACGAGCGCCGCGGCATAACTCCGGACACGGCGTTGCGGCTGGCCGATACTTCAATACAAGCCCGGGTTTCTGGCTGAATCTTCAGTCCGCCTTCGATCTCGAAATAGCCCAAGATAAGCTTTCCCGCACCATTGAACGCGAAGTTCGCCCTGGCTTATTCGTGGCTGCGAATGCTGCTTCCTAGCCTGCCGCGACTCAGCCGCCAGCGTGCTAGAATCATCGGTTTCTGACCTGCGCCATGCCGGACTTTCTCACTGCCGAAGATGTTGAAACTTTGACCAAGGCCAAAGTTCGCCCGCATGCGGAGCAGCGCACGGACGTGCTGGTAATTGGCGCCGGGCCTACCGGCCTCGCCTGCGCCATCGAAGCACAAAAAGTCGGACTTCGAGTCATCATCCTCGACAAAGGCTGTCTGGTGAATTCGCTGTATCACTATCCGCCGAACATGTTGTTCTTCACCACCCCCGAGCTGCTTGAAATTGGCGACATCCCTTTCACCACGGCCCGGCAAAAACCCACTCGGGAAGAAGCTCTGGAGTACTACCGCAAAGTTTCGGAGCACTACCATCTCGACATTCATCAGTACGAATGGGTCAAAACTGTGAATGGCGAAGATGGAAACTTCAGCATCACGGCCACCGACCGAGTGGGTCGTCCTCACGACTACAAAACTCGCAAAGTAATCGTCTCCACTGGCTATTACGATCTCTTTAACCAGCTCTGCATTCCTGGCGAAGATTTGCCCAAGGTCTCGCACTACTACGGCGACGCCCACCCTTACTACGACACTGATGTGCTGGTAATCGGCGGCAAGAACTCCGCCGCCATCGCCGCTCTGGATTTGTGGCGTCATGGCGCGCGCGTCACCCTGGTTTATCGCGGCGCGCAATTACATCATCACGTCAAATATTGGATCAAGCCCGATCTCGAAAACCGCATCAAGGGCAATGAGATCGAAGCGTACTTCAACAGCAGCGTGCAGGAAATTGGCGTGGACCACGTAGTGATCAACACGCCTGGCGGGCCGCTTCGCCTGAAGAACGACTTTGTGCTCGCCCTCATCGGCTATCACCCTGACTACGATTTTCTACGCAGCATGGGGATTGAACTTTCGGCTGAGCAGCATCGTCCGGAGTGCGATCCGGTCTCGCTGGAAAGCAATGTGCCTGGGATTTATGTCGCGGGCGTGATCGTCGCCGGATCGCGGACCAACGAAATTTTCATCGAGAACGGCCGCTTCCACGGCAAACAGATCGCCGAAGATCTCAGAATCAAGTTGCGACTGGGATCGCAGACAAACGCAAGCAGCGGTCAGTGATCAGTGTCGCGCGCCCGGGCAAATCGTTCCGCACGCTGATCACTGACCGCTGGCTTGTTACTTTCTACCTTGCAGCCGGTCGATCTTGGCGGCCATGATGAAGTCGCTCTCGGTAAGGCCGTCGACCTTGTGCGTCCAGAGCGTGATCTCGGCTTTTCCCCACGCCAGCAGAATGTCAGGATGGTGCCCTTGCTCCTCGGCCAATGCACCCACGCGATTGACGAATTCCAGTGCGGTGGCAAAGTCGGGAAACTTGTACTCGCGCCTGAGATGATGCTCCTCGATAACGCTCCACTGCGGGACGACCTTGTGGAGCGCCTCAAGCTCCTTCCCCTTGAGCGGATGCACACCCCCGCGGCAGGGAACACATCGTTTGTCGGCTAGTTGTTCTGTCATATAATTTCTCCGCCTGCCATCATAGCCGAACTTGAGACGACCGTTGTTCGCTACTTCTCAAATCGAAATCAGCGTCGGTCAAAACACGTTGAAACCTTAAAGCTTTTCAGCGCATCTTTAAAAGCTCATTCCGGATCTGAGGCTTGGGACTGAGAAACAAATGACGCCACCACCGGCACGAAGCGGTTCCGCTCCAAGCGGAGGCAACCCATGGCTGGTCGCGATCGCCGTCATGCTGGCGACTTTCATGGAAGTACTCGATACTTCCATCGCCGCCGTCGCCCTGCCTTACATCGCCGGCAGTTTGTCGGCAACCAACGACGAGGCCACATGGGTGCTGACAAGTTATCTGGTCGCCAATGCCTTTATCTTGCCGGCCAGTTCCTGGTTTTCGCTGCGCTTCGGGCGTAAGAGGTTTCTTATTACGTGCATCGTAATCTTCACGATTTCGTCGTTCGCTTGCGGGTCATCCACCAGCCTGGCGATGATCCTGATTGCGCGGGCCGTGCAAGGCGCGGGAGGCGGAGCACTGCAGCCGCTTTCACAATCAATTTTGCTGGAGACCTTCCCGCCGCAAAAACGCGGCTTTGCGATGGCCGTGTTCGCCCTGGGTGTGGTCGTCGCACCGGTTCTCGGGCCTACCCTTGGTGGATGGTTGACCGACACTTACTCCTGGCGATGGGCTTTCTACATCAACATCCCTGTCGGAGCCTTTGCCATATTCATGATTTCCCGTTATGTGGTGGATCCTCCTTATATCAAAGACGCGCATCCCGGCAAGTTCGATGGCATTGGGCTGGGACTGCTCGCCGTCTGGCTCGGCGCCCTGCAAATCATTCTCGATAAGGGTCAGGAAGACGATTGGTTTGGCGCGACCTGGATCCGTTGGGCAGCCGCCATTCTGCTTACGAGCTTCGTGTCATTTCTCATTCGAGAGTTTCGCCACAAGCAGCCGCTGGTCGATCTGCGCGTCTTCCGGCATCGGAACTTCGCCATCGGATGCTTGCTCATTGGATTATTTGGCGCAGGCATCTACGCGCTGGTCACACTGCTGCCGCTCTTCTATCAGGAACTGATGGGCTACACCGCGCTGGCTGCGGGCTGGGCGGTGAGCCCGCGCGGCATCGGAGCGATTGTTGCCATGCCTATTATCGGATACCTGACTGCGGAAATAGATAACCGCTGGCTGATCGCCTTCGGTTTCTCTATGTTCGGTGCTGCCAGCCTGTGGTTTGGCGAGGTAAATCTCTCGATTGGGCAGTGGACATTCCTGTGGGCCATTCTGATCAGCGGTTTTGGCTCAGGCTGTGTCTTCGTCCCGCTTTCAACCACGACTATGGCTTTCCTGAAGAACGAAGAAATCGGCAACGCCAGCGGCCTGTACAATCTTTTGCGGAATATTGGAGGCAGCATTGGAATCTCGGTGGTGAATACCATCGTTACGCGGCACTCACAGTCGCATCGCAACGAACTGGCGGCATCAGTTGATCCTGGACGGATTTCAGTCCACGGAGCCATTCAAGGCATGCAAGCGTACTTGAGCTCCCAGGGATCTTCATCCACCACAGCCTTGCGCCAAACATACGGGCTGTTAAATGTGGCTCTTAACGGACAGGCGCGTCTGTGGTCCTACGTAGACTATTTTCGCTATATGGCATTAGCCTGCTTCGGTTGCGTCCCCATAGTTTTCGCGCTGAAGAAGGCGGTGAGGAAAGGGCCGGCAGGGGCAGGGCATTGAGGATTGCTGACCGCCGGTGAAGCGGTTGCCCCTCAGATCCACGGAGCGTGCGATCTGAAAAAACTTCTCTACCTCAGCACACCTGCTTCCTCGCCGAACCCTAAAACGGAATGTCCTCATCCGTAATCGGCCCTGATGCCGCGCCCGCGTGCTCCGGCTCTGGCGTGCGCTGGTCGAAGTTATTGCCACCACTGGCTGACGCGCCTGCGCCGCGCGAGCCTTCTTTGAAGTCTCCGCCGCCGCTGCCTTCCCCGCGTCCGCCAAGCAGAACCAGATCATTCACCACGATTTCGGTCATGTATTTCTTTTGGCCGCTCGTCTTGTCATCCCAGGAGTGAGTTCGCAAACTGCCCTCGATGTAAACCTTGCTGCCTTTCTTCACGTACTCCCCGACAATTTCAGCGGTGCGAGCCCAGGCTGTAATGTTGTGCCACTCGGTGCGATCCTGCCAATTCCCTTCTTTGTCTTTGAATCGCTCATTGGTCGCCAGGCTGAACTTCGCCACCGGCGTGCCCTGCGGTGTGTACTTCACTTCCGGATCCTTGCCCAGATTGCCGATCAGAATCACTTTGTTGACGCTTTTTCCCGCCATAATCTGCTCCTTTGCAGGGCTTCACTATAGCAGAATTGCCCGCGCGGAAATGGTGCGAACCGTCACAATCGGCCAGCAGGGTTTCATTTTGGGGTTTGAGCTCATAATCAAAGGGTGAGAGCCGGCAGCCTCTTCAGGTATAATCGCCCCATGCCTGCCGCACCCGGAGCTACCCGAGCCGTGGGGATGGTTCCCGACGAGCTCAAGTGGGAACCGAAGTCCAAGGGCCTGACCACGCCTCGCAAAAAGAAGCCGAAGGAACTCGCCGTCATCACCGAATGTTGCACCGGATGCGCCGGCTCGCCGGCGTGCGTGGAATACTGTCCGGTGGAAGACTGCATGTTCTGGGTCCCGGACGAAGACAGCACTCCATTCGGCCGCATCGCGGTCGATCCCATTCTCTGCATCGGCTGCAAAAAGTGCCTCAGCAAAGGTCCCGACGGTTGCTTCCTCGACGGCTGCCCCTGGGATGCAATCGCGATGGTAGAAACCACCGAAGTGGAAAAAGAAGTCGGAGCGATGGCGATTTAGCGTTTCTCTGAAGGGGCGGAGCTTGAGCCTCGCGGTTGAGCCAGCAAACCGGTCGGGGCTTTAGCTCTTGGGACTTGCCAACTGCAACAGATCCCATTGATTACCGTATAAATCCTCAAACACGGCCACAGTCCCATAGAACTCCTCGCGCGGCGCACGCACAAATTTCACTCCACGCGATGTCATCTCCCTATAATCCCTCCAGAAATCGTCTGTGTGAAGAAATAGAAACACGCGGCCACCGGTCTGATTGCCAATGCGGCTTTCCTCCTCGGGTGTGGACGCACGCGCCAGCAGCAGGTCGGTCCCTTGGGATCCGGGAGGACGAATTAGAACCCATCGTTTGTAATTGCCCTCGCGGTCTATTGCGGCGCTGTCCTCGACCAACGCGAAACTCAAGACCTGTGTGAAAAAAGCGATCGCTTCGTCATATTCGCGAACCACCAGGGAAACATAGCCGATTGTCTGCGCCATCTCCTCGCTCGATCTGGAAGTCAGTTGGAGGGTTTAGTGACCCGCTCCCGTATCGCTTTCTCCGTCTCCACCGCCTGCTGCCGCACGTCATTGGAAATATCCGGCAAATCGCGCTCGTAGGGAAGAACGGCGGGAAGATCGTCCGCTTGTCCGACGAGATAAAGCGCGCGCAACGCTTCCCACACCTGCTCGGTTGAGGGATCAACTACCGCGATTTCCGCTCCAGCCGCGATGTTTGCACCGGTTCCGGCTACCGAGCGAATTCGCCCCGGAATTGGCGAACGGATTTCCGCAGTCTGCTCCTGGCCATTTTGCAGCTTCGCAATAAGTCCGCCCTGATGGATAGCCGTCCCGGGGCGGTCGGCGTCGACAATGCGGCCGGATTGCGGAGAACTAATGTGCGCGGGCTGCAATAAAGCAACGATCTGCGGACGGCCGCTGGCATCGCCGAAGCGTACCAGTGAAAGTGCCGCATTACCACGCACCATCGGCGATGCATCGTTCAGCATCCTCAGCAGCGCGTCGTGAAAGCCCGTGCCGGTTGGGTCTTGTCCCATGACCCACGCGTCCGTGTTGCGCACCTCCTCCACGGGATCGGCTGCCAGTCGCACTAAATCGGGGTACAATTGTGCGGCGGTTGCATCATGCCGCGTAATGCGCTCGCCTACCTGCACCATCGCCTGCTGAATATGCCGCGGCTTCTTCGCATCGTGCAGATAGTCGTTCAGCTGCTGGTCGGAAAGCTTTCGCCCAAACCAGGTGTTCCACCAGAACAGAAAAGGCATCAGGCAGATCAGCCACGCAGTGACGAAGAAGAGAAGCTTCTGCGTGCGAGACATGCTCGATTTTCGAGCAGTGTGGACAGGCTCCGTTGCATTGGGATTGGCTGCCATTGTCGGCTGATCGGTGCTACTTTGCATTTACTCCACGACATCCGCATCGAGCACGCGCTCCTGCTCCAGATAATGCGAACCCGCGTACTGTGCCAGAAGCGGCGTCAGAAGCCGGATTTCGGCCCCGATCCATTCGCCCTTGACGTGCGGCTTATCCGGAGCGTGATTGCAACGCCCGCCGCTGCCGAACTGCGGGCCGGAGTCCGCACTTTGAATCTGATCAAACTGCTGGATCTGTTGCCAGGCTTCGTCGCCGATCGTTCCGGCGACATCAATTGTTAATCGCACGATGGCCATAGAGAAAACCATTCACCACGGAGTCACAGAGTCACGGAGAAAATCTGGGACTTCTTCCTGTTTTGCTCTTTACTCTGTGTCTCCGTGCCTCCGTGGTGAGTTTAGCTGTGCGGAAACCATTGGTACAGCATGAAGTATACGAGCACTCCGGTCACGCTCACATACATCCACAGCGGCCACGTCCAGCGCGCGATGGCGCGATGACGATCATAGCGGCCGCGCAACCCGCGGCTCAGCGTGATGACGACCATCGGCACGATGATGATCGCCAGGGTAACGTGCGGAATCAGCACGATCAGATAAACGATGTGCCAGAAGTGGCTGCCCAGGAACCGGATATCGCCGACGAGCGCGTGAAAATACACGTAGCAAGCCAGAAACAAAGCCGAGCAGAGAACCGCTGCGATCATGCAGGCCCGATGCGCCGCAAGTTTCCCTCGCATAATCAAGCTGCGGCCAATGAACAAAAGCACCGCGCTGGCTCCGTTCAAACTCGCAATCAGGGCAGGGAAGTAGGCGTATTGTTCAGCGATCATATTTTCGGCAATCAGGTTTTCGGCAATTCAGGCGGCGGGCCTCGTGGTGCGGCGGTTTGCCATCAGGAACGCAAGCCCAAACATCACCAGCGAAAACAGCAGCAACGTCGCCATCGCCGATGGCAAAGGGAAAGTCGTATCCATCCCCGGATAAAGCAGAGCCCGCAACGCCTCCACTCCATAAGTAAGCGGGTTCATATACATCAGCGCGCGAATCCAGCCGGAGGCGCGGCTTATCGGAAACATCGCACCCGACAGGAGCCACAGCGGAATCAAACATAAATTGATGATCCCGTGAAAGGCCTGCGTAGAATCCATGGGCCACGCGATGGCGAAGCCGAGCGCAGTGAGCGCGAAGGAGATCAGGAACACCACGACTGCAACCAACAGCACTTGCGCCAGATTGAGGTGTACGCCTGCGAAGGGCGCGAAGACCAGGAAGATCATGCCTTGAATCGCCGATAGCGTCGTGCCGCCCAAAACCTTGCCGAGCACAATCGCGGAGCGCGGCACTGGCGCCACCAGCACCGAAAGCAAAAATCCTTCTTTCCGATCCTCAATCACCGACATCATGGTGAAGATCGACGTAAAGAGGACGATCATAATGAGCGCGCCGGGGTAGAAATAATCCAAATAGTTTTGCTGGCCCTGGCCTCCGCCGGAACGGAACGACGTGCCGAATCCCGAGCCGATCACCACCCAGAAAACCAACGGGGAGGCCAGCACGCCGACCACGCGCGACTTCTGCCGGTAGAAGCGCACAATCTCGCGCCACCACAGCGTGAACGCAGGTAACAACACTCCCGCGGAAGCGGGCGCAATCGGTCTCGATAAAGCGGCGGTTTGAGTGGCCAAAGAGTTTAACTCGCTTTCGCTGCGGGAGGTTTCGGCGCCGGAGCCGCGGCTTTTTTCTTGCCGAGCATACCCATGTCGCGCATTTCCCAGTACGCGTTCAACATGAAAACTGCGGAAAGTGTGAGCAGGATCAGGGTCATGAACAGCCCATCCACGGTAGTGATCATGCCGTTGATCAGCGTCCAAGCCACCCCTACCAGAGGGAGAATGCCAAGCACAAGAGAAATAACAAGAATCATAGAAAGCACATTACCTCCTGTGACCTTTAGAAGCGGATTGCGCTTCTTCCGCGTCGTCCTTCTCACTCCAGAATTTGTGTCCCGTGCGGCGAATGAATACGTCCTCGAGCGCGGGCTTGCTAATGGAGAGCGCCTCGATCTCTCCGGGAAATGCCTCGACCACCTCCGTGACGAAGCGGTGCGCGCCTTCGTGTTCGATGCGCACTTGGTTGCCCAGAACGGTAGTATCCACGTGAAACCGGCTCCGGATGTGCTCGGCCAGCAGCCCCACGTCTTTAGCAGCTTCGAACAGCACTACGTCGCCGCCAATTTCGTTCTTCAATTCCGCGGGGGTTCCCAGGGCCACCAGGTTTCCTTCATTCATGATCGCCAGCCGGTCGCAGCGTTCAGCCTCTTCCATCAAGTGCGTTGTCACCAGCACGGAAACGTGCTCTTCATCGCGCAACATTTGCAGATACTGCCAGAGATCGCGCCGAGCCCCGGGATCGAGGCCCGTGGTCGGCTCATCAAGCAGCAGAACGCCGGGGTGATGAAGCAGTCCCTTGGCCAACTCGATGCGGCGCTGCATCCCGCCCGAGAAAGTTTCAACCAGTTCCTTCGCACGATCTGCCAAGCCAACCCGCGAGAGGATTTCATGAATGCGCCGCTTCAGCGCCGCCCCGCGCAGGCCGTAGAGATGTCCCTGATGCCAGAGATTCTCATAAGCAGTGAGTTTAAGGTCGACGCTCTGCGCCTGAAAAACCACACCGATCTGCCGCCGCAGGCGCGCCGGTTCCTGCGCCGCATCGCAGCCCATGATAATCGCGCGTCCCGCGCTCGGAATCATCAACGTGGAAAGAATCCGAAACAGCGTAGTCTTCCCGCTTCCGTTTGGGCCGAGCAGTCCGAACAACTCCGCAGGCCGTACGTCGAATGAAACCCCGTTCAGAGCCGTGCGGTTTTCATAGCGGTGCACCAGATTCTGCACGGAAATCACAGCCGCAGCGGAAGACGAAGCTACTTCCGAGACGGTATCGGGGAATGCAACTTTAGCTGTCAAGAGTGTCCTAGGATGAACCCACTATTAGTTTACGACGATATGCTGCAGAACACGGTGGAAATGAACAAAAGTGGCAAATCACTGCCGAACGAGTTCCTCACGCCGCCGAGGCGTCCAGTTGCGCCTCAGGCACGCGTTCTTCAAAGGCCACCGGGACGTGCCGCCACACTTGAATCGCGAGAACTACCGTAGTTGCGAGCAGCAGCGCTCCCACGGCGACGTGCGCTACCGTCGATGCCACCATAGGCAGCTCCGGTTGCGCTGCATCTCTTCCCCAGGCCACACGTGTCAAAAATGCCGTGAAGCCCAGGCAGAGCTGCGTGATCAGAAGCGAAATCATGACGATGGCCGGCCGCCGCACCGCCTCGATCTGCGAATAGACTGAGATCGCCCGTATCGCCGTCCAGGCCAGAACAAAGGCTACGATCACCGCATTCACCACGTGCGGCCACCAACTCATTCCGTGATGACGAAACATCCCCCCCAGAACGAGCTGCACGTAAAGGACGAAGATCGAAAGCAGCGTAAGCGTGACCAGGCTAGGGCGGCGCGAGTCAAACTCCACCCGGGGTTGCTCTTCCACCCACTTGCGTCCCGTGAAGAGCGCGATGGCAACGGCGATGCAGAAAAATGTTTGAGCCACGGTTGCGTGCGCCGTGGAAACCGCGGGCGGCTGGAATAACAAGACTGTAAGTCCGCCGAGAATCGCCTGCACGATGACGGTGCAGAAGGCGCCAACCGCCAGCCAGCGCATCCAGCGCCGCCGCTCCACCAACAATGTCCACATGGCGATTGCCAGGGTCAGCGTCACCAGAGTGCCGGCCACCATGCTGTGACTCCATTCGTAGCGCACGCCGCCCACGAAGTGAGGAACCTTCACCAGGTAGCCGAACGATGTGGGCCAGTCAGGCACCGAGAGTCCTGCATCGTTGCTGGTGACCAGCGCGCCCGCCGTGATCACCACGAACGCCGCGCACGCGGTGAACACTGCGAAGGCGTGATGGGCGGCGTTGTATTTTGCCGGAATGGCTTTCAGCGTGTTTCCCCTTGGGTCAACAGGAAGAAAAAATCCCTGCCTTGAACGGTGCAGGCCGCGCCGTTTGGCCCGGCCCGCTACTCCACACAGTAAATTTTAACAGACTAGCTTCGAACCTCAAGCAACAAAACCTGACAACAATTACGAGCCCAGAGCTTACTCGCCGCCCGCCTTAAAGCTCTGGTCGACGGTTTTGGTTTCTTTCGGCCCAACCGTGACTTTCTGGTCCTGCTCGCCCAGTTTCTCCTGCACGAAGGCGATGGTGTAATCTCCCGGCGGCAGGCCTTTGATTTCATATTTCCCGCTCTTGTCGGTGACCGCGTATAACGGATTCTTTACCACGTTAATGTACATCTTCATCCAGGGATGCTGGTTACACTTCACCGGCAGCATAATCTCTTCGCGGGCGAAATTCTTTTCGATCGCAGGCGATGACGGCGGCTGCGACTCATTCCACTCGCGATTGTCTTTTGGCGTGGGATGGATGTTGTGCGTCGTCTGGTCGTCATTCTTGATCTGCACAGTCTGCCCCGCCATCACACCCAGCACGTGGGGATGATACTTGCAGCCGCTCTGGTCGAGGACAACGGGAGCCGCGGGTACGTCGAAGGTGCGGCTGCCCAAGCCGTCTTTGACATAGACGAAGACGTTGGCGAGATCTCCACCGTCGACCACTACGTTTTCAGCTTCGTTCGCTCCTTTGCATGCCGGATCCTGGCTCATGTCGATCTTCGACGGCTTCGCTGCCGTGCCATCAAACTTCACCGTCCCATTTACGGTCGCCGCGGTTGCAGGATCAATCGGCGTCGCGGCCGGGGCGGTGGCTGCCGGCTGAGACATGGTGTTACTGGATTGTTCTGTATTTTCCTTCTTGTTGCAAGCCGCAGTCAGCAGCAAGCCGCACAAAGCCAGCATGCTGGCCCATATCCCCCAACCTGTTTTCTTATTCATGATGTCGTCCTCTCTTCCGTCGTTGAATTATTGGAATTTATCTTTCGATGTTTTCACCAAACCCGACATTCTACCGCGAACCACCGTTGATTGTTGCATGCGAGCCAGCCGCAGCCTGCCTGTGATCGCTGGAACGGTGAAGAGCCGCCGTCTTCGCATGTGGCATGGACGCCGCTACTTTCCGCTGTTCCTCTGGAGTCAGCTGGAAGATGTAGTCGGTCAGCAGTTTCCGATGATCTCCCTCGTAGCCCTGGAACGACGGCGGCGTTGGCCCGGCAAATACCCACTGATTATTCTCCTGCTTAAACAAGCCGGAAGGCATCGACGTTCCCGGACTTACTGCCTGCGGGTCAGTGATCCAGCGCTCAACCCAGTCCGG
>Ga0182024_10018995_pt1 | contig 12727 bp, 10 predicted proteins | sample P32metaG_FD_120480 | JGI IMG/M metagenome (GOLD analysis project Ga0182024, IMG submission 120480) | Permafrost microbial communities from Stordalen Mire, Sweden - P3-2 metaG (Illumina Assembly) | ecosystem: Environmental > Terrestrial > Soil > Wetlands > Permafrost | place: Sweden: Stordalen... | reverse complement strand
GCGAACAGCACACGGATCCTTTCGGGCTGTCACGTCGCCGCCTCCGCGCGGACGGCTCCTCTCTCGAGGCGGGCGATCGACGCATCCTTTCCAAGGATAGCGAGCACCTGATGGAGGGAGGGGCTGGCGCTGCGCCCCGTCAGCGCGACCCGTGCAGCTTGGGCCACGTCTTTGAAGAGCAGCCCCTCGCGCGCGACCCATTCTTTGAGTCCGATGTCGAGCGAGGCTTCGTCCCAGGTGGGCGAGGCCTTGAGCACCTCGATCATCTGCCGCAGATTCTTCCCCGCCTGACCGACGAACGCCTTTGCGGCGGCCTTCTCGTCCACGACGGGTTCGTCACGGAGGAAATAGTCGAGAAGGTCGGCAGCCTCGAGGAAGGTGTGCGCGCGGTCGCGGATGGCGGGGAGCGCACGAAACAAGACGCTCTCGTCCACGCGATCGATCCCGCGCTCTGCGAGGAAGGGCGCGACCTGTCGCGCGTACGCGGCGTCCGACACGAGAGCGGGCGTCTTGAGATGGTCGTGGTTGATGGCCAAGAATTTCTTCGCGTCGAACTTCCCGTCCCCGCGCCCGCATCCCGCCCAGTCGAATTTGGCGATGAGTTCGTCCACCGAAAAGACCTCCTGGTCTCCGGACGCCCATCCGAATCGCACGAGATAATTGAGCACTGCGGCGGGCGCGTACCCTTGCAGGCGATACTCGGTCGCGCTGACGGCTCCGTGACGTTTGGATAGCTTCTCGCCGCTCGGCGCCAGCATCATGGGCAAATGTGCGAACTCGGGGATGGGCGCGCCGAACGCTTCGTACAAGAGAATCTGGGGAGGCGTGTTGACCATATGGTCGCGCCCTCTCGCGACGAGCGTGACCCCCATCGTGATGTCGTCGACGACGGCACCGAAGTTGTAAAGCGGTACCCCGTCGGACCGGAGAAGGACGAAATCTTGCTGAGCCGCGTTCGGAGTCGCGATCTCGCCGAAGACTTTGTCCGTGTACGTGACGACACCGCTCGCGGGCGTCTTGAAGCGAACCGTGAACGGCTTGTCGGGCTCGTCGCTTCGGTCGCGACAGGTTCCGGGGTAACGGAAGCTCGCCTTCGGATCGACCTTCTTCAGCGCTTCGCGCTGAAGATCCAGCTCTGCTTTCGTGCAGTAACAGCGAAACGCCTTGCCCGCCCCGACGAGACGCTCGCTCCACTCCTTGTAGAGGGCGAGCCTCTCCATCTGAGTGTACGGGCCAAAGGCGCCACCCTTTTCCGGCCCCTCGTCCCAGTCGAGGCCCAGCCATGCGAGCGAGTCCAAGATGACTTTGCGACTTTCGGCGGTCGAGCGGTCCCTATCGGTGTCCTCGATGCGGAGAATAAAGGCACCTTGAGTCTTCCTGGCCCAGAGCCAGTTGAAGAGCGCTGTCCGAACCCCCCCGATATGGAGGTACCCCGTCGGCGAGGGAGCAAATCGGAGACGCGATCCCTTTCCACTGTCGGCGCGCACGCCAGGGCTCATCGAGGCGCTCATGGGGGCGCACGAGTAGCAGAGGCGGCGTTCCGTCTCAACGACGCGATCCAGGCGAGATCCAGCCCAAGCGTCCTTGCGAAGGCCGGTCGAGGCTGCTAATTGGCGTCGTTCATTTCGCCGCACGAGTGATCTCGTGCACCCCTCATGGAAGGAATCACGCGATGAAAAGCCCGCTGGCCCTCGTAAAAGAGAAGTTTACCGATAAGAAAAAGCTCGTCGCGGCGGTGGAAAAGTTCACGACCGAAGACCTGTGGCTGGGTCGGACGAACGAGAGCAAGGGCTTGTCGCACGTTTCGAACGCCAAGCTGCTCCGGTTGCACGAGACGTTCAGCCAAGTAAAAGAGAAGTTTGCGACACGCTTCAAGCTCGTGGACGCCATCATCGAGCTGGAGAAGCGCGCCAAGGACGAAGGCTTCCGCGCACGTTTGCTCGCGTACCCCGTCCCCCGCTTGTGGGATATGTACCGATCCGCCGACAAGCGGGCGAAGGCGACGAGTGCCGCGCAAGCAAAGCCCCCGGCGAAGCCGGGCGTGAAGGCGAAGGCGAAGGCTTCGGCCGAGAAGACCAAGAAGCCCGCCGCGGCACGGGCCGCCAAAAAGCCCGCCCCCCAAAAGAAGTGACAGAAGAAGTGAATCCTCACTCTCTTTGCGCCAAGGGATGTAACCTCTGCCAGCTTAACGGGGCCGTTGAATGAGGAGCGCGATGTCCAAGAGCGAGCGCAAGGGAGCCACCGTTCCCCTGGGTCCGAACGGTTATCCCACGATGCACGAGCTGCTCGTGCCGAAGGCGATCTTCTTTACTCACGGAGTGGGCATCCACAAGGATCGACTCTCGTCCTTCGAGCTTTCGCTCCGCGACGCTGGGATCGAGAAGGCCAACCTCGTGACGGTGAGCTCGATCTTTCCGCCCCACTGCAAGGAGATCGGGCGCAAGGACGGCGAGAAGCTCATCAAGCCCGGCCAGATCGTCCACTGTGTCATGGCGCGCCAGGACACGAACGAACCCAATCGCCTCATCGCCGCATCGATTGGCCTCGCGCGACCCGCGGACAAAGAGAGCTACGGGTATCTGTCCGAACACCATAGCTACGGCGAGACCGCGAAGAAGGCGGGGGACTACGCAGAGGATCTCGCGGCCACGATGCTCGCGACGACGCTCGGCATCGACTTCGATCCCGAGAAGGCGTGGAGCGACCGCGACCAAGTCTTCAAGATGGAAAAGCGCATCTTGAAAACTCGCAACGTCGTACAGAGCGCCGAAGGCCACCCGAAGGGGGTCTGGTCGACCGTGGTAGCGCTCGGCGTCTTCATCTTCTGAGCAAGCATGAGCGTTCTCACGCTTCGGCACGAGATCGGCTGCGACGAGGCGACCTATTGGGATAAGTGCGTGCTCGACGACGAGTACAATAAACGTCTCTATCTCGGAGAGCTGAAGTTCCTGAGTTACGAACTCGTCGAGCAAAGGGACGAGGGCGAGACTGTGTTCCGCAAGGTTCGCGCGGAGCCGAAGGCCGGAAACATGCCGGCTGCGCTCAAGAAGGCGATCGGTGATTCGTTCGGCTACACGGAGGAGGGGACCTACGACCGCAAATCGAAGCGCTATACCTTTCGCACGATTCCCGCGGCCTTCTCCGACAAGGTGAAGATTCAGGGCACCATGCAGTGCGAGGCGATCGGCCCCAAGCGAATTTTGCGCATCAGCGACGTCCGTGTCGACGTGAAGGTGTTCATGATTGGCGGGATGATCGAGGAGCGGATCGTCGACGATATCAAGCGGTCGTTCTCGAAGGCCGCCGAGTTCACCGAAACCTGGGTAAAAGAAAAGGGATTCTAGGCTACGCGCGACTACTCGCGACTACGCGCGCATGATCGCTCGTGCGACGCGCGCGGCTTCCTCCAGGATCGCGGACGGGTGCAACGCGGTGCCCACCGCCTCGCCGGCGGCCCAGACGTGCGGACCGATTCGTCCTCCGTCCGTCCGCACGACGAAGCCGCGTGGCTCGTGGTCGAGCCGCGCGCCGACTTGAGCGCAGAGCTCGTACGCCGGCGAGCGCGGCAGGTCGACGAGGAGGGCGTCCGCGACCATTTCGCGAGTACGCCCCCTTTCCGAGACGACCACGCCGCGCACACGCGAAGTCCCGCGCACTCGTACGGGATCGCGGACGACGACGACGTCGACCCCGGCGGAACGCGCGAGCGCCTCGCCAAAGGTCGAGGCATCTTGCGGACGCGACGACGCCACGACGATCCGTTTTCCTGCAACCACCTCCTCGGAGAGAAGCAATCCGGCCGCACGTACACTCATGACTCCGGGCACGTCGTTCCCCTCGAAGAGGCCGAGGTTGTCGTGCGCCCCGGGAGCGATCACGACGTCGTTTGCCGTCACGACCTCTGCGCCTTTTTCGCCGACGACGAGCAGATCTTCGCCGTAGAACGCTCCGGCGACGGTCCTCGATCGCAGACGAAGGCTCTCCTTCGCCAGCGCAGCTCGAAACGGAGCTTCTACCTCGACCCATTTGGCGCGTTCTTCGATCGAGAGCGCGCGCAGACTGCCCCCGGGTCGTAGGGCATCGTCGATGACCTCCACGGCCCGTCCGCCGTTCGAAAGGGCCGCGCCCACGGCCATCCCCGCAGCCCCCGCGCCCACTACGAGCGCGTCGACGTGTCGTCGAACTGCGCGGCGCGACGCGAGGGCTGCGTCAGGCAAGAGACCGAGCCCGGCCACGCGGCGTGCCAGCGCTTGCATCACCGTCTCGACTCCCCGTACTCCCGCCATGAGCTCGTGGTGGTTTACGCCCCGCGAGAAGAACCAATCGGTGACTCGAAGGAAGTCTACGTCGCGCGATCCGAGAGTGTTTTGCGATGCGATCGTCATCCCGTCGCGAGCCGGGACCATGCAAGTCATGACGTTGGGCTCGCCGTCCACGCGCGCGAGGCATCCGTCGCACGCTCCTCGCATGCACGCGGGGCCACGCGGCCTATGAAACTTCGGGCTGCGAGCGATCGCGACCTTGCGTGCGCCCATGAGCGAGGCCGCGACTGACTCCCCCCTCGAGGCCGAAAGAGGCTCGCCGTCGAGCGTAATCGTGATCGGATCAGCGGGCGGCGCGCTTCGAAAAGACATCGGAGCTCATGGAAGCCGTACCACGGCACATGGTTCGCCCTTTGACTTTCACGGCCACGCTAAGAAAGACTGTCGGGCAAAAGGTTTTGCGAGAGGTGCGCGCGTATGAAACTCGGCCCGCGGAGCGTCGCTGTCTTCGGCGGAAGTTTCAACCCGCCTCACGTAGCCCACCTGCTCGCGGCCACGCTGGTCCTGGCTACGCAGGACGTCGATCTTCTCCTCGTCGTGCCGGCGTTCAAGCATCCTTTCGCGAAGTCGCTCGCGCCCTTCGACGAGCGTGTGACCATGTGCACGCTCGCCATGGGCTGGCTACCCCGGGTGGAAGTTTCGCGCGTCGAAGAGGAGCTCGGGGGAGAGAGTCGTACCCTTCGCACGCTCGAGCATTTGCGCGCAAAGCATCCGGAGTGGGCCATGCGACTCGTGATCGGCTCGGACCTCGTCGCGGAGTCCCCCAAGTGGCACCGGTTCGACCTCATTTCCGCCCTCGCCCCCCCGATCGTACTCTCTCGAGCCGGCGTCGCGCGCGGGCCCGAGTCCTCGAGTCTCCTCCCGGATATCTCTAGTACGGAGGTGCGCGCGAGGATCGAGGCGGGCGCGTGGACGGAGCTCCAAGAGCTCGTTCCGCGAGCAGTTTTGTCACACATTCGCGCGCGCGGGCTTTATCGGAACGAGGGAAAGAACTGAGAGGGCGCTTGCGGCGGACACCCTGGTGCGCCCAAGATCCCCTCCGTGGAGGATCTGCGCCCTCGAACGACGCTCTTTTGCGCGGTCATCGCGTTCGCGATTGCCCTCTCCATGCTCTTGCGCGGACGCCGGGCCGTTCACTGGCTGTTCGCAGCGTTCGCGACCGACGTGGCCTTCTGGTACGGCAGCCAGTCGCTCGCGGACCTGTTCAAGGACTCGGCGTGGGTCCGCGTAACCGCCGTGGTGACTGTGCTCCTGCCTCAGTTCGCCGTGCACTTGTTCGAATCGATCGTTCCCCCGGCGGACAAGGAGCGCCCCTCGCGCCTCCCGAGAGTCGCCACGATCGTAGGCGTCCCGATGCTCGCCCTCGAACTCTCGCCGTACAACGACACGTCGGTCTCGCTCGGGCTCGCGTACGTGTACGTGTTCGGGCTGCTCGCGGCAGCGCTCATTTCGCTGGCGCGCCGGGGCCAGCAGAACCCTTCACGGGCGGTGAGAGACCGCGTCCGCTTCCTCTTCGTCGTCGGCGTGCTGGCCACTACGTTCACACTCGCCGATTTCGTTTCGTTCCTCGGTGGACCGGTCCGGCACCTGCCACCGATCGGAGCGGTATTGGCCACTGTGTTCCTCTTCGTCTTGGCCGAATCGCTGACCCGGCCTCGACTCGCCGACCTCTACGACATGGCGGGGCGCCTCCTCGTATCGACCGCACTGGCGTTTTGTCTCGCCGGGATCTTCTACGTATTCGTCAAGTACGTCGGCCGTTTCAACACGTACCTGAACGCGGTGCTCGCCGCGATCGTGATCCTCGTCCTCTTCGAGCCCCTCCAGACCGAAGTCGAAACGCGCATTCACCGGTTTTTCTTTCGCGAGCGCTACGATCTCGAAACCGCCGTTACGGAGCTCAGACGGCACCTCTCCCACGTCCTCGAGATCGACGAGATGGTCGAGACTTTGCTCGGAGGCCTCGAGCGCTCCCATCGCGCGACCAGCGTAGCCATCTTCTTGCGAGACCAAGACGGCGACGGCTTCGACCTCGTGGGATCGATTGGCGTGTCCCCGCCGCTTCGACTCGAAGCGCTCGCGACGAGGCCGCTGCTCGAGCGCCTTGGTACTCAGCCCGCCATTTCTCTCGAAGAGGTTGCGCGTGAGCGAAAGGACACGGACACCGCACTGCTCGCGTCGTCGACCGCGCTAGGTCCGTTGCAAGGATCCGTCTTGCTCGGGGTCAAGGCCGACGACGAGGAACTCGTCGGGCTCATTTGTGTCGCCGACGACCGCGTGCGCGACGCGTTCACCCCCGAGGAGGTCACGCTGCTCGAGACCGTCGCCTCGCAGATCGGCGTCGCCATCGCAAATAGTCGCGTGTACTCCCGAATGAAGGAGCGTGACCGCCTCGCCGCGCTCGGCGCCATGGCCGCCGGCCTTGCCCACGAAGTGAAAAATCCGCTCGGCGCCATCAAGGGCGCGGCGCAGTTGCTCGAAGAGCTCGACGGCGCGGTCCAGCACGATCCTTCATCGCGAGATTTCATCGGAATCATTCTGGAAGAGGTCAACCGACTCGATCGCGTCGTCGGGAGCTTCCTGGACTACGCGCGCCCGCACGCAGGAAACCCGATTCCGCTCGATATCAATGCGGCGGTAAGGCGGACGACGCAGATTCTTGCGTCCCAACGGACGGACGACGAGGTCGACGTGAAGCTCGAACTCACCGAACCGCTCACGCGGGTGAAGATTGATCCGGAGCAGTTTCGGCAGGTCCTCATCAATCTGATGCAGAACGCCATTCAGGCGATGGATGGTCGCGGTCGGGTCACAGTAAGCACATCCCTCAGACGACTCGCGAGGGCGCCGTGGGCGAGCGGACCGCAAGGGGAGCGGGGCGCAGCTCAGAGGAACGACAGCGGATCCTCCTCTTCCCTCGCCCGGCGCAGCCAGCCCGAAGAGGCAGTGGAGCTCGTCGAGATCTCGGTGAAAGACACGGGGCCCGGCATCTCCCAGAAGGTCAAAAACTACCTTTTCATCCCTTTCTTCACGACCAAAGAGAAAGGGACCGGACTCGGGCTGGCGATTAGCCAGAGCATCGTGCAGAGCGCCGGAGGCACGATCGACGTTCAGTCGCAGGCCGGGGCCGGGACAACCTTCACGATCGTGCTGCCTTCGGCAGTCGATACCCTGTCGACCCCCGCTCCGGCAGAAGTCCTCGCGCGCGAGAGCGTCGCGCCTTCGCGCCCGGCATAGCGGCTCAAGTCACCCGGCGTACCGTCGCTCGAAGAGCGCGCGCACTCGCGGCATCGTTCGCATCATCTCGAGCGAGTGCTCCGCGTGACCTTTTGCGAAGCCGTTCCCGATCATGAGGTCGATGTCCTTGGACGCCCCCTCCGCACCGAGGGCGGCGCGCGTGAAGCTGGTGGACATGGCGAAGAAGTACGCGACGCCTCCTTGGCGGACCGCGAGGATCGCGCTCATTTCCGCGTCTGGAACGTTCACGCATGAAACACTCAGATCCACTTCCTCTCCGCGGTTCGCCAAGAGAACGGATCGCCGCACGGCCATCGGATCGCGTGCGTCCGCCACGATGACCTCGTCGCAGAGATCGAGCCCGCGCAGTTCCTCGGCGAAGGTCGGGTGACTCTCCACGCCCAGGATTCGCACGCTGGCGCCGCCGGTTCTTCGCGCTTCTGCGGCCGCGAGCACCCCGCTCTTTCCTCCGGCACCGAGGACGAGAACGCTCGCCTCGCCCTTCGCGGCTTCTCTGGCGCGCATCGCTCGACGCACGAAGCGCGCCACCTGAGGGGCCGCGCCCGCGACGTCGAGCACCGCGAGGGCTAGGTGCTCCGGGAGGTCGGCAGGGACCTTGGCATAGGCCCCGCTTGCAAACAGAACGGCCTCTCCCTCAACGTCGAGTTGCGCGCTCGCGCGTCGTACCGACATCACCCGATCGATGCGTAGCGGGGTCAAGGAGAGCGAGACGAGGGAAGCGATACGGTCCCCCTCCTCGGCAATGTCGCCCACACGCCCGGGCGCGAACTGCAAGACCCGTCCGAGGAGCATCCCGCCGGACCCGGTCGCACGGTTGTGCTGCTTGCCGCGCGTCCGGACCGTCTCCTCTATCTGCGCGACGACCAGATCGAGGCTCGGGTTGCTCGGCGCGTCCAGAGTAGCGAAGGACCCCTCCATCTGCCTAAAGCTCGCGGCGTCGATGTTCAACGTCTCGACCCCGATGAGGAGCTCGCCGTCGAACAGGCGCGTAAAGTCGTTGTCGAGCGTTTCGGCCGATTGGGGCAGGGAACCCTTGGGCTCGAGCGACCGGTGCGACCCGTAGGGATCCGCGGGGAGCCCGGCAAAAGAGGTGTTCTCGACGGGCCGGGGATTCACTTGAGGCCATCCTACCGCGCCTACGAGCACTCGACTTGACCCCGTTTGGCATGCGCCGGTACTCTTTTTTTGCCCCAAGTCTGACTTGCGGCGGCCTCGCGCTCGCCCATGCGCGCCCCACCCGAATGCAAGATCCGTCTACCAAGGCGCCCGCACCCACGACCTCACGCGGTCCGCGCTCCTACGTGCTGCGCTTCATCAGCGGGAAATACCAGGGCGGCGAGTTTCCGATCGTGCCGGAGAAGCAGATCGTCGTAGGTCGCTCGAGCGACCTCGACATGGTCCTCGTCGAGGACATGGTCAGCCGTAAACACGCCAAAATCGCGATGCAGAGCGACCAGATCTGGATCGAGGATCTAGGCTCGACGAACGGCACGTTCGTCAACGGCGAGAAGATCAAGCGGGCGCGTCTCAAGGAAGGCGACCGAGTTCTCATCGGAACCAGCATCCTCAAGCTCATCGCCAGCGAGGGGCAGAACGAGAACCCGGATCCGAAGGTCCAGCTCGAGAGCGTGGCGGCGGCGCGGCGCACGAGCCAGGCCCGCACCATGTCGGGCAGCATCGAGGAAGTCCCGCTTCCCGACCTGCTCCAGTTGTTCGGGACCTCGAAAAAGAGCGGCGTGCTCGTGATTCGGACCGACGACGACGTCGGCCGCATCTTCATGCGCAAGGGCGTCATCTACTTCGCCCTGATCAACGATCTCGACGACGTACCCGCGCTGAAGAGCATCTACAGGATGCTCACTTGGGACAAAGGCCTGTTCGACCTCGATCCTCCCGACGAGCGTGAGTTCGTGGGCGAGGTCAATGTCAGCGTTCAGGAAGTCTTGATGGAGGGGCTTCGTCAGATCGACGAATACAATCAGGTCCGCGGCGACCTTCCCGACATGAACGCGAGGCTGGCTCTCATGTCGCCTCTCATTCCGCCGATGCGCGAGCTCAGTCCAGAGGAGCTCGACGTCTTGCAGCTCGCGCACAACTACGGTCATCTCGAAACCGTTCTCAACAAGAGCCTCGCCACGGACCTCGAGACGGTCCAGATTGTGCTCAAGCTCCTCAGCGGCTCGTATATCCGAGCGGAGTGAGTCGAGAGGAACGATTGCCATGCGGTTCGCTGCGGCGATCGATCCGCCCGCCGAAACGAAGCGTCAGGCCTGGACTCTGCTCATCTGGCTCGTCTTCCTCGGCGCCGCCGTGGTCGTCGGTGCCGGCGTGGGGACGCACGCGCCCGAAGCACTCGATTCCGTAAGCGCGGATTCGTCCTCCTTCGAGGTTCAGACCGAGGTTCATCGATCGCGAACGGCGCGATTCAAGGTGGCAGCCCTCCTGGGCCTCTTGGCGCCGGCTCTCGTCACGCTCGCACTCGGCTTTCGGCATCGCCGCAACGGAGCCCATGCTCGCGGCATTGCCGTCGAGCTTACAGAGACCGAGCTTAGAATCTGGGGCCGCGGCTATGGGAGCCGGGTCGCGATTCGCGATGCGACCGTGCAGGAGCGGCTCGTGGACGTCTACGCGGGACGCCTCGGAGCGTGGCGCCAGATCCGCCTCTCGCTGAGAACACGATCTCAGACCATCGAGCTCGCGGCGCCGGCGCGCGCCGAAGACGAGCACCGCCTGCGTGTGGACGGGGGCGAGGCCGACTGCGTCGAAATCGCACGCGAGGACTACGATGGGTTGAAGGGGGAGATCCTCTTACGGCGCGGAGAAGCAGGCCGCGCCTGACGCAACCAACACAGAGGGCCCATGCCTCATTGACCGTGGCCGAGCACGCCCGTCCCGAGCGACAAGGTAAGCTGGCGTACGACGCTGATATTCGCCGCGTAGTCATTGAGCTTCGTCGTGTTTTGCAGACACGTCGTCGCGTCGATGGCACACACGGGGCTGCCGTAGCCGCCCATCGTCAAATAGGTCAACTCCCCCGTGACGGGATCGGTCGCGGTGACCTTGAAGGTCGCGGCGGCGAGCGCGTTGGCCCACTGAAGCATGCGGGCCCCCGCAGTCATGGCGACTCGAGTAGGCTGCTGTGAATTGATGGTCTCGTAGCCGTAGTTGCGCGCGGCGTATTCAATCCCCGAGATCGGGTCCATGTATCGGATCTGCTCGCTTAGCGGATACGAGACCGTATCTCCAGCGCCGGGAGAATAAACGCGCGCCTGATCGACCCACTGCGTCGTAAGCGTCGTCGGCGAGAAGAAGAACCAGTTGAAAATCGACGGGTACTGAACCTCCCAGCTGGCGAGAGGATCGAGCACCACCGCGCCGTCCGCGTATTCCAGGTTCGTGGTCGCGGGGTCGCTCGGGTCATACTTCTCCCAGGGCAAGTACAGAACTGGAACAGTGTTGTTGGAGCCCGCCTTGCTCGACGGCGGCATAACGAAGGGACCGAGCGTCGTCGGATCGTTCTGCATGAGTTCGGCGAAAAGGCGCCGCATCTGATTCGGATACAAAGACCCGTAGTTTAGGTTCTTGTATCTACCGTCGATGTAATCCATCTCCGAATTGGACACGAACTCGTTGTAGGCCTCGGTCAGGTAGTAAAGCGCGTACACCTTCTCGTAATAGCTACCTATCTGGCTCTGGTAGTCTCCCCAGTAGTATCCCTTCGTGTAGTCGTAGTTGTCTTCGATGTACCTCCCCTGACCCGATCCGAGCGCGACCTGGAAGTCGCCCGTCGAACTGGCAGCGAGTGCCCCCGCCGTCGACGTCTGGGCAAACGTCGTCGGGTAACCGGTGGTCGCGGGGAGCTGTTCTGCATAAGCGCCCGGCTCGGGTCGGGTGAGGACTCTTACCCACATCGCGAACCCGTCCGAAGCACCGAGCGCGAGAGGCATGAGAGCCCCCGGATCGCTCAGCGTCTGCACTACGGCGGGAGCCGGATTGAGAATATTCGCGTTCGACTGACTCGAGTCGATGGTCGGGTTGCCGTCGAGCTCGACCAGCAGACCCAGCGATTTCGTCATCTGCTGGATCTTGTCGAAGTATCGAGTTTGAGCTCGAGTCACTTGGACGTGCGTGTCGAACGTCGTGAGATTGCGACGGAAGTTATCGAAGATATAGCGATCCTCGTAGGTAGAGATGAGGAACTGAAACTGCTCGTACTGGTCGGCCCCCGCGTCGAAGCGGTACACATCGACGTTACCGATGTCGGCGAACTCGTCGGACCCGAACATGTAGGGATGTCTGACGCGCCCCTTCGGATCTACCGCAAAATTCGCAGTGAGCACGCCCGCTTCGCCTGCTGCGGCCACCGCGTTCGAGAGCGCTTGCCCGTACTTCGCGCTGCTGACCATATCCCGCTGCGCGACGTAGTCGAGAGGCGCACCGCTGCAGGTGGCCGAGAGAGGGTCGAGCGGGTCTGTCTGTGCGGTGCAAGTCCCCAGCACGTGGAAATTGTCGTTGTACGTCGAATAGTGGTAGCCGCCGACGGTCTGGCCGCCGATGCCGCCAAAGCCGTCGAGAACCGATACGTACGCGCTCGCTTTGTCTAGCGCATGGTTGTTGGGGTCGGTCTGAACCGTCCCAGAGTAAGACGTGTCGGTGTCGACATCGACGACAGCGGCGTAGCCGAACCGCATTGCTGCTTTGTCGTAGAGGCCGATATCGTTCATGTCCTGCGTTTGATCGCCTGGATAGTCCATGACTGTGCTCGAGCCCCACTTCCAGATGAGCCCGTTCACCTCGGTGTCGGTCACGGGGTCTACCCATCGCGGACCGACGCACTGGGAACCGTCCGTAAGCGGGGTCGTTGCGTTCAACTGATCCGCAACGAAGCCGTTGCCGTTGTATCCGCAATAGTGCTCTTTGCCGTTCTGCGTCCGAAGCTGCCAGTACTCGGTGTGGTAGTTGAGCGCGTCGATGCTGCCGGTGAAATTATGGCGAAGGCCCATCGAATGCCCCATCTCGTGGGCGATGACGGCGACGTGAAATTGCTCGCGAATCCATTGATGCAGCTTCTGGTCGCGGTCGAAGATTTGCGCGTCGTAGTTCGGGTTGCTCGTATCGGTGGGGAGCGGATACAAGCGTGCCGCCTG
>Ga0182024_10018994_pt1 | contig 12727 bp, 12 predicted proteins | sample P32metaG_FD_120480 | JGI IMG/M metagenome (GOLD analysis project Ga0182024, IMG submission 120480) | Permafrost microbial communities from Stordalen Mire, Sweden - P3-2 metaG (Illumina Assembly) | ecosystem: Environmental > Terrestrial > Soil > Wetlands > Permafrost | place: Sweden: Stordalen... | reverse complement strand
GCTAGAAAAGGTCGTGAAGGAACATCCAAAGCCGGCTGAAGGCGCACCCGCCGGACACTTGCCGGCGAAATGACCGCGACGCCCAGTCTCGATGGGAATCCGGGGTGCGAGTGTCTCTCGACGTACTACGGCAAGCCATCCCCTACGTGAGGATCTTGAGGCCGGTTATTTTTTTCTTGTAGCAATCTTGATGGTGCGAGAACAAATCCATCGCGTGGACGGATGGGATCAAGCAAATGGGCTTGGGTCATCAACGACGGCAGCGGACGTAGTCCGCCCTTCTTCGGCCCTCTCGTCGGTAGTGGGGCATTCACTCATCGCGGTTATGTTCACCGCCGCAGGCATCTGGATACTTCTTGCCTTTCGACACCCTATGCGCTCAGCACGCAGCTTTCGACTTCCTTCCAATGATCGCCTGGCGCGCGGGCGAGCTTCATCCTCTCGCCAGCCGGCCCCTTGCCTTGGCGAGCCAGTTCGATGACCGCGGCGACGATCTCTGGTGATGGCTGGAGAGCCCGCCCATCAACTCTAGGAATGACACCAGCCGTGCCGCGTGGGAACGGAAAGCACCGTCCCAAGGTGTGTGGCCGAGAGACAGGAAGGCGAGCAGAGCGATCACGGTCGAAATGGCGCGAGATTCACGACCTTTTCCAGGCATGCCGCCATCGGGAGCCATGCGGGAGGCGAGATCGAGCAGGATGTCCTCGTCTGTCTCTCGTGGTCGCGCCCTCCGGGACGAGGCAGGTCTTAGAACGCGACTATACAAAGGTGGGCCCACAGACCCCGCCTCGGAGGAAAGCGGCGCGATGTAGGAATCTGTCACGATTTTGACCGTCTCAGTGATCAAGCTGAATGCGATCTCCGGAGCGTTGGCTGCGCGCACCTTCATGTCCGGCTGGCCGCTGAAGTAGGCTTCAAAGTTCGTATCTTGCGGCATGCCGATAGGGACGACCTGCGTCTCCGGCAACTCACCCGGACGGTCGCCCGGGCGCGTCATCACTGCGACCAGCGACATTTCGCGGCTGGCCAAGCCGTAAGTCCGGCTGAGCGCCAGAAGCCGGGCTGCCACGCGGCTTTGCTTGCGTTTCTCGAGCGGCATCCAAGCCTCTGCACTGGGATACCGGCTTTCCCAATGGGTGATCAGGCGCGAGCCCTGGAGCAGCCACACCGTTTCTGCGACGTCGCTTTCGCCAAATGCAACGGGCAGGTGTAGTTCTCCGCCATCCCATCTCAGCTCGATTGGCTGCTCGGCAGTTTCGCCAACCTCTCCGAATAGGATCACCGGCGTGCCACTGAACACGAGGGATGACGGCTCGGGTTGGATGTTCGCACCGGCCTTCAAGCCGGAAACCACAGGGCGCCCAACGGAGGCGAACAGATCAACCGCAGATAGATCGACGCGCTCGCGCGGGGTCACGAAGCGGCTTACGCCCCCGGTCTCCCTCGCAAGCAGCGCCAGAAACCTGTCCTGGCTGGCGCTGCCGATGCCCAGGCAATGCAACCGGACGCCAGCCGACCGCGCATCGGCGAGAATCTTCTCGGTGCCGGACACTTGTCCGTCTGTGAAGATCAGGATGTCGCCGCCTACGCCTTCGAGCAGTTTGGCGGCTTCGAGAAAGCCCATGGCCAGTTCTGTGCCTCCACCCGATTCGACCTGCATCAGGAACACGTGGGCCTTGTCCCGCCATTCCCGGGTGCCGGATACCATCGCCGGCTGGAGCGCCATGGCTGTCCTGGCAAACGTCACCAAGCCGAAGGAGTCTGATTCGGAGAGCACTCCCAGGCAGGCCTCAATCGCTTTGCGGGCCTGCGCCATGGGCGCGCCTTCCATAGATCCCGACCGGTCGAGCAGAATCACTACGCGCCGCAGCGCCTCCGTGGGAATGCCGAAACTGGACGAGGGAACGATGGCGGCGAAACGTCCAAGGCCACTCTTGTCCCGTCCGGCGAGCACTTGAGGCTCGACGGTTTGGAAGCGCGCGTCGAGCCCCAGATCGCAGTTCGGGACATCGTTCCCGGTGGCCAGGGCAATGCGGACCGAGTGGCCGCCACCCTGCCCCACTCGCACCGCGTGCGATGGAGATCCGACTTCGTCTAGGGCCAACTGGCTCACCAGCGTGAGTTCGAAGCCCACTTGGTGAAGCGCGGAAGGGTCTTCCCGAAACGGGGGGAGGATCACGTCGCCAAATTCGGCGGCCGGGAGTTCCATCTCGCCTCGTATGGGGTCACTGCCACCTTAGCCAGCGAATGGTATGCCGGAGAGAGCGTGAACGGGAAACGAAAGCGGAAGCCATCGTCGCGCAACTCCACGCCGCACAGGATTTCCAAATGGACGGTGACCGTCTCCTTCGGCCGGATGTTCCCGATTGTGAGATTGACGACGCCATCGCCGTATGCCCGGGCGAGTGCGGCCAGCGAGCCTCGTGCGATTCCCTCCTCGTAGGCCTTCACCGCTTCCTCGGTCTCTTTCAGTTCCGAGTGCGCTTCGAATCCCTCACCAGTGATGTGGAAGGAACGGAGTGCCGCGTCGCGAGGCAGAGGGAACGCATAGATCACTTCGAGCGGCTTTTCTTCTTCGGACCGGAACACGTGCTGCACCACGAGGCGGGCTCCGGCCGGCAATACCTGACCGGTGAGCCATAGCCGCTGCATCGAAAGGCAGATGGGATCTCCTGTGGACGCCGCCTCAGGTGCAAAATTAGATTCGGTGCCGTTCATGTGATTTCTGATTCCTTTCCTTTGGTTTTCTTCTCTGGCCTCACGCGGCGGGCGAATTCTTCTAACGCCGCACGCAGGTGCTTCGTTCGCCACGGACCGGCGTCGGATCTCACCCACACGATGACGTCGTCTGCGATTGCATGCTGCCACCATGCCGTCGCCGGCACGGCTTTGGGCTCCTCCGCAGAAGGGCCGCCCAAGATGCGGCCGATCTCCAAGAGCGTATGCCCCGTCGCCTGGAGGTGCTTGATTCGTTCCAAACGCTCTACGTGGTCTGCCGTATACGCCGCAACCCTGCCGCCTTTTACCGGACCGTTCAGTAGTCCCCGCGCAATATAGAACCGGACCGTACGCGCCGGAAGGCCCGATGCTTCAGCGATCTCGGCAAGCGTCATGAATACTCGCTCACAAGTATCCAAGCATAGACCGAAAAGCACGACACTGTCAAGTACTGTCGAAGCTGCGCAGATGCATCGTTCAATCGGCGGAGACCTCCGAGAGTAGGGGGTAGCGGGCGGTTCATTGTTCCGACGCTCTGCGCGTAACTTTCCGATTCGGCTCGGCGGGCACGCTAAGGCCTTGTTGAGTTGCACGCGGTACCTGGCCGAGCCGGTCGCGGATTCGATCAATACTGTTTGACAGTAACCGGCAAAACGGTAGCAGAAAACTTGAAAGATCTGCCGGATCTTTCGGCCGGACAGCAGATTGTGCACTCGTTTTATCAACCGCTGAAACCCGTCGGCCACATCCAAATCCTGCGGGGCAACCTTGCACCTGAAGGTGCGGTTGCCAAAATCACTGGCAAGGAGGGCCTTCAATTCTCCGGTCCGGCGCGCGTCTACGACTCGGAGGAGTTGATGTTAGCCGCGCTGGAGCGCCATGAAATTCAAAAGGGTGATGTCATCGTGATTCGTTACGAAGGCCCGAAGGGCGGCCCGGGAATGCCCGAAATGCTCACCCCCACTTCTGCAATCATGGGCGCGGGATTGGGCCAGGATGTTGCCTTGATCACAGATGGACGCTTTTCAGGCGGATCTCACGGCTTTATCGTGGGCCATGTTACACCCGAGGCACAGGAGGGTGGCCCGATTGCGCTGCTGAGAGACAATGACCGAATCACGATTGACGCCTCAAAGAACTCGCTCACCGCCGCTCTGTCGGACGAGGAATTATCAGCCCGGCGCAACAACTGGAGGATGCCGCCGTATAAGGCGGAGCGCGGTACGCTCGCCAAGTACATTCGCCTTGTGAAAAGTGCAGCACTTGGCTGTGTCACGGACGAATAGGAACTACGGACCGGTCTCTCCCGGCCCCTGCTGCTTGCCTCTCCCACCGATATGTGATTGAATTGGAATGGCAATGGAGTTTGCCTTCCCTGCTGCTTTGGGATAACCGCCGTCCTCCCGGTCGGCCGATGACTCCTCCACAACTGAACGAGGCGCAGTTCCGGAGGATCTGATATGGGAGGAGTGGCACAACAATGTCGAATCGGCGAAAAATCCTCAAACCGTAGCCCCTTATCCGATTGCAATAGCGCTCCATGTGGCGCGGCGTCGAGCGCTTCTTCCCCTCAATCGACCGATCGAGGATTAGCATGACCCAGACCATCTCCTATAACCTGATGCAGATCCTCTTCATCATGGCGTTCGCGCCATTATACGCCGGTGTGCTTTCGCGGTTCAAAGAGATCGTTCAAAGCAGGCGCGGTCCGAGCATCCTTCAACCCTATCGCGACATCCGGAAGCTGTTTCACAAAGACCAGATTTTATCCGAAGAAACGACCTGGATCTATCGCCTGACGCCCTATCTGGTCTTCGTGATTCCGATCTTCGTTACAATTCTCATTCCGGTGCTTACCGATTTTCCTCTGGCGTTCGCGTTCATGGGGGATATGCTCGCCGGCGGCTTCTTTTTGGGCCTGGCGGGATTCTTTGCAGCGCTCGCGGCCGTAGACACAGGAAACCCGTATGGGCCAATGGGCGCGAGCAGAACGCGCATGGTCGGTTTCCTCGCCGAACCTGTATTCATGATCGTGTTCTTTACCGTCTCTTTCGTTGCCCAATCGACGATACCCTACATCGTCCAGCAAAAGTGGATCGCGAGCCCTGGCGCGTTCTTCTCGCCGACACATATTCTGTTGTTGATTGCGTTCTTGATGCTGATTCTGGCGGAAGGCGGAAAGATCCCAGTCGATAATCCGGCCGGCCATTTTGAACTGGCGATGATCGATGAATCGAAGGGCCTTGAATTCTCAGGACGTGGCGCCGCCCTGATGAAATGGGGCGGCCAGATGAAGTTCCTTGTCCCTACATGCATTTTCCTAAACGTGCTGGTCGCTCCTTGGGGACTGGCGCACGCGCAACCGTTGTTGGGAGTCCTCATTGCCGTGCCGTTGATTCTTCTGAAGATTCTCCTGTTTGCGATTTTGCTTGTCGTCATTGAGTCTTCGCTCGCGAAGCTGCGGCTGTTCCGAATCAGCGAATTCCTGGGCGCCGCGTTCATTACCGCCGTGGCCGCGATGGTCACGAGCATCTTTCCAGGAGCGTGAATTATGACCGATCCTCACGTCTCGATACCTGAGGCGCTGAACACTCTCAGCGCGGGTTTGGTGCTGATCTCCGCTTTCGCAATGGTGGCCACCCGGCAGGTGCAGGGAGTCGTGCGCTTCTTCATCATTCAGTCCTTGCTGCTATCGGCGTCGTGCTTCTTGCTCGGATACAGCCGCGGTTCGATCCACCTTTGGACACTTGGCGTCATCACCGTAGCCGCGAAAGTCATAGCGATTCCCTGGATCTTGCGGCGTCTTCTCCCTGGGGAATTCTATGAGCGCCGCGAGATTGCCCAAGCGATTAACATCCCCGCTTCGCTGTTAGTGTCCTTGCTGCTGGCCATCGTGTCCGAATTCCTTGTGGGGCCGCTGATCGCGGCAAACACCGATCCCGTGATTCGCATCAATTTCCCGATTGGGCTCGCGGGCGTTCTGATTGGAGCCTATACTCTGATCGCCCGGAGCGAGGCAATTCCCCAGTTGATCGGCATCCTGGCGATGGAAAATGGCGCTTTCTTTGCCGGAATCGCGATCGCCAACGAGCTCCCGTTGATTGCGGAACTCGGGGTTGCGGTTGGCGTGATGCTGATCGTAATAGTCATCGGACTGCTCACTCGAAACATTCGGCAGACACTCGGAACTACCGAAGCTAGCCGTTTGAGCGAACTGAAGGAAGAGGCAACGCCATGGCGCTGAACGGAGTTATCGCGATCCCGCTGCTCGCCGCCCTGTTCTGCTGGCTTTACCCGTTCCGAAAGGCAGCCTGGGTGCTCACCTTGGCATCCACCTGGACGGTTCTGCCGCTTGTTGTTGTCGTCGCCGCTCAAGTCCTCTCGCGGGAAAGAGCCGTTGGAGTGCCGGGATGGATCGAAGCCGACGCGTTGAGTGCGCTGGTGCTTATGCTCGTCAGTTTTGTCTCCGCGCTGGCCGCGGTGTTTGCCGGCGGATATATGCGGCGCAGAGAGCATGATTCATCCCGCTTATGGTGGTTCTACTGTAACTACAACCTATTCGTCTTCGCGCTGCTCGCTGTTCCGGCCCTCACCGAGCCCAATCTGGTGTGGGTCGGAGTAGAACTTATTACCTTATTTGCGGTTCTGCTAGTGGGTTACGAAAAGACGCGGGGAGCGCTTGAAGCCTCCTGGAAATACGCCGTTCTCACGATGATGGGAGCGCCCATCTCACTGCTCGGTTTCTTTGTGCTGTTTTGGGCATACCGCTCGGCTGGCGGCGGAACTCCGGAAACCTGGGAGGGACTTCGAGCGCTTGCCGCCTCGATGAACCCGAATCTGTTGAAGCTCTCTTTCCTGCTGGTATTCGTGGGTTTCGGAGCAAAGTCCGGCTTGGCGCCTATGCACACCTGGTTGCCGGACGCGCACAGCCAGGCGCCATCGCCAGTTTGCGCCGTCCTCTCCGGAGTGAAAACGACTGTCCCCCTCTACGCCATCCTCCGCTTCCTTTCGATCGTCCTCGCCTCTCCCGCCGCGCGAGTGGGGAATTGGATGATCGTGCTCGGGCTGGTGTCAGTCGCCATCGCAGCGTTCCTATTGCTTCAGGTTCGCGACTACAAACGCATGTTCGCGTACTCGACGGTTGAACACATGGGTATCATCCTCACCGCTGCGGGCATGGCGACGCGAGCTTCGGACTTCGGTGCGGTTTCTCAGATGATGAATCACACGATTACGAAGTCGCTGTGTTTCTATGTCGCGGGAGCTATCTTGTTGACTCTGAGTACACGCGAGATCAAGTCCATCCACGGGCTGTTCCGTGTCTCGCCGTTCGACGGAGCCGCTCTGCTGCTCTGCGCTCTCGCGATTGCCGGAGCGCCGCCGTTTCCCATCTTCTTGAGCGAATTCTCCATCCTTTCCGCGGGAGTTCGAGCAGGGCAGAATACGGCCGTCGCGATATTAGCATCACTCATCCTAATCGCCTTCGTCGCCATCATGTGGCATGTCAACCGTATGGCGTTTGGCAGGCCGGCAACGCACTATGTGGCGGAATCGTTGCCGGTAAGCTGCCGCCTTGCCGTGGTGGTAGCGGCGCTTCCGGTAATACTGCTGGGCGTCTACATACCCGTTCCCGTGCATGATCTGCTGCAGCTTGCCGCGCGGCAGTTGGGAGGCCATTGACTATGATCACTACCCCCTCTTCTCCCCCGGAGAGCCACAATGTCTTGTCGTTGGAGGCGGACGTCGAGGCGCGGTTCAAGACGACAATCTCGGTTTCCCGGAATCACGGCGAGGATATTTCCATCGTCGTGAGGCGCGCCTCTGCGTTACCTGCGCTCTGCAAATTCCTATTCTGGGAGGCCGGGTGCTCCTTTGGCGGCCTGATCGTCGAGGAGCGAAAAGTCGAATGGTATTTGGTCTATCTTTTTCTGCTGCCAGGAAGAGGTTGGATTCACGTGACGTTGGAACTGCCGATCGAAACCTCTACGGTTCCGAGCATCAGTCCACAAGTTCACCCGGCGGATTGGTATGAACGGGAAGCGGAAGACCTCTTCGGTCTCCAGTTCGAGCAGCATCCGCGGCTCGGCGACTTCATCCTTCACGATCAAGTCTGGGAAGAGGGTATTGCTCCAATGCGGCGAGCGTTCGATGCGTTGCAACCCCGTCTCGAAAGACGTCCGAACCAAGCGTGGAGACCCACTCTGACCGTCAAAGATCCGGGCGCATTTGCCATGCCGGTCGGCCCAGTCTACGAGGGGGGCTTGGGCGAGTCCGTTCATTTCTTGCTCGAAACAGTTGGCGAAGACGTGGTGCGGGCCGCGCCCCGCCTTTTCTACAAATATCGGGCCGTCGAAAAAATTGCCGAGGGAATGGCGGTTTCCGATGGCTTGCTGCTCGCCGAACGCTTCGCAGCGAAATCCTCCTTCGCTCATTCCCTCGCCTATTGCCAAGCGGTCGAAAAGTCTACCCACCTCGACGTTCCTGCTCGATCCAACAGTTTACGCGTCGCGCTGAGCGAGCTTGAGCGGCTAAGACATCACGCAGCCGCCATCGAGGCGATCTGCCAGTCAACCGCTCTCGGCGTTTCCGAAGCTCATGCCGCCATCGTCGAAGAGCAACTGCTTCGCGCATCCTGCTGTTTCACCGGTCATCGATACCTGTTTGGACTGAATACCCCAGGAGGATTGCGGCGCGATTTCCAGGGGCCGGCTTGCCGGGACCTTTTGTGCGCCGTCGATGGGGCCGTCGCGCAACTGCGGAGATTAGAGGATCGATTGCGCTATACAAGCAGCTTTCTTGACCGGCTGGAAGATGCTGGAGTTGTGACCAAGGAAGCCGCGCGCGATCTGGATCTGGTGGGGCCCGTTGGACGCGCCTCTGGTCTCGCGAACGATTTGCGAAGCGTGTGCCCATATGCCGGCTATCCAGAGTATGCCTTCGAGGCGGCGCTTGAAAAAGAGGGCGACGGATATGCCCGTCTGCGCGTGCTCTTCTCTGAAGCACAGCAGTCCGCTCTCCTGATTCGCCAGGCGATTGAGGCATTGCGGTCCGGAGAAGTATGCGCTGAGGGCAAGCGAACGGTTCCCGGGCCCACCATGGGCTGGGTGGAGGCTCCGATCGGAGCGGCTGTGCATTGGCTGAGTCTGAATGAGGATGGGCGGATCGACCGTTACCGGATTCTTTCCCCGTCGTTTCGAAATTGGCTGGGATTCCACGTTGCCGTGGAGAACTTCGCATTTCAGGATTTTCCAATCATTCTGGCGACGTTCGGGCTGTCGGCAACGGAGTGCGATCGGTAAGGAGTAGAACATGGCTTTCTGGTTCTGGTACGGCGTGCGAAACGGAATCCAATCGACACGCTACCCGCGGTCACCGGAGTATGCGCCGGGAGTTTCACCAGGACGGCCACTGAATACCCTATTCCCGGACGCCGCGGAGGCGGCGCGGGCGGCCGCGAACTGTCCGGTAAACGCCATAACGGCTATCGATAGCCAAGCCAACGTCGATTTCAGAAAGTGCGTCTACTGCCAGCGCTGCCATTTTGGCGCGCCGGAACAGTTGCATTGGGACTCCAGCTTTGAATGGAGCCAAGAGCACTCCACACAAATCGGATACGAGCCGCTGCCGAGCGACTTCTCGCGTTCTCTACACGTCATCGTCGTAGACGCAGGAGACTGCGGGGCGTGTCTCAATGAAGTGAAGCAACTGAACAATCCGCTCTACAATATGCACCGGCTTGGAATCTTCTTCACGCCTACTCCGCGGGCCGCCGACGTGTTGCTTGTGGTCGGGCCAGTGAGTGAGAACATGCGTGGACCGCTGGTGAAGACATATGAAGCGATGCCCGGCCCCAAACGGGTGATCGCGGTTGGCGCCTGCGCCATCACGGGAGGAGTTTTCGGCAAAACCTTTATGTCCGCCGGAGGCATTGGCTCGGTTCTTCCGGTTGATCTCGATGTTCCAGGCGATCCTCCACCGCCGCTCGCGGTTCTTCACGGCCTTCTCGTTGTAACAGGACGAAAGCAGCCGTCCCAGGCCTCAGACACTTTCCACGAGGGAGATCTGAAATGACTGCATTGACCGGCTCCGCTCTCCTGTTGTTCTTTATATTCTGCGCGGTCGGACTGGTCTTATCGGCTCTTGTAAGCAGTCGATATGCTCCCCTCATCATTGCCTGGCAGGGAACGCTTTGTTCCATGCTGTTGATGGCCGCCGCGGTGGTCCGCTTGATTGGTGGGCAGGACTTCGACCTGGCGCTTTGGACGTTGAATGGTTGGGGTCCGCTTTCTCTCCACCTCGACGCATTGTCCGCGGTATTCCTCTTTACCGCGGGGCTCGTTTACCTCTCGTGCTCATTCTTTGCGCCGGACTATCTTCTGCATTACTTCAGAAACCGCTATCCCGCCGGACGCTATGGCGTGCTTCACTTTGCGCTGATGGCGGCCGTCGTGCTGGTTCTGGTTGCGGGTGATGCTCTGACGTTTCTGCTGAGCTGGGAGTGCATGTCGATTCTCTGCTACCTGCTGGTGAATTATGAACAGACCCAGCAGACCGATTCGAACGCCGGCTACATCATGCTTGCCATGGGCGAGGCGGGATTTCTCGCGGTGGTCATAGCTTTTCTTATAGTCGCCACAACAGCTTCCAGCTTTTCGTTCACTGCCCTACGTGCGGCTGGTGGCAATTTATCGAGCCCGGCAGCTTGGGGCGTCTTCGTGCTTGGATTCCTGGGGTTCGGCGTCAAGGCGGGGCTGGTTCCAGTGAATTTCTGGCTGCCCCGATGCTACACGGCGTCACCGGCTGCCTTCATTCCAGTATTGGCAGGAGTGACTTTGAACCTCGGCCTGTACGGAATTGTTCGGTTGAACTGCGATCTGGTTCCAGGCCACGGCATCGTTACGGGCTTGGCCGCCCTGATCGTCGGGAGCATCACGGCCTTGGTTGGCATTCTCTATGCCACAACCGAGAACGATTTGAAAACCATGCTCGCTCACAGCTCCATCGAGAACGCGGGTATTATCGTGGCCGGCTTCGGAGCGTTTCTGGCATTTCGAAATTCGGGGAACGCCGTACCCGCGGCAATCGCCCTCTCTGCCGCGCTTTACCACATGGCGAATCATTCCGTCTACAAAGCTCTGCTTTACCAAGGAGCGGGTCACATTGAAGCGGCTACTGGGACGCGCGATATGGACCGGCTTGGCGGTCTGGTTCGCCTTTTGCCGGCGCTCTCCGTTGTGTTTCTGGTGGGCTGCCTTGCGATATCCGCGCTCCCGCCATTCAACGGCTTTGTGAGTGAATGGATGATCCTGCAGACCTTCCTGCGTAGCGCGGTGCTGCCGTCGGCTTTGGTGAAAGTCGTATTCGCGCTCTGTGGGGCGATCCTGGCGCTAACCGCCGCTTTGGCGGTGACGTGTTTCGTCAAAACGTATGCCATGAGTTTCCTCGGGATCTGCCGGGGCGCCTGGAAAGTGAACAAGGCCTTGCCGGCTCGCAAAGGGCGATTTTCTATGACCCTTCTGGCGGTCTCGTGCCTTCTGCTGGGGGTCTTGCCAACCTACGTGATCCCTGTGTTGGATCGTGCCGTTCTGCCACTGGCGGGCGCCAGTGCAACTGCCTCTCTGGTTCCGCCGTTCTTAACCGCCACGTCGCAGAACCGGCAACTGCCTCCCGCTTTCCTGCAGGACTTTCACAACTTAGGGGCGCAGACCGGCGCGGGAGTGGTTCCCGGACGCGGACTTGTGGTTCTGTTGCGGGGCTCCGAACAGAATCCCGTTGTTTTTGCAATGTCGCCTTCATACAGTCTCATCGCTTTGGCCGTTCTCCTTTTCGTCGCATGGATCGTGGTGGGCCGTTGTACGCGACGCCGCAAAGTGGCGAGGCGCGAACTCTGGGCAGGAGGCATCCCGCGCCTATTGCCGGAAATGAGCTATACAGCGACTGGCTTCTCGAATCCGGTTCGGGTCGTATTCCAGGCGATCTTTCGCCCGAACATTGTCGAAGATACTCGCGAGACTGTTGGCGTCCACTTCCGTACGGCGATCCGGCGTCGCCGTGACGAGACGCATCTCGTCGACCGGCTGTTCTTGTACCCTGTGGGTGACGCCGTTAGCTGGCTTGCGCGTTCTCTGGCTGGGATGCACCACGGAAAGCTCAATGCCTATGTCAGCTACTCCTTGGCCTTCCTCGTGTTGATCCTGTTCCTCTATCGCCTCGCATAGAATCGACGGCGTCCGTAAGGCGCGCGCCGGCATCGGGGATTGGTGTATACCCATTCGCAACCATTGAATTGAACAATGGGCGTGGAGGCCGGAGCGATGCGACCCGCGCCGCCGCGGGGGGCTCTAAGACCCTTTTTTCCCGCGGCCTGGCTCGAGGTAGCCTCCGCGGGTTATCAGTTCATCGATTTGCTCGCTCCTGCAATTCGCGGCAGCGATCCAGAAGTTCACCGAACGGTTCGGCGTCATCTAATAATAGGCCATCTTCTACCATCTGGGCGTAGTCGAGCGATAAGGTTTCCAGCCGCTCTGTTATGAGGGACAAGCTGAAGCGCTCCGGTGACTGCCGCCTGGTAGTCTATGGCAGCGCCATCGGAGTCCTTCTCAGCGGAAAAAATCGCCTTGTGACGGGCCACGGCCAGCGACAGCGCACGATCGGCTATTGCAGTTTTCACGATTCCTGCTCTGTCGAGTCGTGTAATGTCATGCCAGTGGCGCGCGAAGCGATTCCCGCCGCGGAATTCCCCTTGCACGCAAAACACATGAATTGCTGTGGCTTTCTCCCAAAAAGTTCGTTCCGGACGCATGACGCGCGGATTCGCTGCCGGAAACACGACTCCCGGCAAGTGCTGCGCGGCATCGCAGCGTATAGGGCGCGTCTCGCACGGCTCGCCGGTCGAGCGGGCGCCGAATTCGAGCATCACAGTTGGGCGCGTGTACCCTGATCCCTTCGCAACCGGCTCATACTCGACGAATACTTTTTCGCCTTCTGTCGAAAGTCTGGCTGCCAGCCT
>Ga0182024_10018993_pt1 | contig 12727 bp, 11 predicted proteins | sample P32metaG_FD_120480 | JGI IMG/M metagenome (GOLD analysis project Ga0182024, IMG submission 120480) | Permafrost microbial communities from Stordalen Mire, Sweden - P3-2 metaG (Illumina Assembly) | ecosystem: Environmental > Terrestrial > Soil > Wetlands > Permafrost | place: Sweden: Stordalen... | reverse complement strand
GCGACCGTTTTGGAAAGATGCATTCCGGCGCTGAAAGAATCGGGCAGGATCATCATTTCCGTGCCTAACATCGCGAACTGGATCATTCGCCTCGCCCTGCTCTTCGGAAAATTCGATTACATGGATCGCGGCATTCTCGACAGGACTCATCTTCGTTTTTTTACTTTGCGAAGTTTGAATCAGCTCATGAGCGATGTTTCCTGCGAAGTCCTGGATGCGATTCCCACGCCGCTGCCCGTTCAGCTCGTGCTTCCGTTTACGGAGAGCAAATGGTTCGCGCCGCTCCATGAAGCGCATTACACGCTCACGTGCTGCTGGAAAACTCTCTTTGCTTACCAGTTCGTGATCGTAGCCGCGCCTCGCGACACTCCGGTTCCCCGGAATTCCGAATTTGCGAGGGCGGGTGAACTCCCCGCGGAAAAGGCGATCTCAGGCAAATGAACTCCAGCGCCGTGGTGCAAGCGGAAGAAAATGCGCCCCAGGACGGCGCGCCCGATATTTTCGGGCGTAATCCGATCCCGCCAGCTAACTTCCTCGAACGCTGGCTTCTCCAGCACCTCAATGCCATCGCGCTCGCCGTCGTCGCCGCCAGTTTCGCCGTCAGAGTGTTCGTCGCCTCCCGCACCTATCTCAATCCGGATGAGGCCCTTCACTACCTCCTATTGAATCAGTCTTCCGTTTTTCTGGCTTACAAGGCGAGTCTGACCAACGCTCATCCACCCCTTATTTATCTGGTGCTCTATTACTGGCATTTCCTGGGCCGCTCCGAGTTGATGCTGCGCCTGCCCTCAGTATTCGCCGGGACCGCGTTTTGCTGGTTCTACTACAAATGGATGGCTATGGTCTTCGGCCGCGCTGCCAGTTGGATCGGTTTGATCCTCGCCGCGTTTTCGCCCGCCATGGTCGCTCTCTCGGCCGAGGTGCGCGCCTACGCCCTATTGCTGTTTTGCATCGGCGGCGCGCTCTATTTTCTGGAGCGCGCCTTTGCGGAGAAGTCCGTCCGGCAGATGTGGTGCTTCAGCGCTTTTCTGTACTTGGCGATCCTTTCCCACTACTCGGCGGTTTTCTTCGCCGTGGCGGCGGGCTTGTATGCGCTGGCGCGGATCGCCGACTCTCATCTCCCGCGCAGAGTGGTCATCGCCTGGGCTGCCGGGCAAGCGGGAGCGCTGGCGATTTGCGTGTTCCTGTATGTAACCCATCTGTCGAAACTTAAGAACAGTATCGCGGTGTGGTCCCTGGGGTTCGATTCCGCCTATTTTCACAGGGACAGCGTAAGTATCTTCGCGTTCACCAGGAAAAACACCTTCGATATTTTCCTATTCCTGTTCGGGCAGCCGTACGTCGCGCGGGCCATGCTTTTGTGTTTCGTGGCAGGAGTTGCCGCCCTCTTTGTGGAGGGCTTGCTGTCCCGGCAGGGAACCTTGCAAACAAACCGATTGGGCCTCCTGCTGTTTTTTCCATTCCTCGCGGTTTGGGGTGCTGCCATTGCCGGAATCTATCCGTATATCGGAAGCCGCCATACGGTGTTTCTTGCGCCATTTGCGATCGCTGCCGCTTGCTATCTGATAGCAGCCGCATCCGGTCAAAGGCTTTGGGCGGGAGTTCTCATTGCCGCCCTACTGATGGTGGCGTCAAACACATCTAACTCGTCCGCCCCGACGGAGGAGATGGCCGAGAAGGGAAGCCCGGCGTTGATGGCCTCCGCCGTGGGCTATGTGGAGCAATCCGTCCCGCGGGGCGATCCCATCCTTGTTGATTATCAGAGCAGTCTTCCCCTTGCGTACTATCTCTGCGGCCCGCGGACAATCTTTCCCATCGAGATATTCCATCAAGACTATTTTGAATTTACCTGCAAAGGGTATTCGGTCGTCTCCCTCCATGTCTGGAAGCTGATCCGCCAGAGCTTCAGGATGCAGTTTGAAAAAATGGCGCGGTCCCATGGCCTGAAACCTGGAGATCGTGTTTGGGTGTACCAAACCGGTTGGGGCGCCGATCTTGGCACGGAGCTGGCGGCCCATGACGAGGCGTTTCGGTGCCTCGCCCCCAAAAAATTCGGCGGCGGTGTCACGGTTACGCCCTTTATCGTAGGCCCTGATTTTTCGCCGGAGCCTCCCTTGGGGGGCTGCTGAAACTGTAAAGCATCCTTCCAAAAGCGAAGAAAAAGTGGCGATCCTTTCCGGCAGCCTCTAAACACTTCCATATACATGGCCTTCGCGAATTCGTAGTATCATTCGTTGGGGGAGTGCACGATTTTGAAGTAGTCGCGTGTTCTCAATAGGCCCGGTGGGTTCGAATCCACCCCCTTTCCGCCACATCCAACATAGGGCACGTAACTCCCAGATATGCCGCGAATCGGGACATTCGAAGCTGTCCCGTTGGCAGGCAGCGCCAAAAACTCTGAACGCAGAAAATGAGCCATGACGGACGCACTCGCTAACGTTAAAAAGAAATTGATGGACGAAATTACGGCCCTCGAACATGAGATGAGCGTCGAGCTGCCGAAAGAGCTCATGAAAGCCCGCGCACACGGAGATCTCTCCGAAAACGCCGAGTTCAAGTACGCGAAGGAGCGCCAGGGCTATGTATCGGCGCGCCTCGGCCAATTGAAAAAACGCCTGGGCGACATCGGGATGCTGAACTTGAATAACATTCCCGCCGACCGCGCCGGGTACGGCTCGCGCGTCTGGGTACTGGACATCAAGAAATCCATCGAGATCGAGTACAAGCTGGTCAGCACCGAGGAAGCCGACGTCACGCTGGGATTAATCTCAACGACTTCCCCGATCGGCAAAGCGCTTCTCGGGCGAAACGTCGGCGATGAAGTGAAAGTGCAAACGCCGGCGGGGATCAAGGAATTCGAGATCGTTCGTTTGAAAACCATCCACGAAGACGAATAGCGGACCGACAATTTTGCTTTCTAGCTTCCGGTTGAAAGGAGCTGAATTCGATGCGGCATGTGGGTCTGCTCGGCGCCGTTGGAGAGACCATGGCCCTTCTGGGCTTGGGGCTCCTCTGGACGTATCGCGCGCAGGCCTTGGACTGGCTGCGGGAACTTTTGGAAATTTGGCGCGGCGAGGTTTCGGGCCGCGACCCGCATCTTTCCGACCCGGTTTACCGGAGGGTGAAGCCGCGGCGGCCGCGCGGCGCGCTGGTCCTTGTCAGCGCCATGGCGTTGCTTTTCATCGGACAAATTCTTTTCCTCATTGATCTTACGTTTTAGCAAATAGCACAGGCATCCGCCGCGGCGGACCTGTGCGGTTTTGTATGCCGCAAGGGCATGCTTCCCAGCCAAGCCACAATCTCGAAAACCGCACAGGCAAGAGTGCCTGTACTGCTGAAGGAAGGCCGCGGGGCCATCCCGATTTTTCGGGACGGCCCCGCACGGTGATGGAGGTCCCACGTCGTCAGTGCACGGGCCGCTGCTGCCCCCGAGATGTCGTCGCGGAAATTGAGGAGGTGTAGGAGGAGGTGTTGGAGGGTGAGAACGGAGACGTCGTGGAACTCGGCCATGAAATCGAATTGGTGGCCGAGGGCGCGCGGCGTTCCCGCTGCGTCCCGGCTCGTTCGATTCTGCGATTCGTTTTCATGGCGGCTCCAAAATTTTTCGCGGCGCCTTACGTAAACCGCGAATTCAGAAATTCGAGCGGGCCGGTCACGAAAGATGAATGAATGGGACGGGCCCGCTCGTCCCCCACGCACGGGAGAAAATAAAATCTCTCATCGCACGATCGGTAAGAAGCACGAATGCTTCCATTCCAACCTCGAATCGAAGACATCCGGTAAACCTGCCTGATTCAGGAAGTTACTGAGAATCGCGGAAGGATGGAATCGGGGAAACGCTGTAGTACTAGTCCTGAAATTCTTGCTTGCTTCGGGGCGTTTTGACGGTCCTGGCAGAACAGGCTTCCGCCTGTTGGGTTTTGCTTGACGATTGGAAAACCCACAGGCTGAAGCCGCGCTACGAAACCTCGAACCGCAGCGCGGGCTTGCACAAATTGCGATACACACTCATCCCTGCGAATTCGTGATGACCTGCGCGGCGCGGAACACGGCGGCCAGGAGTTCCACGACGATACGGCAATACACAATCCATAGAAGCATCGCCGGAACACCGAGAATGAGCGCCAGCAGGCCGTTGGACGTGGACGTCTGGAAGCCGCTGAACACGAACCAGACGGCGGCCACCAATCCGATCAGCAAATGAACGCTGTAGAGCAGTTTCAGCATGCGAGGCGTCACCAGGCGCTGAAACGAAAAATCCATCAGGTTTTCCAGAAGGCCGTTTTCCCGGGGGATTGCTTGCCCCTCGATGTACGACGGTGCGGTAGCCATGGCGTAATTCCTCCTGTAAATAATTTACGGGCAGGGAAATCCATCGTACACAACAGCGATTTGCCGGCCTCCTAGTCCGAAGGACGGTACTGTTCAAAGAGGCAGCTGGACGAGAGTACAGGTGAGAAGAATTAAAGCGTCCGGCGCATCAGGGCTCGCATAAGTCCTCTCCATGAGAAACTTTTCAGAGTAGACATCAGGGCTTTACACGGGACACGGACCACGGGTCACGAGGCACGTCTTTTTCCTCTGGACCCGTGCCCCGGCCCGCGCTATAAGTCCGCATCAGTTTGAATCCGCAGCCGCCGCGGCTGCCCCGAGTGAGGCCGATCATGTTCTGCTCGCGCTGTGGTGTGCAAGTGTTGGAAGGCAACCGATTTTGCCAAGCCTGCGGGCAGGAGGCCGGCGCCGCCGTAATCGCCGCTCCCGCGGTCGTTAGCGTCCCCCCCGCCGCCGATTGCCGTGAGCGTCCCGGGTTCTGCGCCCCTGCCCTATGGGGGATTCTGGGAGCGTGTTGCCGCTTACCTGATCGACGGGCTGATTCTCGGCATTCCATTTGGGATTGTGGTGATCGCCTTGATCTTTATGTTTGGAGGACTTGGCGTGATGCTTCACCGGAGTCAGATGGAGCCTCGCGCGGCCGCGGCCTTTCTCGCGCCCATGTTCATGACTTTCTTTCTGGGAATGATTTTCTTCGTGCTCTTACAGTGGCTGTACTTCGCGGGGCTCGAAAGCTCGGCGCGGCAGGCCACGATCGGCAAGTCGGTGATGTCCCTTCGCGTGACCAATCTCGAAGGAAGCCGGCTTTCCTTCGGCCACGCCACCGGGCGCTTCTTCGCGAAAATTGTCAGCGGGATGGTTCCGCTCGCGATCGGCTACATCATGGCGGCGTTCACGGAACGCAAGCAGGCCCTTCACGATCTGATCGCGGGGACGCTGGTGCTGAAGAGCTAGTAGGACGGGCTTCAGCCTGTCGCTCTTAGGCCAGTGCTAGAAATCGAAAAGCGACAGGCTGAAGCCTGTCCTACTGTTACGGAATCAACCCAAACACGGCGACGCTGTTTGTCGTTGCGGCAAAAACTTTGCCGTCGGCGATCATCGGCGTGATGAATTTGTTGCCGCTGCCGAAATGGTCGCGGCTGTTGGACGCCTGGTTGCTGTTGTAGAGCTCCTGCGTCAGGTCATTCGCGGCGAAGGCGTGCAGAACGGCGGTGCCCGAATTTTCAATCGCCCAGACGATGCCGTTGGACGTTCCGTTTGCCGAGACGCTGGGCAGTACGCCGGGATAAGTGAATGACGCACCTGTGTGGACAGGCGTGGTGGCAAGCTTTCCGCTCGTAATCGAGAAGGATTTCAGAGTCCCGCCCTGGTCGCAGTAGTACACCGTACTATTGAAATACGCCGGCACGCCCCATACACCGTTGGGCACGGCGCCGGCCACCTCCTGATACACGTTGTTCGAGTTCGCGTTCCATTTGCCCATGTTGTTGCGGTTCACGAGGTAGAGGTTCCCGTCTTTCCCCGCGCCCACCGCCAGATTGAGAGTGCTCGCCGTGCCGTAGGTTAAATCAGGAAGCACCATGGCGCCGCCGGAGCCGAGGTCCACGTCGCCCCCTGACTCGTTCACCGTATTCGACATATCGAAATAATCCGCGACCTTCAGCGTGCCTCCCGTGGTGGAGACTTTGACGAAACCGTTGCCGTAGTCTTGCTCGTCCGGGAAACCGTTCGCGTCGAGAGTGGTGTCAAAGGTGCCATTTGCGATCAGGGCGTAGATGTTTCCCTGTGGGTCGGCCGCCAGTCCTCCGCCGCTCTGCCAGATTGAGCCTTCGTTGCCGTTGGGGGTGAGATTGAGTACGGTCGTTTGCGCGAGGGTCGTCTCGTTATACCCCATGATCCATGTGGTATACGGGGCGTCGTCGCAATGCGAAGCCCAGCCCGTGTAAATCACGCCGTTCAGGAGAAGCAGCCCGGCTCTTTCCTTATATTGCTTTGGATCGAAGACGACTTGTCCTCCCGAGCTGTTGTCGCCGGTTCCAGGATACGTCGCCTGGACCGCGATGGGTCCGCCTTCGAGTTCGGCGCCTGTCGTGAGGTCGAGGGCGTGGAGGCGCTGGAAATAAGTCGAACTATTTTTCGACATGGCCACGGCGTAGAGGATACCGTGCGCGCCGGCCGCGCGGTCGATCACCGGCGTCGAGGTGATTCCGATTTCCGGAGAGACCTGGCCGCAGCCGCGATCGTCGCTGCTCGTTTCTCCTGACCCAGCGAGCGAAACCTTCCATAGCTGCGCGCCGGAGTCGGAATCGAAAGCGTAGGCCGAGTCGTGCTCCGTCATGACGAACACAACGTTGTGCGCGACGCCGCCTATGGGGAGTTGCGACAGATACAGCGGCTCCGCGTCCACGGCGCCGTCCACGCTGAGGTTGCGGAGCAGGCCGAACGTTGTCGAATTTACGTTGGCCTGCGTCAAGATCGTTTCCGTGGTGTTCTGGCCGGTGCGGGCGATGTCGTTGTGATAGGTCGTGACGTCAGTCCCGGGAGAAGTAACCACGGGGTTGACGATAAGCGTTGCCGGATTGCTCGTAATGTTGGTGACGGGATTGGTGACGATCACGCGGAATGTCGCGCCGCTGTCTCCGGAAACCGTTGCCGGTGTTGTATAGCTCGCTGAAATCGCGCCGGAGATGTTCGCGTTATTTTTTTGCCACTGGTAACTGAGAGGCGCGGTTCCCGCGGCTACCACGGAAAAAGTCGCCGTTTGCCCCACGGTCACCGTTTGGCTCACCGGCTGCGTCGTGATGCTCGGCCCTACAGTCGCCGGGTTTACGGTCAAGGTTGCCGAATTGCTCGTAACGCTTTTCACGGAGTTGGTGACGATCACGCGAAACGTCGCGCCGTTGTCGCCGGAAGCCGTTGCCGGTGTGGTGTAGCTCGCCGAGGTCGCGCCGGAAATATTCGCATTATTTTTCTGCCACTGATAGGTGAGAGGTGCGGTTCCCGCGGCAACTACGGAAAATGTCGCGGTCTGCCCCGCCGTCACAGTTTGGCTGGCCGGCTGTGTCGTAATGCTTGGCGCAACAGGGGCCGGATCAACGGTCAGAGTTGCCGAATTGCTCATCGCGCTGCCGGCCGAGTTCGTGACGACCACGCGAAACGCCGCGCCGTTATCGCCGGAAACCGTCGCGGGCGTCGTGTAAGTTGAAGATGTCGCGCCGCTGATGTTGGCGCTGTTTTTCTGCCACTGGTAGGTGAACGGCGCAGTCCCCGTCACAGTCACGGAGAACATAGCTGGTTGCCCCACAGTAACAGTCTGGCTGGCCGGCTGGATCGCGAACCCTGGGACGGTCGCTTTCGTCGACTGCGATGGATTAATGGTGCCGACGCAACCCCACAGCGCCAGCGCAAGCGCGAGAAAGAATGCAGCTCCAGCGATCTGCTGCTTGCGTCGAGTGAGCATGATGAAATCCCGGCTCCTTACGAGCCCGACTCTCAATGTGGCAAAAACTAAATTTCCAAATTTCAAGATAGGCTGGCACTAGCTAGCTTAGACCTAAATTGAATTTGGAACACCTGTTCGCAAGGCCGGATTTGGTCTCCTGTTCAGGAAGGGCACATTGGAGGTGGGCCGTGGAACAAAGGAAAGAAGAAGTCCGCGACCCAGACCCAACTGTCTGACGCCCCTTCCGTAGTGCCCAATCCGTCAATCACCGATTAAGGTATCCAGCGTGAAATGGGCTGGCCGCGAAGCTACCAGCCTTTATCCTTTGGGTGTAGAATGCCGCGTCACGGACTCCCTCATGCGAAAAAGGAGATTTCACATGAAAAAGATTGCGTTATCAATTGTTGTAATTATAGTGCCGGTTCTACTCGCTCAGACTCAACTACTGCCGGGCCGTTACTTTACGCCGATGGCTCTATATGATGCGCTCAAGAATAAAAGCGCGGAACCCAATGCGCGGTTCTATCTCATCGGAGTTTACGATCTATCGCAAGAAACTGGGCAAAGTTGCGCTACGCGTGGCACGACAAAGCCGGAGCAATTGGAACAGGTCTATATGAGCTACATGGACGCTCACGGAGTTCCGCGAGACACGCTGGCGACGCACGCGCAACTGGAAACTCAAACCGCCGCTGGCTACGCTGTGCGTGCTTTTAGCGAAGCATGGCCCTGCCAGAAATAATGTGCGCCGGGTGCTGAATCCGATCGCGTATAACATTCATATGACTTTTCGGGGCTATTCCTACGCAAGTTCACCGAAAATGGCCCAAGTACACCTAGCATAACCCATTGAAAACATTCATCCTGAAAAAAACCATTCCTTTATGCTAACGTCTTTTTCTTATGTCTCATCGCATTGGCGTGCTGCTGTCGGGGCGCGGATCAAATTTCGAGGCGCTCGCCGATAGTATTGCGGCGGGGCGAATCCCCGGCGCGGAAATTTCCATCGTGATCAGCAACCGCGAAGGCGCGCCGGGCCTCGCGCTCGCGTCGGCGCGAGGAATCGCCGCGAAGGCCATCCCATCGAAGGGCCTGCCGCGCGAGGACTACGACCGGCTCGTTGTGGCGGAGCTGCGAAAAGCGGGCGTGGAAATCGTTTGCCTCGCGGGCTTCATGCGGCTGCTCTCGCCCTATTTTGTCGCCGCGTTTCCGCAGCGCATCCTGAATATTCATCCCTCGCTCTTGCCGTCGTTCCCCGGCCTCGAAGCGCAGCGGCAGGCGCTGGAATACGGCGTAAAGTTCAGCGGTTGCACCGTGCATCTGGTGGATGAAAATCTGGACGCGGGGCCGATCATTGCGCAGGCGATTGTGCCGGTGCGGGACGAGGACACGGACGAAACGCTGTCCGCACGCATTCTTGCCGAAGAGCATCGCATTTACACCGAAGCCGTGCGCCTGGTGCTTTCCGGGAAATATCGCATCGAGGGCCGCCGCGTGATCGCGCTCGCCAAACTGCCATGACAATGAAGCCTTACTTCAAGCCCGTCGACGAACAACTCGCCTATCTGCGCAAGGGCGCCGCGGAAATTATTCGCGAAGAGGATTTGCGAGCGAAGCTCGAAGCTTCGCTGAAATCCGGCAAACCGCTGCGCGTCAAGCTGGGCGTGGACCCGACGGCGCCGGACCTGCACCTCGGACACACCGTCGTGCTGCGCAAGCTGAAACACTTTCAGGACCTGGGCCACACAGCGATTTTTCTGGTCGGCGATTTTACGGCGATGGTCGGCGATCCTACCGGGCAGTCCGAGACGCGCCCGCCCTTGACGCGCGATCAGGTGGAAGCGAATGCGAAGACGTATCTCGAACAGGTGTTCAAAATCCTGAACCCGGAAAATACGGAGGTCCGCTACAACAGCGAGTGGCTTGGAAAACTATCGGGACACGATATGATTCACCTGTGCGCGCACTACCGCCTCGCGCGCATGCTCGAGCGTGAGGATTTCCGCTCGCGCCTCGCCGGCAATCTGCCCATCTCCATCCACGAGCTGCTCTACCCGCTCCTGCAAGCGTACGATTCGGTCGCGCTCAAGGCGGACGTTGAGCTGGGCGCCACCGAGCAGAAATTCAATCTGCTCGTCGGCCGCGAAATTCAGCACGCCTACGGCCAGCCCTCGCAGGTGGCGCTGACCATGCCGATCCTCGTCGGCCTGGACGGCCAGCGCAAAATGTCGAAATCGCTCGGCAATTATGTGGGCATCAGCGAAGCACCCTCGGACATGTTCGGCAAGCTGATGTCTCTCTCGGACGAGATGATGTGGCCTTACTACGACCTCGTGACCGACCGCACGCCGGAGGAAATCGCCGCGCTCGCCGACGAGGTGAAATCAGGCGCGAAGCATCCGATGGACGTGAAGATGTCCCTGGCCAAGGAAATCATCGCCGGATTCCACGGCGAAGCCGCGGCGGAAAAGGCGGCGGCAGAATTTCAGCGCGTCTTCCGCGATAGACAGGCTCCGCAAGAAATGAAGGAAATCGTGCTTGCGCGGTTACCAATGGGCCTCTCTGTCCGATCGAAATCGGGCTCGGGCATGAGTAGCCACATGGCGTCTGGATTATCGAAAGGTCCTGAGAAGTGGTCAAAGGTCATATCGTATCTTGGCGAAGCGAGTTCCTCGTCTGAAGCCGAACGCCTCATGAAACAGGGGGGATTCGAGATAAACGGCTCTCTGGTCAAAGATCCTGCATGCAAAGTGGACTTGAACCAGGCCAATTCATACGAAGTGCGCATTGGAAAGAAGAAATTCCTGCGCATCGTTGTCGAATGAATATTTTTGCATGATTAAGCGAGTTTTCGGTTTGCTGAATGTCATCGTATCTCTTCCGGCGCTGAAAGCGCCGGCGGATGATAGCCCGGGGCAACGCCCCGGGTTTCGGCGGTACGATTCGTGGGCGCCCTGAAGGGGCGCCAGGATATTGCGATGCCGCAATCGCTTACGAGAAATCTCATTCATCTCGTCTTCAGCACCAAGAACCGCCAACCCATCCTGTCCGAGCCCGTCCGCGAACTGCTCTGCGCGTATGCTTCGGCAGTCTTACGGGATCTCGATTCGCATGTAATAGCAATCAACGCCTGGCGCGACCATGTCCATATTTTGTTCACGCTGAGCAAAAATCATTCTCTAGCTCAAGTTGTCATGGAGGTCAAACGCGCGACTTCCAAATGGATCAAGACTCAAGGTACGGAATTCGCGAGATTCCATTGGCAAAGCGGCAATGGAGCGTTTTCCATTGGCCAGTCCGGCGTGGATGAGGTGAAAACATATATCGCCAACCAAGCGAAACATCATCGAGTTAAGACCTTTGAAGAGGAATTTCGGTCATTTTTGAAGCGGTACGAAATCGAATTTGATGAGCGTTTCGTTTGGGATTAATCGTGATTCTTTGCCACGGAGAGAACGAATCCCTCCGCCCTTTCAGGGCGGTACGGTGGTTTGGATACGTACCCAGGGCGTTGCCCTGGGCTGGTCACCTCCGCGCCGTTGGCGCGAAAGAGAAGACCTGGAGGAACCGCCGAAGAATAATTTGGGAGATTGTTGGATGAAAGGGCTCTTGCCATACGAGGCCGGACAGAACAAAATAGGCGCGCCTGGCGGGGAGCGTACGCAATGTCGAATCGCGTGAAAGTGGAAATTTACGGGCAAAGCTACACCTTGGGCGGGGATCTGGACGAAGCTTACGTCCAGAAGCTGGCGCGGTATGTGGACGAAAAAATGATTGCGGTCGGAGAGGCGACCCAAACCGTGGATTCGGTCCGCGTCGCCGTGCTTGCGGCCATGGCGATTGCCGACGAACTCCATTCGCGCCAGCAGGATACCGGCCACCGGGATGACGCGCTGCGCGAGCGCGCGCAGCAGTGCCTGACCATTCTGGACCGGGCCTTGAAGCAAACTGCGTAAAATAGCCACTCTTGGCGGTGCTGCCAGCGTAAATCCAGCAAAACCGCACAGGTCCGCCGCGGCGGATGCCTGTGCTACTTGTGGTTACTTTTCGGGCAGGCGTAACGGGCAACGCTTTACGTACGTCCTACATCAAGTTAGTATTCAACAGGTCCGTCCCCTGTCTTGGATCGGCCAAACGCACTGTGCAAAAGACGATTCGAATACTCGGGGTATCCCTGGCGCTCATCGCGCTACTGGTCTTCGCCACGGGTGTGGTCAGCGATTGGAATCACCAGGGCCCGAGCGACGACGCGCACTGCCCCTACTGCCACCTGGGCCACCAGACCCCGGCGCAGCTCGTTGTCGCGCCGTCCGTATCGCTGCTGAAGCCGCTCGCTTCCTTGCCGTTGCCGCAGGACGCGGTTCTGGCCGCGGGCCCTGTTTTTTCGCAGACTTCGCCACGCGCCCCTCCCTCCGCTTAGTCTCTTCGCCAAAGCACTGCTTTAGCGCAGTCGCTTCCCACATCTAAATTCAACTAATTCGGACCTCTTGAGTTTTTTCGGCGCTCAAATTTGTCGTCCTGCCGAATCGAGAGTTTCGACCGTTCCTTGCAGGAGAGAGACAATGAACACGAAGTTTAGGGCCCATAAATGGTGGCCCCTTATCGCCCTAGCAGCTTTGGGGTTATTCGCTCCCGGCCGCGCCGCGGGACAGGCCACAGCGCCGGCCGCGCCGCAGAATCTGCCGGCTCGCGTCACGCTGGACGAGGCGATCGACCTGGCGGTCAAGCACAATCATTCCCTGCAGGCCGCTCGCACCACGATCCTGCAGAATCAGGCGCAAGAAATCACAGCCAACCTGCGGCCCAATCCCGTGCTTCTAGGCGACGCGCAGTTCTTGCCCTTCTTCCAGCCGAGCCAGTTCAGCGGCACGTATCTCGACAACAGCGCCCAATTCGATGTCGGCATGAGTTATTTGTTCGAACGGGGAAAAAAGCGGCAGCACCGCCTGCAAG
>Ga0182024_10018992_pt1 | contig 12728 bp, 13 predicted proteins | sample P32metaG_FD_120480 | JGI IMG/M metagenome (GOLD analysis project Ga0182024, IMG submission 120480) | Permafrost microbial communities from Stordalen Mire, Sweden - P3-2 metaG (Illumina Assembly) | ecosystem: Environmental > Terrestrial > Soil > Wetlands > Permafrost | place: Sweden: Stordalen... | reverse complement strand
TCGGGTAATGCGTCCATTCAGTCTCGATCACGCCGGAACCCTCGTGAACGACCCCATCGACGTCAACCTGCAAGGTCAGGCGATATTTGATCCTCGCGTCGGTGCATGCAGATAACAACAACAGAACGACGGCGCAGAGAAGCCCGTTCAGCAGCAATGTCCTCGAATGCGTGATGGCGGCCCGGACACCTCTGAAGGCCACATATCTGATCATGTAACAGCCTCGCTCATGGCCATTATTAATCGGTAGCTGTCCGATTAATTAGAGCGGGCGGATCGATCATCACCTGTCCACTCCCTGCAATATGTTCCGCCCATCCCGTTTCGGAGTAGTCAGAAGCCCCATAGGGCGAGCGTCGTCACGCCAACGATGGGTACCGTGACGATCAGGCACGCCTTCATGGCCAGCCAGGCGAAAGCGACAATATCGCCGGCGGGCGAGGTGCGTTTCTGCGGTATGCGGACGGTTTCGATCACCGCGCCCAGCGAAGAGCGCAGCAGGGCCTCGGTCAACTCAACTCCATACAGGCTGCGCCCGCTGCGTCCTCGCCGAAAGGCGGACCAGACCGCGCGCGGCGACCAGACCAGCCCGGCCGCCACCAATGGAAGGCAGAACAAGGTCGCGCCGGCATGGGGAAACCGGCCGGCAGCGAACTCCCAGGTCGCCATCTGACACTCGCCGCGCATCGTGCAGCCATAACCGGTAAGGACGTGGTGCAGGTCATGGCGCAGGATTGCTTCGCGTCGCCAGGCAAAATTTGGCAGGCGGAGAGTGAGGGGGCCGAACTTGCAGGTCCAGGACGCCGCCGTGGCAGGGCTGGGGTCGAGATGATGCGCCCGCTGAAACGTGGCGAGCGCCTCGCCCAGTGTTGGCGGCGCCGAGGGCAAGGCTCAGCCGGCCTTCGCCGACAACTCGGCCTGGCCTAGCGCGGCCACCGCAAGCGCCCTGGCTGTCACCGGGGTAATTCCGAGGCGAGGCGGCAGGTTGGCGGGGATCTTGACGTCCCATGCCAGGCCCAGCATTCCGAGGAGCTGTATGAAGCGCCACCCAAGGTCGATCTGTCCCGGATAGAGGCCGTGGCGCGCGGAACTCGGAAAGGCGTGGTGATTGCTGTGCCAGCTTTCGCCCATCGTCGGAATCGCCATCAGCGGCACGTTGTGCGCCTGGATCACCGCGCCGTCGACGATCCAGTCCTGCGGCCCCTGGGTGTGCGCGAAATAGGAGATATACCAATGCATCGTTGTACACGCGGCAACGCGGACCAGGACACCCCAAACGACAAAGGCCCAGCCGCCGAGAAGATAGAGGAGGAGCGCGATCGGCAACTGGTGCAGCATCCACGTCCGTTGCAAAAAGGCGTAAAAACGATCGCCCGCGATCCCCGCTCCAGGATCGAAGCCCGGCGGATGCGCCAGTTTGAGCCGGAAATTCAAATAGTAGAACCCATCGACCAGCGGGGCCTTACCGTGACGCAGGAACCAATGGCAATCAGGCTGGCGCTGCGCCCAGTCGCGGCTGTCATGTAGCCGGATCGTCCAGATCGGGCCACCCATCCCGACCGCGGTGCCGAGCCAGACCAGCATACGCTCCAGCCCTTTTGCGCAGCTGAAACTGCGATGGATCAACCGGCGATGGAAGCCGACTGAATGTCCGGCGCAGAGCGTCACGGACGCCGTCGCCAGAAAGACCCCAAACGCCGCCCACGTAAAGGTGATCGGTCCGAAGACCACTGCCGACGCCAGCATACCCATGTTCCACAGCGAGCGTGGTTGGTCCCAAACGACCGTGCCCTCAACCGCGTCGGCGCGATCCAGATCGGTAAGCGAGTTCACCTTGAAAGCGTCCCGCCCGATGGGATGCATATCGTCCATTCACGCGCCCCGCTTGCCAAATGCCCGATCGATGAAGCGCGCCGTGCGTCCGCCGATTTCCACGAGTTGCCGCAGCGCACCCGGCGACAGCCGACGCGCCTGGGTGTCGATGGCCACCAGATCCTCGGCGAGCGTCAGGAGTTTGCCGATTTGCCTAGAAAGCACGGCATCCCGTGGGTTCTCTTCCGCCGCCATGCGGCGACACTCGCGCAGGGTTTCGAGGGCCGGGCCTGCCTCGCGCATCCGCCGCTCATCGAGGACACTGACCATCAGGTCCCACGGGTCAGTTTTTGTCTGCCAAGCCGCGCCATGTGCCTGCTCGATCAGGCGGTAGTCCGCGAGCCATGACAGCGCCGTTTCCACCTCCGCGCGATCGAGATCGAGGGCCTTGCATAATTCACCTTCGGTCGACGGCCTCGCGCGGAGGTAGAGATAGCCGTGAAGCCGGCAAGCCTCCTTCGGCAATCCCCAGCGCGGCCCGAGTTCACCGAGAAAGTCGATCATGCGGCACATCGCTTGCGGCAGAGCTATGCTCATCTGGATTTGCCCGAACCTGTCGTGTGGTTTCAGTGTTGTACCCAGTCGCTCTTCATGTTGCTAAGGTGAGTTGCGTCCTGCCGACACATTTGCATCGGGAATGGCCAGTTCTGCCTCGCTCGCGAGCGGCCGCTTTCGGCGCAACCTCGCCGTCGATGTTCGGCGCTGCCAAGGGGCAGAAGCCCGCTGAACGCGACGTTCGGCAACGGCGGCTCAACAACCGATAACCGACCTTCGTCATCGGCGGCGGTCAGCACTGTCCACGGCTGCTGTCGCCGCAGCAGCTCGAGGTGGTCGAGCACGCCTTACGGTGGAACAAAAGCAGCCGTCAATGCCTGATCTGGACTAGCTTGCCGCGGCTTGGACCGACGCCCCAAGACCGTTTCGACGAGCGGCCTGACCGCATCAGGCGACATCGCTGCCAGCGCAATTTCCGTTCCACGTGGAACGGATCTGCCACCGCGATCGCGCCGCTGCCGACTACTGCCCAAATCGCGAGGGTGAACCTGCCTGCAGCTTCGCCGACATTACGGTGTGGACACATCATCCACTAACGCGTGACACGAAGAAAACTGTGTTTCGGCGTGGGAGATTAGGATATGCATTGCACATTCTGCTTATATTGCCTATCTTGCCTAGGGAGGTCGAGTCATGAGCGCATCGAAGCCATCTCATCTTGCACGGGCTGCGTTGACAAAAGCGATCGAAAGCAAGGTTGAGCGCATGGCCCTCAACGATCTCGTCGAACTGGCTTCGACGCTGAAGGTTGCCGTGCCAGCCGCTGCGAGGGCCATCCGTCGGCGCGAGCCGAAGTCCGTTTCGCGAGCAGCTGCTCCCGAGAGCCGCGTGCTCCGGGGAGGTGGCATCGGCCCGGTCGTCTCCGCCGCAGAGGGTGGCAGACTTCTGGATGCTATCACTATTGACGATGGGGCGGCTGACTGGGTCGAGAGCGAGTTCGTTGGGGCCGGAGAGTTGGTTCAGCGGCTCAGCATCGCCCGAGGCACCCTCGACAACTGGCGCAAGGCTGGAAAGATCATCGCCCTGCGCAAGGGGTTGCGGAATTTCGTCTACCCCCTTCGGCAGTTTGATCGACGCAGGCCCGTGGAAGGCCTCGATCAGGTGGCGGAGCACTTCGCCACAGCGGAGGAGACGTGGGAGTGGTTGGTCGCCGCCAATCGGATGACGGACGGCAAGGCTCCGATTGATGCCCTGCATGCCGGGGACGTCCGGGGCGTCGTGAGCGCGGCGGCAGGGGCCGTTGACTACGCGTGAAGCTTGTCCCGTCCAAACTTCGTGAACGCGTGATCGCTGCGCGTCTTTCAGACTGGCCCCGCATCTTGCCCACAAAGCACCGGGCGACGCCGGCCGGCGCCGGGTTCGGCTCTAGCCGATACTCGAGTCCGTCGGACGCGTTCCGGGTGCTCTACGCGGCGGACAACTTCCCCACCGCGTTCGCCGAGGCCGTCGTGCGCGACCGCTTCGAGGGCAAGTCTCGACGCTACCTCTATCGACCTCACCTTGAGCAGGTGTGCCTGACGGCCATCAGCTCCAGTCGCGATCTCACCCTGCTCGATCTGCGGGGGGCGGCGGCCTACGAATTGGGCGTCGACACCGACTCCAGCCGGGCCCGCCACCATACCGTGGGCCAGGCCTTCTCCCAAGCCGTGCATGATGAGTTGGCGGACATCGACGCCATCCTCTTCGACTCGCGCCTGACCACCGGCGCTTGTGTTGCCATTTACGACCGCGCCTTCTCTGCACTGTCGGCCACGATTCCGATCGGCCTGATGCAGGCCGCCCTGCTGCCGGCCGAGATCACCCGCCTGGGTATCACACTGCGCCGCAAGCGGGGGTATGCGCCGTGACGCGAGCGGCGCAACATCCGTCCCGTGATCTCGGGGCATGCTGATGGCCAAGCGACTTCGTATCGTTTCGCCAAAGCGGAACAAACGCCTGCAGACCGGGTGGGAAGGGTTCTTTCCCTACTACGCTGGCTATCCGGAACTCTTCGCCCGCGAACTCCTGCAGAGCGCCAAGCTGCCGCACGGCACCGTCGTGCTGGACCCGTGGAACGGCAGTGGGACCACGACCTACACCGCCACGTCGCTGGGTCTGAGCTCCATGGGGATCGATCTGAACCCGGTCATGATCATCGTCGCGCGCGCCCGCTTGCTTCCTCCCAGCGAGGCCGATCACCTTCGCCCCCTGGCCGCGACGATCCTCTCGCACGCCCACTCGGCGCCGCCGAAGCTGAAGCCGGAGGATGCGCTCCTGGGGTGGTTCGATTCGGCTACCGCGGCGTTTGTCCGCGGCATCGAGCAGAACATCCGCCGAAGCCTGGTCGGCAGCATGACCAAGTCCCCGGACGGGGTTCACCTCGATCGGATCTCGGGCACCGCGGCGACGCTCTATGTGGCCTTATTCGCCGCCTGCCGGCGGCTGGTCGCGCCCTTCCGCTCGTCGAACCCCACCTGGTTGCGCGCGCCCAAGGCGGACGACACCCGGATCGCAGCGTCACAGGCCGCCATCGCGCGGGACTTCGGCAACAATGTGCGCGGCATGACTGCGGCCCTGGTGGAGAAGCGCGAAGCGGACCTGCGCCTGAAGAAGCTGCCTCATCCTGGGGACTGCAAGGTTAGCCTGTCGGACACGGTCTCGATGGATATCGCCGCCGACAGCGTCGACTTCGTGCTGACCTCGCCGCCCTACTGCACGCGGATCGACTACACCGCCGCGACCCGCATCGAGCTGGCGGTGCTGGCACCGCTGCTGAAGACCGCGGAGCGCGCCCTGGGCCGGCAGATGATCGGCTCGACCCGGGTTCCCAAGGGCGACATCGAGGTCGATGAAGTCTGGGGAGAGACGTGTCTCAGCTTCCTGGCCGCGCTCAAGGCCCACCCCTCCAAGGCGTCAGGCGGCTACTACTACCGCACCCATCTCGACTACTTCGACAAGATGAACCGCTCGATGCATCGGCTGGCCGTCGGCTTGAAGCCCGGCGGCCGCGCCGTGCTGGTGGTGCAGGATTCCTACTACAAGGACATACACAATGACCTGCCGACGATCATCACCGAGATCGGCGCGCACCACGGCCTGATCCTAGGCCAGAGCAAGGCGTTCCACCTGCGCTCCATGTCCGACATCAATCCGGGCCGCCAGACCTATGTGCGGCCGTCGGGCGCCACCGAATCGGTGCTTTGTTTCACCAAATAGGCGGGGCGGATCAAACCGTCGCGTGAGCGTGGATAACGGCGGCGCTTAGGCGTGGATGACCGCGGACAAGCGTGGGGTTGCGTGGAAAAACGTGGAATGATATATGGAGGTCATGTCTCGTACGGTCCCCATCACTGACCAGCTCGCGCGCAACGCCCAGCGCCAGCAGGACGCGTTTGCGGCGATGGCCAAGGCCCTGGCCGCGGGCGATACTGCCGGCCGCGAGCGCGCCCAGGCGAAGATCGCCGAGCTGACCGCGGACTATCAGCGTCTCACGGAGGCCTTACGCTTCAGCGAGCTCGAGGCCCGCGAGATCGCCACTCCGCGGGCCCGCAAGCCCGGCAAGCCGCTGCGGGAGCTGGCGCTGGATGCGCTGGACGACCTGGGGGTGCCGGCGGCCCCGGCGCTCATCGCCGACCTGACGGCGGCGCTCACCGGGGCTAGGCCCTCGCCGTCGCGGTTCGCGAGCCTGCGGCGCGACGAGGAAAACGCCGCCCGCCGCAACATCGCCGCGCGCCCGGCCTGGGTCGTTCCTGCCATCAGCGCCCACCAGCTGACCGCCATCCCGCGGCTGCTCTCAAGCTCGTCCTGGGATCTTGAACGCCGCATCGTCGGCGCTCGCAGTATCCGCACGGACACTCTGCGGATCGCCATCAGTCTGTCCGGCCGGCTGGCACACCTGCGCGAAGCCGGCGCGGGGGAAGCCAAGCTGGTCGAGCGCCTGCTCTTTTCCTTCGCCCGCTCGGTGCCGGGCGCCGTCGAATACGGCCAGCCGATCGATCCGGCGCGCACCATCGACGCCGCCCAGGCGGAGCTCGCCCTGATCGAGGCCCCGGACCTGGAGGAACGGCGGGAAGCCGCCGCCAAGCTGGCGGCCAGCGGCCCGCAGGTACGCCTCTGGGGCCGCCCGGTGCTGATCGACACGGCTGAAGCGGAAAGGGCTGTCCGGTGACGCCGGAGAACGCTCGCCTCGCCCGACTGCGCGGCGGCCTTGCGGCCGTCGAGGTGGGCGCGCGGGGCATCGAGAGCGTGGCGCGCAACACGGCCTGCACCCGCTTGAGGGCTATCGTCATCGCGGGCCTCACACCTAGCGAGGTAATCAAGAAGGTCTTCAACGCCGAAGGCGACGCCATGTCGCCCTTCGCGATGACGCTGACCCAGAACTTTGAGCGTCGGCTGCTGGGCAACGGCGGCCCCTCGCTGCTGACCGCCTACCGTGAGAAAGGCCTGCTGGCCCCGACCGAAGTGAAGATCACCTCGGTGGAGGACGCGGCTCCTGGCGACCGCCCCATGGCGCGAAGCCGCCGCGTGAGCGAAACGCAGCGGCTGCTCGACCTGAAGCACGCTGGCGATCCGCGCGCGCCGAACCTGATCCTCAGCCCGCGGCTGCCGCTCGAAATCGTGGGCGTCTCTCATCCGGTGAAGCTCGCCTACCTGGTCGCGAGCGACCGCGAACCCACCTACCGGATCGGCGTGATCAAGTCGTTCGCCGACCGCGGCGGCAAGACCGACAAGACCGACATCCGCGCGGCGTGCCGCGAAGCCGCGGTCGGGACGCTGGCGCTGCGCCAGCACATCGAACGCCGCGGTGGCGACCCGGAGATCGCGGTCGATCGGGTCGACATGGTCCTGCGCGCGCCGGGGTCGTTCAATCCGCGGCTCTTCGCGGAGATGCGGGCAGAGTCGGAGCTGGCCTCGCTCATCCGCGCGCTGTCGACCGCGCCCGCCGACCTGGACGAGGTGGAGCGGCTGCTGCCGGCCGGCGGCACGCTGGCCGATCCCGTCATGATCGAGCGCTTGCCCAACAACTACCGCTCCGCCTGCAAGGAGCACTGCGCGCTGTGGGAGCGGTGCCGGGCCCATGCGCTGGCCGCCGGCCAGCCGATCATCCTGGGCGACCTCGCCGCCGAGCAGCTGGCGGCGGCCGGCTCCATCCCGCGGGCGCTGGATCTCCTGAACGGCCGTGGCCGGCCGCCCGACAACGAGGCCGAGGCCACGCTCATGGCGGCGCTGCGCGACGCCGGCCAAGTGCTCGATCGGATCGCCAATGGCTGACCTGCTCCACGTCGCCGCGCGCCTACGCGCCCTGCAGAACGGCCAGGCGGTACCCACCGTCTCCCAGCGCCAGGTGGTAATCCAGCCGCACGCCCGGATCCTGACCTTGATGTCCATGGCGGGCGAGGACACGTCCGTCCACGCGGCCGCCTTCGGCGGGTTCGGCGAGCCGGCCCAGGTCTTCGTCGTCGCCGATCCGCGTCGCCGCGATGACCAGAACGCCCTTCTGCGCGAGCTCCTGCCGCTCTTTGAAGATTACTATGCGCAGTGCCGCGCGACGGGCACGTTCCCGCAGATCTGGGTCTCGTCGACCGGCGCGCTCGGCCATCTGGACACCCTGGCCGACCGCCTGCGCTTCACCGACGAGCCCGAGATCCGGCGCCTCGGCGAGCTCTGGACCTATGCCGGCGAGCGCTCGCCGGTCGCGGGCCAGCAGGCCCTTATCAGCGCCTCAGGCGCCCTCCGCCTGCACTACGCCACCGGGCAGCAGGAGGCGGAAGACGAGCACCTGCTCGCGCTCCTGACCTGGATCGACCCGCCGCGGGGTCGCGACATCTTCGCAGCGGTCGCCACCGCCGAGGAGACGCCCATGGGCGTGAAGACCGATCCGCTTTTCGACCGGTCCAGCCTGCAGCCGGCGATCGACGACTTCCACAAAGCCGGCTCTGACGCCGAGCGCGCCTTCCACCAGACGCGCATCCAGCACATGCTCGAAGGGGTCATCCGGCCCATTTACACGGCGACCCAGCGGGCCATGGCCCTGCTCGGCCAGCCGCGCTGGCGCGACAATCCGGCGTTGGACGAGCTGACCCAGCAGGAAGGCGACGAGTTCGAGCGCTTCATGCAGGCCCGGGACGGCGGACACTTCCTGCCGTACCACGACTCCGCGAAGGCCGGCGCGATGAAGATCGCCGCCCGCGAACGCGCCGTCACCAACGTCGAGGCCGGAATGCTGCGCCATGACCATGCCGCTCGTGAACGCGGGGTGGTGAAAGGCAGCGTGCTACGCGGCCAGCTGGTCGACGTCCGCGAACACCATCTCGGGCCCTGGCTCTTCGAATATGACCTCGTGCTCAGCAGCCACCAGGACAGCCTGCACCTGCGGCCTGGCGACGAGCTCTGGCTGATGGACGGGGCGAAGCTGTCGATGGAGATCGCCGAGATCGAGCGGCGCGGACCGTTCACCTGGGTCACGGGCCGGGTCGGCGACGGCAAACGAGCCGCTAAGAAGATGTCGGTGGGCCCCACACTGGACTTTGGGCCCGGCGCGCCAAACTGGCGGAGCATCGGGCTCGAGCTCGGCCAGATGAGCATTCGGCTGACCAACGAGCCTTGGACCCATGGCGACCTCCTGCCGCCGGCGACGCCCAGCCTGCACCCCAAGCCGGCGAACCTGCGGGCCGCCATCGAGGACCTGACATGAGCGTGGCGCCCGATCCAGAGGCCGCCGCCAACGCGGCGCTCGACGCTGTCCTGGACAGCCAGTGGCGGGGCGTCCCCGCCCTGGTCCTGCGCAGCCCGCCGGGCGCCGGCAAGACCGGCGTGGCCCAGCGAGTTGCGCTGCAGAGCGCCACCTATCTGCAGCAGCGCTGCATGGTCGTCACCCAGACCAACGAGCAGGCCTTCGACCTGACGCGACGCCTGGCCGAGAACGCCCGCGGCATGCCCATCTACATGTTCGCCAAGAAGTCGCTCGCGCTGCCCGACGATCTCCGTCGCTCGGCGCGGGTTGTGCCGGTCCACCGGATCGGCGACTTGCCGCAAGGCCCCTCCATCACCATCGGCAACGCCGCGAAGTGGTCGTGGGTCCAAACACCCGATCCCATGTTCGACATGCAGATCGTCGACGAGGCCTTCCAGCTGCCCGACTACAGGTACCAGCTGATCTCCAACCTCGCCCCGCGACACGCGCTGATCGGCGACCCCGGCCAGATCGATCCCTTTGTGAACTGTGAGATCGAGCGCTGGCGCTGCGATCCGTCCGGCCCGCAGGTCGCCTGCCCCGTCGCCCTGGTGAAGCGTCACCCGACGGTGCTTCAGCTCGCCCTGCCGGCCTCGCGCCGGCTGAACGCCGACACCGTCAGCATCATCCAGCCGGCCTTCTATCCGGACATGCCGTTCCGGGCGATGAGCCGCGACCGGTCCGTCGGTTTCCAGGTCGCCGGCATCATGCCCTTCGACGCGGCCTTGGACGGGGTCGCCGGCGGCGCCTCGATCGTCATAGTCGAACTGCCGCCGCAGATCACCGGCGAAGCCGACAGCGAGTTGGCCCAGGAGCTAGTCGCCTCGATCTTGCGCCTGCTGCGCCGCCGCGCCTGGATGAGCGACGACGGCCGCGTCCGCGACGTGACCGCGGCAGATATAGGCGTCGTCTGCGCCCACGTCAGCCAGGTCAATGCCGTGCGCGAGCGCCTCGGGCCCGGTCTGTCGGAGGTCTTCGTGGAGACCGCCAACCGCTTCCAAGGCATCGAGCGGCCCTTCATGTTTGTGCATCACCCTTTATCTGGACGCGCGGACGCGACGGCCTTCCACCTGGACGCCGGGCGCCTGTGCGTGATGCTGTCACGCCACCGGATTGGTTGCTGGATTTTCGGACGCCAGGGGATCACCGAGCAACTGACTCGGTTCGATCCCGTGGGCGATCGCGCCCTCGGAATCGACGACGACCCGGAATACCAGGGCTGGCGCGCTCACCTGACGCTCTTGGTTGGGCTATCGAGGGCAAACCGGCTGTTCCCGGCAGTCAATGGGCGCGCCGTCTCAAGTGCCGCCTGATGTGTAGATCGGTAGCCAAGTGGCAACTCGCCGCCACTCCGCGTCGGTAGACGCCACCGCAACGCCCGCCTAGTTGCCGTACTGGAATTATTCTCCTCGGTTGGCTGGCCTGACGCCCTGAAGCTTCTGTATGAACTGCCGGACCTTCTCCGTTGAGCGAAGAGAGCGACATAGCGACCTTCGCCGAAACGCTGCATAGGGCCTTTGATTGACGATCTGGGTCAAACCACGCTTCGACGTGTGGTCATCACCGCCGGTCGCTGGTTGATTGTATTTATTGAGCCGCTAGCAGCTTTTCTACGCCCTGGTCTTCCAAGCGTTGCTGACATCTACTGCTTCGTGAGTATCGAGGACATCATCGAACGCCACGAAGCGGTATTCAGACTTCTTCATCGACATCGCCTCGCCGATACCCTTTCCCTAACGATGCCGGTTGCTGAAGCCTTGGCCATCCTTGCGCCGCCCACGATCTCTCAGGTCTTGGGAGATGCCGCATCCACGGCGGTCGAAGCCCTGGTGCACCCCGAGGTGAGCGCAACGGTCGCTGGCGAGGCGGGTTTCATACGCCGGAAGCGCAGGCGGAGCGACGACGGCTCCGCGACCTGATCCGAGAGATGAAAACCGCCATGGACGAATTGCCATGAGCGAGACAAAGACACAAGAGAAGCCGCCGTTCGCACCCCTTGCTGACGCACCGGAGGATAACCTCCCAGAGCCCGTCGCGCTGACCGCCGAGCAGATCGTCGCGCAGGCGGAGGCGGAGGAACGAAATCTAGGGCGGCAGCTTGAATCGGAGACGCTCGTCCAACTGCTCAGAAACGACGCGATGGGTGTGACACGTGCCATGCAGCGGTTTCGGCACGAGAACGAGCAGGCGCAGATCGAGCGCGTCCTGGGAGGCTACGAGACAGGATCGTTTCTCCTTGATCGGCTCGGTGCTGGGTGCGCCCTCGATCAGGACCTCACGATCGTGCTGCTCGCGCTGCGACGCCGGTTGACCGAGGAGCACGGGAACACCCCGGCCGCGACGATGCTGATCGATCGGGCGGTGATCGCCTATCGCGATCTTCTGCGGATCACCGGGTGGACTGGCAATCTTGCTCTCCTCGTCGAGGCGGAGTTTTTCGGTAGCAAGGGGCCAAGGGCCCACTTCCGTGATCGCAATGGCCGAGAAGGACGGGTGATCCGTGGCCTGACCGTCGAGCAGCATATCGCCCGTTTGCGCGAGGGTCTGATCCCGCTTGCCGAGCGCTGCGGTCGGGTCATGCGCGAGGCGCTTGGGGGCCTGGAGATGCTCCGCGCAGCCCCAAGCCATGCGGTCGAGCGATCGAGGCCCATCAGGATTTCTTTGAAATGGTAGCGTCATCTTTTCAGCAATCGCGTTCCACTTTTCAGCAATCGCGTTCCACGCGGAACCGAACTGCAGTCACACCGTGCTGGAAAACACCATCCACATCATCAAGCTAACGAGAGAGGAATTTGCCCATGCGTAGCGACTCGCGCTCTATAAAATCTTTTGGTGATCCCGTGATGAATTTACTCCGTCACGCTCGCCCTATAAAAACGGTTCTCGTGGAACTGATAGGAGAAAACAAAACAAAGATCAAAGAGTGTGAAGTTCCCGATTTTGAATCGATAGTCTTCATAGATGAAGGGTTTGATCCACGGGGCATGTGGTCCGACGTACTGGCGCAGAACAGCGTCTCATTATTATTCTATGATGCTTACAGAGAAGGGCGTCATGCTGGCGATTACCAAACTGGCTAGGGCGTGGACTCATTAGCGCGCAGCCAAACTCGGATTGACGCGAGTTTGACGAACGCCAGATAGTTGGCTGCGAGTTTGTCATATCGGGTCGCGACGCGCCGACATTGCTTGATCTTGTTGAAGAACCGTTCGATCAGGTTTCGCGCGCGATACAGATACGGGCTGAAGCAGATCGGGTCTTTGCGATTCCGTTTCGGTGGAATGTTGGCCCATGCTCCTTGTTGGCGAGCAAGCTCCCTGATCCAGTCCGCGTCGTAGCCACGATCTGCGAGCAACATCGTTTGGGGAAGCAACGCGCTGAGGAGAACTGAGCACAGCCGGTTATCATGCGCCTCGCCGGGCGTGAGGGCGAGATGGACCGGCAGGCCATTGGTGTCCACGACCGCGTGAATCTTGCTCGTCAGGCCTCCTCGCGAGCGACCCATGTCTTGGTGATTGTTGTCCGCGACACAGGCTCCGTGCTGATGCACGCGCACGACGGAGGTATCGATCATCTGCACCGCCGCGTC
>Ga0182024_10018991_pt1 | contig 12728 bp, 12 predicted proteins | sample P32metaG_FD_120480 | JGI IMG/M metagenome (GOLD analysis project Ga0182024, IMG submission 120480) | Permafrost microbial communities from Stordalen Mire, Sweden - P3-2 metaG (Illumina Assembly) | ecosystem: Environmental > Terrestrial > Soil > Wetlands > Permafrost | place: Sweden: Stordalen... | reverse complement strand
GGTATCTACCAGCATCCTACCGAGAACCGCACGTTCTTCGCGCCGGACCGCGAGCCGACGCCTAATGTCTCTGTGGCTTTGTGGCACATCTCCGGGCTGGACAATTACTCCATTCCTAAACCGGCAATAACGCACAAGAGTGAAAGCGGGCGCGCAAGGTCTAACGCCACCACCGGATCCGGACCGTCAGCCTCCTTTCTGGGCAGCGACATGCGCGCCGCTTACTATGGCGGAAGTCTTACGGGCAGTGGACAATCCCTGGGACTGCTGGAGTATTACGGCACGGATTTGACAGACCTCAATACCTACTTCAAAAACGCCCATCAAACGAATAATGTCCCCATCACGCTGCGTTCCACGGACGGCACCAGCACGAGCTGTGTTTCGCCTGGTTGCGACGACACTGAACAAACTCTGGATATGACCCAGGCCATCGGCATGTCACCCGGTTTGTCCAGCCTGGTGGTGTACGTCGGTTCTTCTGATTCCGCCATTTTCAACGCGATGGCCACGGCTTCCCCGCTGAACGCACAATTAAGTTCTTCGTGGACCTGGTATCCGGCTGACCCTAGCACCGACAACCCCTACTTTCAGGAATTCGCGGCGCAGGGCCAGAACTTGTTCCAGGCGGCCGGCGACAGCGGAGCGTGGAAGTCCAATTCCGAGATCTATCCCGCGGATGATCCGTACGTGACTTCCGTCGGAGGCACATCGTTGAACACCACTTCTGCGGGGGGCGCGTGGAGTTCTGAAAGCACCTGGACTGAGGGCGGCGGGGGCATCTCGCCAGACTCGTATGCCATTCCTTCGTGGCAGACGACCACCGCCAATGAATGCTCGGCGTGCTCTAAAACTGTGCGCAATGGCCCGGATGTTTCCGCGAACGCGGATTACACGTTTTATGTCTGCGCCGACCAAACCACCTGTACCGCGAACGAGTACGGCGGCACAAGTTTCGCGGCGCCCATGTGGGCCGGCTACCTGGCTCTTGTGAATCAGCAACTCGTTGCGAATGGACAGAAGACGCTCGGTTTCATCAATCCCGCGCTTTACACCATCGGTTTAAGCTCCAGCTATGACTCCGATTTTCACGACATCACTTCGGGCAGCAACGGGCATCCGGCAACTACGGGTTATGATCTGGCCACCGGATTGGGCAGCCCGAACGTCGCCTTGCTAACGGCTCTTTCTGGAAGCTCGTCCGCTCCTGGCTTCAGTCTCTCGGCTTCGCCCTCCTCCGTTTCCGTGGTGCAAGGCAGCTCCGGGAAATCCACGATCACCAGTTCGGTGACCGGCGGCTTCAATTCAGCGATTGCTTTGACTGCGAGCGGCCAGCCCGCCGGCGTGACGGTTGGCTTCAATCCAACCTCAATCACCGGAGCTGGAAGCTCGACGATGACCATCACCGTGCCCTCATCCACGGCCACCGGCTCATATCCCATCACGGTAACCGGGAAGTCCGGCATTACCACGGAAACAACCACGGTCACCTTGACCGTTACCGGTACAAATCCGAACTTCACCATCGGTGCATCGCCGACGTCGATCAGCGGGGCGAGAAACAGTTCCGGCACCTCCACGATTACGACCAGTGTTTCAGGTGGGTTTAACTCTGCGATCAGCTTGTCGGCCTCTGGAGCGGGAAGCGCTCAATCGGTGAGCTTCAGCCCGAGCTCTATCGCTGCGCCGGGGTCAGGAACCTCGACCATGACGGTCAGAGTGGGTCGGAACGCCAGGATGGGAAGCCACACCATCACCATCACCGGCACGGGCGGCGGTGTGACGCATACGACTACCGTCACACTCAACGTCGTGAACTAAATCGCAAGCAGTTACTTGCGGGTGCCTACCCTTCGCGACTCTGGTCACAGGGTAGGCTCTTGTTCGAATCTCGCTCAGACCACCAATACTACTTTGCCGAATTGTTCGCCGGCTTCCAGGTAGCGGTGCGCGTCGGCACAGGCCGACAGCGGAAAAGTGCGATCGACAACCGGCTTCAGGTGGCCGGAGGCAACTAATTTCATCACCGAGAAAAGCTCCGCTTTCGTGCCCATGTAGGAGCCGAGCAAAGAAAGCTGCCGGCTGAACAGAAATCGCAAATCGATTTTAGCATCGTAGCCGGTCGTTGCTCCGCACGTTACCAGGCGCCCCGCGGGTGCAAGGCTGGCGATGCTCTGGTCCCACGTCGCCGTACCTACATGTTCGATGACCACTTCCACTCCCTTTTTGCCGGTGATGCGCCGGACCTCGTCGCTGATTTTCTGAGTTTTATGATTGATCAGATGGTGCGCGCCTAGCTGTTTCGCTTTCTCCAGTTTTGCTTCGTTCCCTGCCGTGGCGATAATTCGCGCGCCGAACATAGCGGCAATTTGTATCGCTGCGCTGCCGACGCCGCTGCCCGCTCCGAGAATCAGCACATCTTCGCCGGGTTGCAGTTGTGCGCGGGTGATCAGCATCTGCCATGCAGTCTGAAAAACCAGCGGGACCGACGCGGCCTCTTCGAAACTCAAGTTTTCCGGATACGGCAGGCAATTCACTTCAGGGCAGCGTACAAATTCAGCGTCGCCGCCATCGATGATGTAGCCGAGATTCGAAAATTTGCGGCAGCGGTTATCCAGCCCCGCGACGCATGCCGCGCACTTTCCGCACGAGACGCCCGGAGCCAGCACCACTTTCTGCCCAACGCGCACGGTGGTGACATCCGTGCCGATCTCCGCGATTTCACCGGCTACGTCGCTGCCTGGAATGTGCGGCATCGGAATGGCCACATTGGGAAGTCCGCGCCGCACCCAGAGATCCAGATGGTTGAGCGCGCAGGCGCGCACGCGCACAAGAACATCGTTTGAGGGTATGGATGGAACCGGGGCGTCCTCGAACTGTAAAACTTCTGGTCCCCCGTGCTGGTGTATGACGATGGCTTTCATGCGGCTCCTGAGTGCGCGAGAACAGCGGATCGCAAGTTAACATCGTGATGTCGGCATGTCTAGAATCCTCCCTCAGTCCGCCGCGTTGACACAACGGCGCACGGGACTTACGCTCAAATAGGGCGCTGAAACAGGTCGCTGGAATACAGGGCTGGAATAGGCATATTGAATGGACCTCTTTGAAGAAATCGTAGCTATGCGGCGCGCAGGAATGCGTGGAGCGCTGGCCACCATTGTGCACACCAACGGCTCGATTCCCAGCTATGAGAGCTCGCGCATGCTGGTGCGCGAGGACGGTTCGATTGCCGGAACGATCGGCGGAGGCTGCGTGGAGGCCGACGTGTGGGCCGCTGCCAAGGAAGTGATGCAGAAGGAAATTCCGCGCAAAATGGTTTTCAACCTGAATCACGAAGCGCGCTACGACAACGGTTTGATTTGCGGCGGCACCTTGGAAATTTTCGTCGAGCCCATCCTGCCGCAACCGGTGGTGTATTTATTCGGAGGCGGGCACGTTTCCATTGCGGTCGCCAATGCCGCGAATGCTGCGGGCTTTGGCATCGTGGTCATTGACGACCGGGAAACTTTCGCGAACACGCAACGGTTCCCGATGGCCCAGGCGGTACACGCCAATTTTGCTGACGCGTTTGAAGCCATTCGTCCGGGTCCGAGCAGCTACCTGATCATTGTGACTCGCGGCCACAAAGAGGATATGCGCGTGCTGGCCTGGGCGGTGCGAACCGGGGCGCGCTACGTGGGCATGATTGGGAGTAAACGAAAAGTTCTGGCGGTGTATAAGGCGCTGGAAAACGAAGGCTACCGGCCCGAGGAATTTGCCAAGGTATACGCGCCGATGGGCCTGGATATTGGAGCGCTGTCTCCTGAGGAAATTGCCGTAAGCATTGTTGCGGAACTGATCGCGATTCGCCGCAACGCCGCCGGCGCTGCGCACAAAAAACTGAACTACCAAGCTCGCCCGGCATTGAGTGAGCGGTAACTCCGCACCGTCATGCTGGCCGCAGTAATCCTTTCGGGCGGCGCGTCACGGCGTATGGGCACGCCCAAGGCGCTGCTTCCCTACCAAGGCAAAACTTTCCTCGAACATTTGCTGGCTGTGACTGTGCATCCAGAGATCAGTGTGCGTCGTGTGATGTTGGGAGCGGATACTCGACCAATTTCGGAAGCCGTTGGATTGGATCCCCACGAAATTGTTGTCAATGAAGACTGGGAAGATGGACAGCTCAGCTCCATTCAAACGGCGCTGCGAAGTCTGCCGTCTAATACCGACGGAATGTTGCTTTGTTTGATCGATCATCCGTTTATCAGCCGCAAACTTATCCACGAACTGATCGGCGCCTTTCAGGACTCGTGCAAACCCATCGTCTTGCCTTTGTACCACGGCCGCCGAGGCCATCCAGTAATTTTTGCCGCGCGGCTTTACGGCGAATTGCTGGCCGCGCCGCTAGAAACCGGCGCACGCGCTGTCGTGTGGGCGCATAAAGAAGAAATCTTGGAGATGCCGACCGACGAAGCCGGTTGCGTATTGAACTTGAACGACCCGGATGCAGTGGCTCAAGCAGAAAAGCGCCTCGACGATAATTAGGGGGATTTTAGTTTGTCCAATAGCGCCGTCAAGGCGTCGGCCGCTAACTGCGCGGCGTGTTGGGTTGCGGGCGGCAGACCGCCGAATGCTAAAGAAAGATGTTCCGCGGTGATGTCGCGCGCCCGAAAAATGCTTTTGTTGGTCACTTCCACAGTGACCAGCGAAGCGCACGCAATAGCGGTGGTGCAGCCCTGGCAAAGAAAGCGTGCTTCCGTAATGTGGCCATCTTTCACGCGAGCGGCCAGGTGCAGCACATCGCCGCATACTGGATTGGTGACTTCAACCGCCGCGGTGGCGCCGTCAAGTTTTCCGACGTTCCGAGGCGACTTAAAATGATCCAGCACGGCGTCGCTGAACATGGTTCGAGTATCCCAAGCGCGCGATATTCAAGCAAACGGCGAAGCGCTGCAGCGCTTTGTAGCTACTGTGCACCTCGCGTGCGTTTTATAGACGGAGCAAATTAATTTCCATGATGACCGTAGTAGCCGCAATTATTGAAAGGGCTGATCGACGAATCCTGATCGGGCAACGGCGGGCCGCGGATACTTCGCCGCTCAAATGGGAATTTCCCGGAGGCAAACTGGAGCCTGGCGAAACGCCCGAACACGCGCTTGCTCGGGAACTGAACGAAGAACTAGGAATCACTTTGCAGAGTTGCGTGGAGATCGGGAGGGTGAAACATCAGTATGCAAACAGCGGTAACGACCTAGAGATTCGCTTTTTTGCGGCAGAGATTTGCGACACTACGCTCGAACCCAAATGCTTCGAACAAATCGCCTGGGCCTTACCTAAAGAGCTTGGAGACTACAATTTTTTGGAAGCAAACCGGCCGCTTATCGCGCAAATTGCCACCGGCCGGGTGAGGCCCGCGGAAATTCTGCAAAATGCTCGACACTCCGCTCGCTTTGAACCCTAGCGGATTAAGAAATTACGGGATTCACTTTTTCGGGGTTTATACCCAGTTCCGTAATGGCCTTATCGATCACGCTGCGCTCAATTTTGCCATCGACAAAAAGCTCATGCAGCGTCGCCAGAGCAATGAAACGAGCGTCCACTTCGAAGAACTCACGCAACGCAGCGCGGCCTTCACTGCGGCCAAAGCCGTCGGTACCTAGCGTCGCCAGGCGGCGCGGCAGCCACTTGCTGATCATATTCGGTAGCGTCTTCAAGTAATCCGACGCCGCGACAAGAACACCAGGAGCGTCTCCCAACGTGCTGGTGACGTAAGGTACGCGCGGCTTCTCACCGGGATGCAACCGGTTCCAGCGATCGGTCTCGTTGCCGTCGACATATAGCTGCTTGTAGCTGGTCACGCTCCAGACATCGGCAGCCACTCCGAACTTGGTCTCCAGAATTTCCTGCGCCTGCAGCGCTTCGCGAAGGATCGCGCCGCTCCCAAAAAGCTGGGCGCGCAGTTTGGACTTTTTATTTTCCGAGGCGCGGAATCGATACATGCCGTTGAGAATGCCGTCCTTGACGCCCTTCGGCATCGGCGGCATGGCGTATTGCTCGTTCATCACGGTGATGTAATAAAAAACGTTTTCGCCATCTTTGTACATGCGCCGGATGCCATCCTGAATGATGACGGCGATTTCGTACGCGAACGCCGGATCGTAGGCCCGCAGGTTTGGCACCGACAGGGCCAGTACGTGGCTGTTGCCGTCTTGGTGTTGCAACCCTTCGCCTGCCAATGTAGTTCGGCCCGCGGTACCGCCCAGCAAGAAACCGCGGGTGCGCATATCCGCGGCCGCCCAGATGAAATCGGCGATGCGCTGGAAACCGAACATCGAGTAATAAATAAAAAACGGGATGGTGTTGATCCCGTGCGTGGCGTAAGCAGAGCCAGCCGCGATGAACGAAGCCATCGAGCCGGCTTCGGTAATGCCCTCTTCAAGAATCTGCCCGTCTTTCGCTTCCTTGTAATAAAGCAGCGTGTTCACATCGACAGGCTCGTAGCGCTGGCCTACGCTCGAATAAATTCCCACCGTGCGGAACAGCGATTCCATGCCGAAAGTGCGCGCTTCATCGGGAACAATGGGCACGATCAACTTGCCGATCTCTGAATCTTTCAACATCTTGCGCAACATGCCCACAAAAGCCATGGTGGTCGAAACTTCCCGGCCCTCGCTGCCTTCCATGAATTCCTTGAACAGTTCGTCGTGATCGGCCGCCAGTGGTTTCGAGCGCACACGTCGTTGCGGAACATAACCGCCCAAAGCCTTGCGGCGCGCTTGCATGTAGGTAATTTCTGCAGAGTTTTCCGGCGGACGGTAGAACGGAACTTCCACGCAATCGTTGTCGTTCAATGGCACGGCGAAACGTGTGCGGAAAAGCCGCAACTCGTCCTCGTTCAGCTTTTTCTGCTGGTGCGTGACGTTCTTGCCTTCGCCTGCTTCGCCCAGTCCGTATCCTTTAATAGTGCGGGCGAGGATCACCGTCGGCGAGCCTTTGTGCTCCGCCGCCGCTTTGTACGCCGCGTACACCTTGCGAGGATCATGTCCGCCCAGTCGCAGACGCCGCAAAGCATCGTCGGAGAGTGGCTCGACCAGTTTGAGTAATCGCGGATCAGAGCCGAAAAAGTGCTGACGGACGTAGGCTCCAGACTCCACCACGAGCTTCTGGTATTCGCCGTCCACCAACTCGCCCATGCGCTTGACCAGCAGGCCCTCGGTGTCGCGGTCCAGAATGGGATCCCACTCGCTGCCCCAGAAAACTTTGATGACGTTCCAGCGTGCGCCGCGAAACGCGGATTCCAATTCCTGAATGATTTGACCATTGCCGCGAACTGGGCCGTCCAGGCGCTGTAAATTGCAGTTGATCACGAAAATTAAATTGTCCAGCTTTTCGCGCGCAGCCAGGGTGATGGCGCCGAGGGACTCCGGCTCATCCGTTTCACCGTCTCCGAGAAACGCCCAGACTTTTGCATCCGTTACCGGCTTCAGTCCGCGATCTTCCAGGTAGCGGTTATAACGCGCCTGATAGATGGCCATAAGCGGGCTCAAGCCCATGGAAACCGTGGGATATTCCCAGAAATCAGGCATCAGCCATGGATGCGGATAAGAAGACAGGCCACCGCCAGGCTTCAGTTCGCGGCGAAAATTCTCCAATTGCTGTGCGGACAGCCGGCCTTCCAGAAACGCCCGCGCGTACATTCCGGGCGCGGCGTGTCCCTGGAAATAAACGGTGTCGCCCTCAAACTCCTCAGAGCGCCCGCGGAAAAAATGATTGAATCCCACCTCGTACAGAGTGGCCGCGGAAGCAAACGTGGAAATGTGCCCGCCGATGCTGTGTTCCAAACGGTTCGCGCGCACCACCATGGCCAGCGCATTCCAGCGCACCAGGCTCTTGATGCGGCGTTCGAGTTCTTGATCGCCGGGATAGCGCGGCTCGAGCCGGTGCGGGATGGTGTTGGCATAGGGCGTGTTGGCGGTAAACGGCAGATCGATGCCGTTCACGGTGGCGTGGGCTCTCAAGCGTTCAAGAATCTCGGCCGCTACCTCGGCGCCGCTGGATTCCAGTACAGCGTCAAGGGATTCAAGCCATTCCTGAATTTCCAAGTCGTCGATACCACGTGGCTGCGTAGATGTGAAGGTCTCGTTGTCCATAGTTCGGATAGGCCCTTCTGTTTAGACTCGTAAGAGAAATCGGCGCCGCTCTGCGCGAACGCAAAATACTTTATAGGCACTATTAGGAGAATAGAATACACCGTAGAGCGCTTTTCTGCTGCGCGCGTTGCGCAGAAAATGCCCAAGAAGATCGATTGGCTAAAGCGTCCGTCCTCCGTCGAGTACCAGAACCTGGCCGGTAATAAAAGGCGAGTCCAGCAGGAGAGAGAGGGCCGCAGTGACATCTTCCGTTTTGCCAGTTCTTCTCAAGGGCGTTCGCTTGATGTAATCGGATTCTGTTTTGGGAGCGTCGCCTTCCATGCTGATGGTTCCGGGCGCGATCGCGTTCACCCGCACGTCGGGAGCGAGTTCCTTAGCCAGCACTCGCGTCAGCATCAGCACGCCCGCTTTTGAGACGCAATGCGGGATGTAGCCGGTCCAACCAAGAATCCCGCCCACATCGGACAGGTTGATGATGTTGCCGCGCGTCTTTTTGAGCAGAGGCGCAGCGGCCTGCGCGCAAAAAAATGGCGCCTTAAGATTGATGTCCAGCGCAGCGTCCCAGGTCTCTTCTGTAGTGGTTGCAAATTTCGTGTGCAGGAAATTAGAAGCGTTGTTTATCAAAATATCGAGGCGTCCGAATTCTCTGTCGGCACTGGCCAGGAGCCGGTCAATCTCCGATTTCTTGGCTAGATCGGCCTTTACCCCAATTGCGCACCGGCCCATCTTCCTGATTTGCGATACCAATTCCTTGGCGTCCGCGCCGGAATGATTAAAGTGAATCACCAAATTCGCGCCTTCATCAGCCAGGTGCAGCGCAATAGCTCGCCCCAGCCGTTTGGCCGAGCCGGTAACTAAGGCAACCTGTCCCGCGCGTTTGCCGGTGCCGCTCGATTCCGGGTTCGTCATGGTCCGTGTGAAAAAGTAGCACACTCATCGGAGCAGAACGGCAGGCAATTTACGTCGGCGCCGCCAGCAGCAACGCCCACAAATAGTTTTGCGACGCCCCTGTTAGAATCAATCGCGAAAGTCAACCGCTCATGGAGGCGAAATGAATCTCGACCTGCTGGCCATTGCCGCGCATCCCGATGATGTGGAGCTTAGTTGCGGCGGCACGTTACTGCGCCATGCGCAGCAGGGCTACAAGACCGGCATCCTCGACCTTACCGCCGGAGAAATGGGCACACGCGGGACGCGCGAGACCCGCGCCAAAGAAGCAGCCAAGGCCGGCAAAATCCTCCGCGTATCCTGGCGCGGCATTCTCGGCGTGCCGGATTCCGATGTGCAAGCCAGCCGCGAGAACAAGCTCCTTCTGGCTACGAAAATTCGCGAGCTGCGGCCCAAGACCGTCATCATTCCCTACTGGCAAGCGCGGCATCCCGACCATTACCACGCTTCCACGCTGGGCTATGAAGGCTGTTTCCTCGCCGGACTAAAACAGTTGCCCATCGAAGGAGAACCGTTTCGGCCGTTCAAGATTTTGTACTCCACGGCGTACGCCAACATTCGGCCCAGGTTCGTGGTGGACATCACCAAACAATACGAGCAGCGAAAACGCGCCATCCTCGCGTATGGTTCCCAGTTCAGACCGGCGGACCGGCCCAAGAAGGGCGGAGTGCACCTGGGTCTCGATGAACTCGAGAATGAAATGAATCAACTCGCGCGTCACTACGGGCAGATGATTGGCGTGAAGTTCGGGGAACCGTTTCTGATCAAAGAACTGATGAAGGTCGACGACGTGGTCAAGATGGAAGTGCGATCGGTCTAGGTTGTCGGCTTCGCCGGTGAAGCCAGCCCTTGCAGGCTCTGCCGAACTTCGATGGTACGCTAAAAATTCTCGTCTTCCTGAGCCGGCGAGAACCCCGGAATGTTCTGGCCAGTCGGGGTGCGCTCGGCCTTCACACGGATCAGCGCCTCTTCCTCGGCTCCCGATTTGCGCAGGATCACGATGGTACTAAGGGCCTCTGTATACAGGCGGGTCACCAGGTAAGTGTCCCCGGTTCCGTCTTTTTTCCAGAGTTGGCCAATCTGAATTTTCGAAACGCTCATAGGCAGGCTTCGAATGTAGTGTGCCGGAGCAGGGAGTGTCAACTGCTTCGAGCAGCGATGGTGATAAGCGCGCGTATGTGGTGGGCTAAGGAAACCTTATCGCAAAGGGTGACATCGTACCTGAGACGGCCTATTCCGCGAGCTTTGCCTGGGTGGGGGTGTATACTCGGGCTGAGCGGGAAGCGAGTTCCATATGATCCCTCCGGCATTCAAACAGGCACTCACTCTGGTAGTTTCGGGCGTATTCGCCCTTTCACCCGGCCTTGCTTCGGCTCAAGGGCAGTCTTCGAGCCAGGGCCAATCAGGCCAGAGCCAGTCTCAGCAACAAAGCCAGACTCAGCAGCAGACCCAAAATTCTTCGCAGCAGTCCACCGGTCAGAACCCTCAGCAACAACCGGCCACGCAAGACCCATCCCAGCAGCCGCCGATTGGCCAAACGCCGCCACCTCCTCCCCCGCCGCCGACTCCGGCTTCGCAACCCGCGCCGCAACAGACGCAGCAGCCGGCGGCCGACCAGCCAATTCAGCAAAAAGACACGGTGACGCCGAAGAATTCCAAAGAAGACGTCGACGCGATCGGTAACCGCGGCGTAGGCAAAGGCGTCAATTTTTATTCCCTGGAGCGCGAGATCGCGCTTGGCAAGCAACTGGCGCAGGAAGTGGAACGCTCTTCGAAGCTCATTGACGATCCCGTCGTGGTCGAATACGTAAACCGCGTCGGCCAGAACCTGGTGCGCAATTCCGATGCGCGCGTGCCGTTCACGATCAAGGTCATCGACTCCGACGTGGTCAACGCTTTCGCTCTGCCGGGCGGATTTTTCTACGTTAACAGCGGCCTCATCTTGCGCGCCCAGGAAGAAGCCGAACTGGCCGGCGTGATGGCCCACGAAATTTCGCACGTGACCGCTCGTCACGGCACCAAGCAGGCCACCAAGGGCGAAATCATGCAGCTAGCGACCATCCCGCTGATTTTGCTGGGACCTGGCGGCTGGGCCGGTTATGGAATTTACGAAGCTTCGCAGCTCGCCATTCCCTTCTCGTATCTGAAATTCTCACGCGATGCGGAACGCGAAGCCGATTATCTGGGACTTCAATATATGTACAAAGCGGGCTATGACCCCAATGCCTACGTGACGTTTTTCGAACGCATCCAGACCGACGAAAAGCGCCAGCCCGGTACGATCCCGAAGATTTTTTCCACGCATCCGCCTACGCCCGAACGCATCGCCAATACCCAAAAAGAAATCGCGCGCATCCTGCCGGCCAAGCAGGAATATGTGGTTACGACCTCCGAGTTTGACCAGGTCAAAGCGCGGCTGCGCAACATCGTATTCTCGCGCAAGGTACAAGCCGCTCCGGGCAAGCCCTCGCTGAGAACCAAGACCGAACAGGCTGGCAAGACCCAGGGACAGGATCCCAACAGCAATCCGGACGACGATCGCCCGACGCTGAAGCGTCGCCCGGACGATTCATCAAGCACACCGTAAAGATTAAATTTCTACTTGAAGTAAAAAAAGGGGCGGCTTGGGCCGCCCCTTTTTATTTTTCAGTGCGATCCAGTAAAGTGCACCTAATAATTTCGCTCCGGACGGCGTTCGTCGGGCACCGCGACAATGCCCAGTCGCCGCAATTCATCCGCATAGTATTTGCGATAAAGAACGTCCCACTCTTCGCTGCCTTCTAGAATCTCTTTCTTCTGTGAAGTGATCTTCTTGCGAACTTCCAGGTCCGCTTTCTCTTCCTCGCGCAATGTGTCCGTTAGAATTTTCACCACTTGCTGGCGAATGGTATCGCGATCGTCCACAAACTCGACTTCGTTGCTGGCCACCAGCACGTCCGTAAGCTGGTGCGACAAACGAATGATTTTTTCCCTGGTAAGCCGCATCGTCTAAGAACTTCTCCGTTCGAAAAAAAGTTTCATTACGCGTTCTTGAAACCGCCGTCGCTTCCCTATCGCAGAACCAGCTTGCGGTCCCGCGCCAGTTGCCCCTTCACCTTCTTATACATTTCCTGGTAGGAAACTCCGGTGCGGCGCATTTCATCCTGATGCTCGGTGAGAATCTGGCGCACTTCGTCGTTCAGGCGATCCTCAACCGACAATTCCTCGTTCATGCGCTGCCGCAGACGCAGGGCCACGGCCGCAGCCGCTTCCGTTTCGATATGTCCACCTTCCACCAGGCGCTTAACAACCTCCGTCGCCATGTATCCGACATAATCCCGCGCAAGCAGCATCGTTGACCGAGTCCTTTGTGGTACGTGAGAGAAAATGAGTTTACTGGCAGCGTGCACAAAGTGCAAGAAAGCACGGACTAAGCAGAGAACATCCCCACGCGAATTGAACTAACGTTTCATCCCCGCAATTCGCAATCCCCGGCTAATCAGCAGATAAAACATTCGCCTTCCTGCTCGATTTTTCGCCGTTCGTTGACCATCGTAGGCGCTTCAGGTACGATGAAATGCGTAAGGGCGCTTAGCTCAGCGGTTAGAGCGTTCGGTTTACACCCGAAAGGTCGTCCGTTCAAATCGGACAGTGCCCACCATCCGTGTTTTT
>Ga0182024_10018990_pt1 | contig 12729 bp, 10 predicted proteins | sample P32metaG_FD_120480 | JGI IMG/M metagenome (GOLD analysis project Ga0182024, IMG submission 120480) | Permafrost microbial communities from Stordalen Mire, Sweden - P3-2 metaG (Illumina Assembly) | ecosystem: Environmental > Terrestrial > Soil > Wetlands > Permafrost | place: Sweden: Stordalen... | reverse complement strand
TTCGGTCCAGATGAAGTCCACGCCGGAATTGGCGGCGGCGCAATAATGCGCCGGATCGTCATTGCCGTTGATGGTGACGGAGGTGATCATGCCGCCCTGCATCATTTTGAGCTTGACCGGATTCCAGATCGGGTTGTTCGGCGGTGCATCGCTACGATGGCCGAATTTCCAGGTCTTTTCGCTGAACGGACCCTGGTTGACCGCGCCCGGAGGAGCGATCTTGTCGGCATGGCTGTCAACGCCCGCCTTGGCGGCCAGCGGATAGCCAGCGCTGGCGGCGCCGGTCGCCGCATCATCCTGGGCGAGTGCCGCGCAGGTACCCATCAACAGAGCCGCGCTGAACGCAGCCGAAAAAACCTTGAATTTCATTACTTCCTCCCAGATGTGATCTTGGACGCCAGCCTAGGGCTTTTGCCTCGTTTCAGCCAGTTTGGCAGCGCTGCCAAAACGAATCAAGGGCTTGGCCCAGCGCTCCACACATAATTGCATGTCTGCGGACCCCATATCCGGGCCTAAGAGACCGCCAAGCGGTTGAACCGCAAGGCTTTCATCTTGCAGCAGACATCAGCCGCCCGTGGGAGTGCCTCTGGCGCCACGCCCCGGCGGGGTGTTGCTGTAGCCCGGGGCCCAGGGACCGGCGGTGGGCTTGCCTTGCGTGTTCCACAAGGGGCCCAGCGCCTTTTTCGCTGCATCGGAATAGACGGCATAGAGATCGCTGCCCGGGGGTGCGTTGATATGGCCGCCCGGTCCCTGGAAGCATTTGAAGTCGGGCCGGTTCAACCAGGCGGCGGGTCCGCACAGATATGTGTGGGCCTTCAGGGCGGCGTCGTGCACGATGTTGATCTCACGCTCATAGTCGGGATCGCCCTGCTTGTAGCCGCCGAAATTGCCCAAGTCGCTCGAGGCGGCAAAACCGCGCTGACGCCCGGCAAGGCTGCGATCTTGTCGGCATCGCGAAGCCCGTCCAGGGTCTCGATCATCAGTGTCAGGACCAGATTGGCATTGATGGTGTTGCGATAGCCGCCCGGCACATTGGCGTATTGCGCTGGCGCACCGCCCAGGCTGCGCCCGCCCATGGGCGGATAATAGGCCCATTTCACGGCCTCCTGCGCTTCGGCAACGCTGCGCACCATGGGCACTTCCAGCCATAGCGCGCCCATATCCATGGCATGTTGCTCGTCGAACTCATTGGCGTTGGGGATGCGCGAACCGGGGACGGCCTTGGCATAGGGGCAGGAATTCCACATCTGCGCCACGTTCATCCAGGTGCCGGGGGCGTGCTGCATCTCGGTCCAGATGAAATCCACCCCCGAATTGGCGGCGGCGCAGTAATGCGCGGGCGTGTCGGTACCGGCGATGCTGACAGAGGTGATCTTGCCGCCTTGCATCATCTTGAGCTTGACCGGATTCCAGATCGGCGTGCCGTTGGGCGCGTCGAAGGCGTGGCCATATTTCCATTTGGTCATGTCATAGGCGCCCTGATTGACCGCGCCGGGGGGAGCCTGCTTGATCGCCTGGCTGTCAACGCCAGCCTTGGCGGCAAGCGGGAAGTCGCAGGAGCCGCGGCAGTCAACCCCGTCGTCCACATTCTGGGCGAAGGCCGATGTGCCCGCCAGCAGCGCGGCGCAGAAGGCGGCCGAAAAAATCGCGAATTTCATGAAGTCCTCCCCTGGATTTCTGGCTTAGCCTGCGTCAGCAGGGCACCGTTTCGGCGAAACTGGTAGCGCTGCAAAAATGAATCAAGACGGCTATAATTCCCTGCACTTACACACTATTTTGCACGGTAAATCTGTTATCCGGATAGTCTTCCGTCCGGACGGACCAAAAGAATGAGGGGCATCATGCATATCGCGCGCGTGGCCGCGCCGCTGGCGATTTTGGCGGCTTTTTCAATCGCAGCATCGGCCCAAACCGAACCCCCTGCCCCGCGCCGGCCGGCCGCCACGACCATGGTGTGGGCGGCCAAGCCGGACGCTTCGCCTTTTGTCGCGCCCAACCGGCCATGGTGGAAACTGTCCGAAATCCTGGCCAGCCATGCCGGACAGAAAAGCTGGAACGAGTTTCTGGTGCGCGATCCGGGCGGGCTGACGGCGCAATATGTCCAGATGGCGCCAGGCGAGAAAACCAAGACCATGCTCTATGCCGACAGCAGCCTTTTCTGGGTGGTGGAGTCCGGCCAGATCCGTTTCACCATCCAGGGCCAGGAACCGTTTGTCGCGTCCAAAAATTTCATCGTCAGTGTGCTGCCGCGCACCACCTTCAGCATGGAAACGGTGGGGGACACACCCGCGCTGCGCTTCGAAGTCAGCCACACGCGTTCCACGCCGCTTTATCCCATCAGCGAGACACCTGACCCGGTAAGCGGAAAAACCTATTTGCGCACCGAGATCATGGGCGCGCCGGTGGCTTACGGCCAGGGCGTCAAACCCTATGTCGATTACCAGAAAGAGATCGCCGATGGCGGCGGACGCGCGCCCGCCGGCTTTGCCCATGACAGCGAAACCGCGGCCAACATCATTCGCGGTCCCGGCGTGCCCCGGCCGCCAGACAGCGATCCGGGCCATTTCCATGACGGCTCGGCGGAATTCTTTTTTGTCCTGGAGGGTCACTTGAGCCTTTTGACCGAAGGCGTGCCCTTCATCGCCGACGCCACGCCGGGCGACGTGCTTTATGCCCCGGCCGGCCGCTGGCACCGCACCGCCTTTACCGGCGATAGCATGTCAGGGCGCATCTCCATTCACGGCATCGCCTCGTCGCTTAATCTGCTCGACCCGGAGCACAGCGCCGCGGCACAGTGAGAGTTGAAAAAGAAAGCCTCACCCTTCGACATGCTCAGGGTGAGGCTTTCTTTTTTGCTCGCTACGAACTCGCGCGAATGACAGCAAGCGTTATCTGTGGAAGCGGCCTTCGACCACCGCCTTACCCAGGATGTGGCCATCCATCGCGTCCTGGACCTGCTGGCGCGTGGCGTCGGGACCGAGGCTGAGCTTGGTGTCCAGCGCGAACAGTTCCAGCGTGTAGTGGTGATAGATGCCGCGCGCGCCCGGGCCCATGAAGCCTGCGGTGCGGGTTTTGAGCTGGACGCTGCCGTCGGGCAGCGTGGGCTCATTGGGCACGCCTTCGGGCAGCTTGGTCGTGCTCGCGGGGATGTTGAACATCATCCAGTGCAGCGTATCCATCAGTTTTTTCTGCGGCGCGTTGTCGGGATCATGCATCAAGAGCACATAGCTGACCGTGCCTGCAGGCACATTCACCCATTCCAGCTCCGGCGAGACCGGGTTGGGGCTGGCCTGGGTATATTTGTCGGGAATGACGCCACCATCCTGGAACGATGTGCTGGAAAGCGTGAAGGGCGGCGGCGGCGGCGGGGTTGCCGGAGCTGCATTCTGCGCCGCGGCCGGAAGCGCCGCCACAGCCACGGCCAGCAAAAACAAGGTTTTCAGGCTTTTCATCGGATTCTCCCAGGAAACGGATAGCGTTATATACATTCAGGAACAACGACGATCAATCGCCATCGCTCGGCAAGGATTGCCGCCTCAGTTGATCCGAGCCGGCCCAGCGAAGGGGCCGACTTCGGGCTTGCCTTGGGTATCGGCCAGCCGGCCCAGTTCGGCTTTCACGCCCGCGGTGATCGCCCCGTCTTCCGTGGTGTTCTGGAAGCAGGTGAAATCGGGACGGTCCACCCAGGCGAAAGGTCCGCACAGCCGCACATGCGCCCTGAGCGCCGCGTCATGGACGATGTTGATTGCCCGCTCATAGTCAGGATCGCCCTGCTTGTAGCCGCTGAAATTGCCCAGATCGCCCGAGGCCGCGAAAATGGCGCTGACACCGGGCTGGCTGGCGATCTTGTCCACATCCTTGAGGCCGTCCAGCGTCTCAATCATCAGGACCAGCACCACATTGTCGTTGATGGTGTTGCGGTAGCCGCCTGGTACATTGCCCCAGAAGGCCGGGGTGAAAGCAGGGCCGCCGCCATTGCTGCGCCCGCCCAAGGGCGGGAAGTAGGCCCATTTCACCGCTTCCTTGGCTTCGGCTTCGGAGCGCACGGTGGGGATCACCAGCACAAGCGCGCCGTCATCCAGCGCATGCTGTTCGTCGAACTCATTGGCGTTGGGCACGCGCGCACCGGGGACCGCCTTGGCATGCGGACATTGCGACCACATGTCGGTGACGTCCTGCCAGTTATGTTCGGAGTGCTGCATCTCGGTCCAGATGAAGTCGTAACCGGCATTGGCCATGGCGCAGTAAGTCTGGCCGTCCTTGGCGTAGAACACCGTGCCGCCGGTGACCTTGCCGCCCTGCATCAATTTGATCTTGACCGGATTCCAGATCTTGGCGCCCGACGGCGCCTCCCAAGCCGGACCGTATTTCCATTTGCTCATGTCGAACGCGCCCTGGTTCACCGCGCCGGCAGGAGCGGCTTTCGCCGCGCCACTGTCCTGGCCCGTTTTTGCGGCGAGCGGGAATTTACCGCCGCTAGCGACGGAATCTTCCGTGCCCTGGGCGAAGACGGCGCTGGCGGCAAACGACATGCCGGCGCAAAGCGCGGCTGAAAGCAACGGCAATCTCATGAAATTTTCCCTTCCTGATCGCGCGCGCTATGCGCGTTCTTAGTCTAGAACGTGGCAGCGCTGCCAACACAAATCAAGCGACGCCGGATCGCAGCGCGGAGATCTATCCGCCAAAACCGCCGCGAAAGCGTGATCAAAAAAGCGCCATTGCCGCCGGCTGGCGCGCCCTCACAAGCAAGGGATTACGGTATTGGAACAATCGGGGAGCCAAAAAAGGGCGCCGGCTTCCGCCGGCGCCAGCGCGTCCGAATTCACCGGGGAATATGGCTTATCAGGACGGTTGAAGTGGACGCCGGAGATTTTGGCAGCGCTGCCAAAAAAATCAAGCCCGAAGACAGCCTTCGAATAATACAAATTTCCAATGTAAATAAACCCGCCGGCGGCTAGGTCGTCATGCCTTCAAAGACCTCAAACCCCAGATCGATCACCTGGGACGGGCCGCGCGACAGAAGGAGTTTGGCGCCGATTTCGCCCACCGTGACCCGGGGGGTGCGGATGGTGGACAGCGGTTGCGGCGCCAGCCGGCCGACATCCAGGCCGTTATGCCCGAACAGCGCCAGATCGTCGGGCACCGCGATGCCTTCGGCCAGGCAATGGAAATAGCCGCCCATCGCCATATCGTCATTGGCGAAATAGACCACTTCCAGATTGGGCTCGCGCTTGAGCAGGCGCTGCAAGCCATCACGCCCGGCCTTGATCGAGGACAGGCCAGGGGTGATTTCCTCGTCGGTGACGGCAAGTCCTGCTTGCGAGAGGGTGATCTTGAATTCGTCATAGCGTTTGCCGGCGCGCAAATCGTTGGTGGACTCATTGCCGACATAGCCGATGCGCCGGAATTTGCGCCGAAGAAGATACTGGGCGGCGGCGCGTCCGGCGGCGCGCATGGAAAAGCCCACCACAATATCAATCCCTTGCCCGTCTATGTCGCCAACCTCGACGACGCGGACACCGGAATCCTTGAGCATGGCGCGGCTGCGGTCGGTATGCTCAAGCCCGGCGATCAGGATACCGGCCGGACGCCAGCTCAAAATGGACTCGATAAGCTGTTCCTCGCGCGCCGCTTCATATTCGGTGACGCCGATCACCGACTGGAAACCAGCACTCTCCAGAACCGAACTGGTGCCGCGCAACAGGTCGGGAAAAACCGAGGTGGTCAGCGCCGGAATGATGATGCCGATCAGCTGCGAGCCGGTCGAGGCCAAGGTGCCGGCGATGCGATTGGGCACATAGTTGAGATCGCGGGCCGCTTTCAAAACCCGGTCGCGCACGTCTCCGGAAAAAGAGCCCTTGTTGCGCAGCACACGCGATGCCGTGCTTTCGCCCACACCCGCCGCGCGCGCGACATCGGTCAACGTCGTGACGCGGAATACGAGTTTGGCAGGAACGTTCATCTATCCTACCCGGCAAAGAAAAATGTAGATGCCCAAAAAGTCCTTATATACTGACGCCATCTCCTTCAACAAGGCCAGCCATTCCCCAAAGGGCGCTGGATATTCAGCCCGGACCATCGTCTAAGGCAATCGTCGAATATGCCCTCAAGGAGCCCGTGCAGTCATCTCGTTTCGTGACGGCGGTTAAACGCTAAAGCTTTTTGCAACCTCGCCGCGCTCAGCGATTTCCCACATTCGTGTGTAGGCTGCCTCGATGCCGCGTCGGAATCTGTCGGCATCGAACAATGGATGCGTAATGCGATTCTGTCTCAGCCTCAGTCGCAGGGATTCCAGGCGCACGGGATCACGCGCCAAGTTGAGTGCCAAGCGTTCATAATCCTCCAGATCATGTGCTACCAGCTCGGAAACCCCGGCCGCATGAAGAAGGCTGGCCGCAACCCTACTTGAAAAGGATTTTCCGATGCAGGTGACAAGGGGCAGCCCAGACCGTAAAGCGTCGCTCGCCGTTGAATGCGCGTTAAAAGGAAACGTGTCCAGAAAAAGGTCTGCCAGCCGGTGGCGGGCGAAATGGTCAGAAAGTTCGACTTTGGAAGCAAAGACCAGCCGTTGCGGATTTATGCCCCGCGCGCGCGCTTCGAGCCGGAGATTCTTACGGGCGGAGGGATTGGCCCCGCGAAGCCAAAGCACGCTACCCGGTACCGAGGTCAGCAGGCGCATCCAAATATCGAATATGGGCACAGTAATCTTCCAGTTGTTGTTGAAACAGCAAAAAACAAATCCCTTCTCCGGTAACCCTGCCTCGATACGCGACAGATTTTCTTCTGCGATCACCAATCTGGAATCCCCTGCCAGATAGTGATCTGGAAGGTGAACAATATTTTCGGTGAAATATGGTTGTTGGTCAAACGGGAGCACGATTTTGTCGGCAATGACATAGTCCATGAAATCTGCGCCGGTCGTGCCCGCATAACCAATATAGTTCACTTGGACCGGAACGGGGCGGTGAGCCAGGATATCGCTGCGCCCGCCTTCTGTGTGGCCGTTCAGATCGACGGCAATATCGACTTCAAGACCGCGCAGAAGCTCAGCAATAGTACGACTATCTTTTTGCTGCACGTCGTAGAACTGGTCGAATGTTCCGGCAAGACGGGCGCGTAATTCACTGCCGTCGTCGGGGCCCAGCGAAATTCCGAACACCTCAAAGCGAGACCGATCATGGCGCTCAAACAACTCCGCTAGAGCAACGGCAACTGGATGCATTTTGAAATCCGCCGACAGATAGGCGACGCGAATTTTGTCGTGATGATATGCAGTCCCATCCCAAATAGGCCGCGGCTTGGTCTGAATCTTATCTTGAATAATTCGCTTTGCGCATTGAAGTTGCAATGCCGGATTGTCGTTGTAGCCGAGCAGGGTCAGAGGTTGGATTACCGATTTGGACTCGGCGACATGCGTCACAATCTCTTCACCGAATTTGGCAGTTTTCGGCCACGCGCATAAATGGAGCGCCGCGCTGGCCGCCCCACCAAGCGCGAAAATATGGTTGTGGTCGATAGCGCGTGCTCTTTCATAGCTAGCCAGCGCCTCGTCGAATCGGTGCAAGCCCTCGAGCACAACACCGCGGTTATGCAGCGCAGCGGCAAAGTCCGGTTTTATCGCCAGCGCCTTGTCGTAACTCGCCAGCGCCTCCTCGTATCGGTTCAATTCACGCAGGGTTACGCCGCGATTGTATAGCGCGTCGGTAAAATCCGATTTGACCGCCAGAGCCTGATCGAAATTCATCAGTGCTTCATCATAGCGCTGCAGGTTTCGCAGGACATTCCCTCGATTGTACAAAGTTTCCGCAGACCCGGGCCTTAGCGAGAGGGCTTTGTCAATACTGGCCAATGCTTCCGCATCGCATTTCATGTCCAGAAGAACGGTTCCGCGATTATGCAGCGCTTCAATATAATCCGGCTTGATCGCCAATGCCCTATCGTAGCTTGCCAACGCCTCGTTGAAATATTTTTTTTTGTGCAGCAGCAGCCCTCGATTATAGTGTGTCGCCGCAAAACCTGGATCGATCACCAGCGCCCGATCAAAGCATTCCAGCGATTCCTCCAAACGTCCGGTCTCGTACAAGGCGTTGCCATAGGTATTCCAAGCTTCAACCAAGTCCGGATTAAGCGCCACCACCCTCTCAAAATCCGCCATGGCCGCATCGACCTGCTGGAATTCTCTCAGCAGAAGATCGCCACGAATTAAAATCGCGTTGACAAAATCCGGCTGAATTGTCACGGCCTTCTCAAAACTTTCCAGCGCCTCGTCGTGGCGCCCCAGATTGCGCAGGGCCTTGCCACGATTGAGCCAGCCTTCCGCAAAATCTGGGCGCAGTGCAATCGCTTGGCTTAAGAATGCCAGCGATTCCTGGTCGCGGCTCATGGCCATCAGCAGGATGCCGCAATTGTAAAGTGCTTCGATGAAGTGCGGCTGTAGCGCCAAGGCTTTTTTATAGCCGACCAATGCCGCCTCAAAACGTTGCAATTCCTGCAGCATCAGGGCGCGATTATAATGGGCGCCTATAAAAACCGGATTTATCGCTATAGCCTTATCATAAGCCACCAACGATTCCTCAAACCGACCGAGTCCTTTCAGTGCATTGCCACAATTGCCGTGCGCTTCGGCGTTGTTTGGATTGATCTTCAAACCAGCATCAAACAAATCCAACGCCTCGCCGTTTCGCCCCTGCCGCAACATCAGGACGCCCAGCATCTGATACGGTTCTGCACTTGGTGGCAGGGCTTCAATACACTGCCTATACAGCCGCTCGGCATCGGCCAATTGTCCATTTTGGTGAAACGATATGGCTTGCTGGAAAAGAGCTTGCGGATCTTGCGACTGGGTCATGCTGGGATCAGATCGAGTTCTGTTTCTTCGGCATGGTTCTCCGACGGACCAAAACTTCTCCGATTCGATCAGGAACCAAGATGCCTCACTGTTCCTTACCTTTGACCGTTACGAATTATATCATCAGTCCAGCGACCGATCCGTCAGATAGCATAAACCAAAGTTTTTTGCGCCCGGACCATAGACGGCCTTACCCGTCTCGTTTCCAGGCTATTGCTTGGTCCTGTTCACATCCTGCGTTCCCACGCGATTGCCAACTCCCTCTCCAATCCCATCTTTTGTGCCACACCCAACAGGGCTTTAAACGCGGTCCAGTTTGACGGCATGCCGATCAGGTCTATCTCGCCCGAGGCCATTTGCCGGATGGTATTGGCGATGACATGCGAAGGCGATCGCCAGGTGACCGCCGTGGTCGCGCCAAACGTCTGGGTGGTGGGAATGACGCCGTGCCACCACAGGGGCGGAATATAGAGGGCATCGCCCGCATCTAGCTCCGCTGAAAACCACTCCAAACCATCGCCGTCGAATCCCTCGAATGCGGAAGGATCGTCGTAATACTCTTCCTTGCAGAAAAGCGTGCGCATGGCCGGATAGGACGGGGTATTTGTTTTCAGCAGGCCGATCTTCTTTGAGCCCACGATCTGCGACATCAGGGTTTCGTCGAAGGAATGAAAGTGCCAGAGCGTTCCGGCATTGCGGTAGAAAAAATATCTGGCAGCGTCATAGGTGAATGCAGGATCCGCCTTGGTCATAAAAGACAGGCCGCCAAGATCCATCTGCAATTCGGTGGTATCCGCCGTGACGACAATTCCGATTTTCGTTTCCTCGGCATGAAGATGGTCAATCGCTTCAGCGAAGCTCATCTCTCTTTTGCTGGCTTCCAGCCTTGGCCATGAGGCATAATATTCGCTTGAAAAGAGCGAGACGTTGTAATGTCCGGAATGTTTTTTCAGATGGTTTTTGTCGCGCCAGTTTTGCACCGCGGCCCAGTGTTTCACTGCACCCCTGATGACGCAGGGTTCGCTGTTTGAAACATATTCACCGATGAAAACGCCCTCGCTGAGTTCCTCTACCTGGTGCACGGGAACAGCAGACGCCCGCTTCATTCCCGGGACATGTTTCAGGATCACATCAGGCATGATTTTCTCTGGAAAAAGGTCGAGCCAAATATACAACGCTGGCAAGCAGTGGCGATAGGGTTTGCGGCCCGCTAAGTGCGTGGAGCGGGTGAAGGGAATCGAACCCGCGTATGCTGTTTGGGAAGCTGCCGGCGAATGACCACTTTTGGCGCAAAGCGGAAGTCATCGACGGCGTTTGCGCTAGTCGCGCCAGCACGTTTCGGGGAACGGATTTTTGATTTGTCGCAAAGTACGCGTCGCCATGTGCGATATTGTCCCTACACTTCAATAATTTGAAACGACTGGTGCCAGGCCGCCCTCATCGTAGAGTTTGTATTGCCGCTGCTTGGGCTTTGCCTTGCGGACTTCTACCTCGGTCAATGCCATGTTGGGGGTCACTCCTAAATCGAATTTGCCGCCGTACCCCCAAAGTGACCCCCAGACAGTTTGCCATTGGCTGAGTCTGGCTGCGGTCACATGAGACTACAAGCACTCGATATAGGTAACGATTGCTGGATTTTTGAGAGGTCCTGAAGGTAGTCGGGACAAGATAATGGTGCCCAGAAGAGGACTCGAACCTCCACGCCTTGCAGCGCTAGTACCTGAAACTAGTGCGTCTACCAATTCCGCCATCTGGGCAGATGCGAAACCCGTGTTTAAGGGGCGGTGGCGGGCCCCGTCAACAGGCGTGCTTTTGCCCGGATAAATGGCCCTTCCGGGCGCGGGCGCGATGGATTAAACAGGCGGTCCGCGAAAGGATTCATCTCATGACAGCCAGGCTAGTCACGATTTTCGGGGGTTCGGGCTTTCTGGGCCGCCACACGGTCAGGGCCTTGGCCCGGGCGGGCTGGCGCATCCGGGTGGCGGTTCGCCATCCCAACAGCGCTTTCTTCCTCAAGCCCGCCGGCGCGGTGGGCCAGATCGCGGCGGTCAAATGCAATGTCGCCGATCCGGATCAGGTTGCCGCCGCTATCGCCGGCGCCGACGCCGTGGTCAATCTCACCGGCATTCTGTTCCAACGTGGCCAGAGCTTTGAAGAAGTGCATTGCGACGGCGCCAGGAACATCGCCGAAGCGGCTTCGCGCGCCGGGGTCGCGGCGCTGGTGCATGTTTCAGCGATCGGCGCCGACAGCGAATCCAATTCCCATTACGCCCAGACCAAAGGCAATGGCGAGAGTTTGCTGCGCGCGGCATTTCCGGCTGCGGTCGTTCTGCGGCCTTCCATCGTGTTCGGACCCGATGATGATTTTTTCAACCGCTTCGCGGGCTTAGCCCGCATTTCGCCCGTTTTGCCGCTGATCGGCGGCGGCAGGACAAAATTCCAGCCAGTGTTCGTGGGCGACGTTGCCAGCGCCGTCAGCATAGCGCTCTCGAGTGAAAAGGCGCGCGGCAAGACCTATGAACTGGGCGGGCCGATGACCTACAGCTTCAAACAGCTGATGCAGATTGTCTGCGCCGAGACCGGGCGCAAGCGCTGGCTGATGCCGCTGCCCTTCTGGCTGGCGATGTTCAAATCCTTTTTCCTGCAACTGATGCCAAAGCCGCTGCTCACGCCCGATCAGGTCAGGCTGCTCAGGCACGATAATGTCGTCTCGCCCACCGCGCTGACGCTGGCCGATCTGGGCATCACCGCCAATTCGGTAGAGGCGGAAGTGCCTTCCTATTTGTGGCGTTATCGCGCCAAGGGGGAGTATGCTGAGCTGGCGGGCGGCGGGAAGTTTCGCGAGGCAGATTGACTGGATTCCCGCTTGCGCGGGAATGACAGTTTGGTTGGTCAGAGAACCAAGTAAGCGATCAGGCAGAGGCCGGCACCGATGCGGTACCAGCCGAAGGGCGAAAGCCCGTAACGCACCACCACCTTCAAGAACTGGCGGATCACCACCCAGGCGACCAGAAAGGAGACGACAAAGCCGATGGCGATGTCGAGGCTCTGGCTCTGGCTGAGAGTCGACGCACCCATGCGCAATTCCAGGATGGTCGCTCCCAACATGGTGGGCACCGACAGATAGAAGGTGAAAAGTGTCGCGGCGCGGCGGTCCACGCCCAACAGCTCGCCGCCCAAGATGGTGGCGCCGGAGCGCGACACGCCAGGAATAATGGAAAGAATTTGGCAACAGCCGATCTGGAAAGCCTTGGATAGCGGCAGCTTCTCGCCATCATGCCAATGCGGGCGGGGCGCCATGCGTTCCAGCACCAGGATTACGATGCCGCCTATGATCCAGCAGGCGGCGATGAACGGCATTGCCCGGGCGGGATTGAGCAGAACAGAATCGAGATATTTTTTCATCGCCAGTCCCGCCACCACCGAGGGCAACAGGGCGATGATGATCCCGAGCGCGAAGCGACGCGCCTGAGCCGAGCTGGGCAACCCGATCAGCGCCTGCCAGAAAGTCTGGAAATAGATCGCCACCACCGCCAGCACCGCCCCCAACTGGATGATGACAGTGAAGGCTTCCCAGTCATCGCCAAGGCCCAGCAGGCGTTCGCTGACCAGCAGATGCGCGGTGGAGGACACCGGCAGGAATTCGGTGAGGCCCTCGACTATGCCCAGGATGATGGAGGTGATGATGTCGTGCATGTGTCAGAACTAGCAAGCTGGATGGGCTGGTCAAGCCCGCCCATGGAGGAAAGTCTTTAAGTTTTGGTATGGTCAGGCATGGCGCGGGGCAGAATCAGGATTTGGCGCAAAAGCGGCTGGCTGGGCCGGACGCTGATTGGGCTGTTTGTGATTTTCGTGGCCGCGCCGGTCGGTCTTTTGCTGGT
>Ga0182024_10018989_pt1 | contig 12731 bp, 12 predicted proteins | sample P32metaG_FD_120480 | JGI IMG/M metagenome (GOLD analysis project Ga0182024, IMG submission 120480) | Permafrost microbial communities from Stordalen Mire, Sweden - P3-2 metaG (Illumina Assembly) | ecosystem: Environmental > Terrestrial > Soil > Wetlands > Permafrost | place: Sweden: Stordalen... | reverse complement strand
GCTGGCGCTCAATATCCTCAGAACCCACCCAATGCGCCGCTCCATCAACGGCAAGATGCAGCGCGCCGCCCGACGAAAAGACTTCCTCTTCGAACTCTTCGCTCAAATGCGATAGCCCTGCCCCTCGATGGGGGCGGGGCCAGGGGTGGGGGTGTTTTTCCGGCTTCGCCGGAAGAGGCAGCTTCGGCGCCGACCGCGTTTTTTCCTCAGCCTTCAGCGCGATCACCCCCATCCCCGACCACCTTGAATCACCCCGCCCCCTCGATGGGGGCGGGGCAGGGGTGGGGGTGTGTCAGCCGTCGCTTCCAGAAAGATCGCGTTCGGCGCCGACCGCGTCCTTCCTTCGAAATGCTGCCCACACCCCCATCCCCGACCCTTCCCCCATCGAGGGGGAAGGGAGTCTTCCGGGGGCGGGAGTTCCCTACTTCCTAAAGAGATCGATCAGGGCGTCCTCGGTCGGCCGGGCGGCGGCGGAGAGTTGGCCGACGGGGGCGCGCATCAGGGGGCGGGCGACGGCGCGCGAGAGGCAGCAGGCGCGCAGCTTGCGGGCCGGATGGTCGGCCAGGATCGCCGCCAGCAGCCGCGCCGCCTTGGCCGAATGCACCGTCACCGCCGTCAGGCTGGGGATCATCTCCACCAACTCCTCGGGCGGCGGCGCGGGGATGGTCTCGTAGACCGGCAGGTGCCTGGCCTTGATGCCATGGGCGTCCAGCGCCCCGACGAGGTCGCCCGAGGGCTCGGTCGCCGCGGCGTGCAGCACCGCGCCGGAAAGCTCCCACCGGCGGGCGGCGATGCCGGCGGCCAGGGTCGCCACGTCGCCCTCGGTCGACAGCACCCTCGAAAATCCCGCCGCCCTGGCCGCCGCCGCCGTCGCCGCCCCCACCGCATAGACCGTCCGGCCGCGCTCGAGCGAGCGGCGGATGAAGCCGGTGACGCCGTTGACCGAGGTGAAGGCGATCGCCCCGATCTTGTCGAGGTTGACCATCGCCCCGGCCACGAAGCGCACCGTCAGCAGTGGCTCGGCGATCGCCTCGTAGCCCAGCGCCCTAAGGCGCGCCGCCGTCGCCTCCCCTCCCGGCGCCGTGCGCGTCACCCAGACGATCCTCGGCGGCTTGACCGACGGCTTCTTTGACCTCCCGTTCGTTTCCACCGGGGCGGGGGTGCGTCCGCCGGCGATGCGGGAAGTAAGCTTTCGGAGCCGACCGCCTTTCGGCGGCCCCATCGTCAGCCGGGCCATGCCGTCAGCGCCTCGCCCGCTTCGGCGGCGATGAGCTCGCCGAGCTTCAATCCCAGGCCCCTCGCGCCGGCCTCGCCGCGCGCGACGCTCACGCTCCCCTCGCGCCGGAAACGCCGCCGGCCGTCGGGGGTCAAGGCTTCCACCGTCAGCAGCACCTCGCCGCTCTCGACCCGGCCGTAGGCGCCGATCGCCGTCTTGCACGAGCCTTCCAGCGCCGCCATCGCCCCGCGCTCGGCCGCCGTCGCCAGCATCGTCGGCGCATGGCGCAGCGCCGCCAGCCACGGCGCCTTCATGTCGGCCTCGCGCACCTGGATCGCCAGCGCCCCCTGGCCGGGCGCAGGCGGCGCCCCCACCGGGTCGATCACCGTGCGCGCCCGTGCCTCCAGGCCCAGGCGCTTCAAGCCCGCCATGGCCAGCAGGGTGGCATCGAAATCGCCGGCCGCGAGCTTCGCCAGACGGGTGTCGACATTGCCGCGCAAGGGCAGCACCTCCAGGTCGGGCCGCCGATGCAATGCCTGGGCCGCCCGGCGCAGGCTGGCGGTCCCGAGCCGCGCGCCCTTGGGCAGAACCTCGAAGCTGGCGAACCGCTCGCTGACGAAGGCGTCGCGCGGATCTTCCCTGGCCGGGATCGCCCCGATCGCCAGTCCCTCCGGCCCCGCCGCCGGCATGTCCTTGAGCGAATGGACGGCGGCGTCGATCTCGCCGGCCAGCAGAGCCTCCTCGATCTCCTTGGTGAACAGGCCCTTGCCACCGACCTCGGAGAGCTGGCGGTCCTTGATCGCATCGCCCGAGGTCGTGATCACGGTCAGCGACCCGTCCGCCCCGATTTTCGCCCTAACCCACTCGGCCTGGACCAACGCCAGCTTCGAGCCCCGCGTCCCGATCCGCACCTGTTGCGTCATCACCCCCCGACCGCTACCGCAAGGCGCCCCACGCGGCAACGACAACAAGGGTTCCTCAACGTGGGCGCTCCGCCCTTCGACCGTCCCGCGCACAAGATCGGCTCGATCGGCCGGGCCCGGCGCCTGCGGCGCGAGATGACGCTCTCGGAAAAGAAGCTGTGGGCGGAGCTGCGCAAACTCAGGCCCCACATCCGCCGCCAGGTCCCCATCGGCCGCTACATCGCCGACTTCGCCTGCCACGCCGCCCGCCTCGTCATCGAAGTCGACAGCGCCCGTCACGACTCCGAAGCCGATCAGCGGTACGACCTCGACCGCACCGCCTGGCTCGAATCCCAAGGCTACGAGGTCGTCCGCTTCCGCGACGCCGCCGTCTTCACCGACCCCTCCCCCCTCGCCCACGAGGTTGCTCTCATCCTCGCCCACCGCACGAAGACCCCTCTGGCCAAGATAACCAACGACCCCCCCTCCCCGTCTCTCGATCTCCTCTCCAAACCTAACGATCTCCCCTCCTCCTCACCAAACGCGCCTCCGCCAAAATTTCCGGCTGCGCCGGAAGAAGCGCGGTCGGCGCCGGCCGAGCTTTTTCCTGAACAGTCAGGGCCATTCACCCCCATCCCCGACCATCCTGATGTTCCCCGCCCCCTCGATGGGGGCGGGGCCAGGGGTGGGGGTGTGTCGGTCGTCGCTTCAAGAAAGAACACGTTCGGCGCCGAGCGCGCTTCGTCCTCCGACGCCAGCGCGAACACCCCCATCCCCTACCCTTCCCCCATCGAGGGGGAAGGGAGTCTCCTGCCGGATAATGGCGGTCGCGCCGCCACCATCCTTGGCATCGAGACCAGTTGCGACGAGACGGCGGCGGCGGTGGTGCGGCTGGGCGCCAAGGGGCCGCCGGAGATTCTCTCCTCGGTCATCCATTCGCAGATCCTCGACCATGCGCCGTTCGGCGGCGTGGTGCCCGAGATCGCCGCCCGCGCCCACGTCGAGGCCATCGACGGCGTCGTCGCCCGCGCCCTCGCCGACGCCGGCGTCACCGCGAAGGGTCTCGACGCCATCGCCGCCACCGCCGGTCCGGGCCTGGTGGGCGGGGTGATGGTCGGCCTTTCCTTCGCCAAGGCCATGGCCCTGGCGCTCGCCAAGCCCCTCATCGCCGTCAACCACCTCGAGGGCCACGCCGTCTCGGCCCGCCTGACCCAGGATGTCCCCTACCCTTTCCTGCTGCTGCTGGTTTCCGGCGGCCACTGCCAGCTGCTGGACGTCGCCGGCATCGGCGCCTGCGCCCGCCTCGGCTCGACCATCGACGATGCCGCCGGCGAGGCCTTCGACAAGATCGGCGGGGCGCTGGGCCTGGCCTACCCCGCCGGCCCGGCGCTGGAGCGCCTGGCGGCCGGCGGCGATCCCCACCGCTTCACCCTCCCCCGCGCCCTCCACGGCCGCGAGGGCTGCGACTTCTCCTTTTCGGGCCTGAAGACCGCCGCCGCCCGCCTCGCCGCCACCCTGACCAGCGAAGCGGGCCGCCGCGACCTCGCCGCCGCCGCCCAGGCCGCCATCACCCTCCACCTCACCGACCGCACCGCCGCCGCCATGCGGGTCTATCGCCAGCGGCGCGAGCCCCCGCTGCGCTTCGTCGTCGCTGGCGGCGTCGCCGCCAATGCAACGGTGAGAAGCGCCCTCCAGGCCCTGGCGGCCGAGCATGGCTTCGCCTTCTTCGCCCCGCCGCTCGTCTATTGCACCGACAACGCCGCCATGATCGCGCTCGTCGGCGCCGAACGGCTGGCCCTTGGCCTCACCGATGGTCTCGACGCCGTCGCCCGGCCGCGCTGGCCGCTGGACGAGGCCGCCGCGCTCGCCCGCCCGACCCACAAGGCCGGCCGCAAGGGGGCCAAGGCGTGAAGCGCGTCGGGGTCATCGGCGGCGGGGCCTGGGGAACGGCGCTCGCCCAGGTGGCGGTTCGCGCCGGCCTCGCCGTCACCCTCTGGGCGCGCGAGCAAGAGGTCGCCTTGGCGATCAACGAGACCCACCAAAATCCGCTCTTCCTCCCCGGCGTCGAGCTCGACCCGTCCATTGTCGCCGCGACCGACTTCGCCGGCCTCGCCGATGCCGACATCGTCCTCGCCGTCGCCCCCGCCCAGCACCTGCGCGCGGCGCTGACCGCTTTCGCACCCCACGCCCCGGGCGGCCTGCCGATCGTCCTCTGCTCCAAGGGGATCGAGCAGGGATCGCTCGAGCTGATGACCCAGGTCCTGGCCGAGACCGTCCCCCACGCCCGCCCCGCCGTCCTCTCCGGGCCGAGCTTCGCCTCGGAGGTCGCCGCCGGCCTGCCCACCGCCGTCACCCTGGCGGCCGACGATGCGGCGCTGGCGCGCGAGATCGCCGCCGCCATCGCCACCCTGACCTTCCGGCCCTACGTCAGCGGCGACATGATCGGGGCCGAGGCCGGCGGAGCGGTGAAGAACGTGCTGGCCATCGCCTGCGGCATCGCCGAGGGCGCGGGCCTGGGCCGCAGCGCCCACGCCGCCCTGGTGAGCCGCGGTTTCGCCGAGCTCACCCGCCTGGCCGTCGCCCTGGGCGGCGAGGCCGAGACCGTCGCCGGCCTGTGCGGGCTGGGCGACCTCGTGCTCACCTGCGGCTCGGCCAAGTCGCGCAACATGAGCGTCGGCCTGGCGCTCGGCGCCGGCCAGAGCCTTCAGACGGCGCTCGCCGGCAAGCTCAGCATCGCCGAGGGCGTCGCCTCCGCCCCCGCCGTCGTCGCCCTGGCCCGCCGCCTTAAGGTCGAGGCCCCGATCTGCGAAGCCGTCGCCGCCGTCCTTGCCGGCGACCTCGCCGTTCCCGCCGCCATCGCCTCCCTCCTCTCTCGGCCCCTCAGGGCGGAGTAGACGGCTGGCGTCCCGCCCGCCCGCGGCCGGGACGGCCGCGCTCCGAAGCGCTATAGTTTCCCCCATGGCCCACTTCGTCCTCGTCTGTGTCGACAAGCCCGGCGCCGTTGCCCTGCGGATGGCGACCCGGCAGGCGCATTTCGACTGGCTGGCTCGGCATCCAGGCGTCGTCCGCCTGGGCGGCCCATTCCTCGATGCCGCCGGCGAGATGGCGGGCTCGCTCATCATCTTCGAGGCCGCCGACCTCGAGGGCGCCCGCGCCTTCGCCGCCGCCGACCCCTACGCCAAGGCCGGCCTGTTCGAGAGCGCCGAGCTTCGCCCTTGGCGCGCGACCGTTGGAACGATTCCTTAACCGCAACGGCGCCGTTCTTGCTGGCTGAGCCGCCATGGTCCAGCCTTTCCGCTCCCTCGCCTCGATGAACGGCCGCTTCGCCGGTCCGCTCGCCCGCACCATGCTCGCCGGCGCCCGCGATCTGCGCCAGGTCGACGAGTTCGCCTATCACGCTCGCCGCGCCGGCCTCGAATTCACCGAGACCTGGGCCGACGACAACATGCCCTTCTCCGCCCCCATGCTGCGCGACTTCGCCCGGGATAAGGAGCGCATCGACTACCTGGAGATCGGCGCCTACGAGGGCCGCCACCTGGCCTTCGTCGACCATCTGCTCCCCGGCAGGATCGCCGCCACCGTCATCGATCCGTGGTTCAACAAGGCCCACAACTCCGAGGAGAAGTACCACGCCGTCGAGCCGCGCTTTCACCGCAACGTCAACCGCCTGCGCCTGGCCTCGCTGACGATCGTCAAGGGCTTTTCGACCTACGAGCTGCCAAGAATGCTGGCCGCCGGAACGAAGTTCGACCTCATCTATGTCGATGGCAGCCACAGCGCCTGGGCGGTCTTCGTCGACCTCGCCTTCTGCGCCTCGCTCCTGCGCGTCGGCGGCCTGATGATCCTCGACGACTATTGGCAAGGGGCCGGCCAGGTCGGCGGTCCGGGCGTCAAGCAGGCGGCCGACCGCTTCCACGGCGCCTTCAAGCGCTATTTCGAGATCGCCTCCCTCCACCGCCAGCTCGCCCTGCGCAAAACCGCCGAAATCCCCCGCTAGCCGCGGCTCTCTCCCCTCAAGAAAGAACAGTTCCCCGCCCCCTCGATGGGGGCGGGGTCAGGGGTGGGGGTGTTTTTTCCGGCTTCGCCGGAAGAAGCGCTTTCTGCGTCGACCGCGCTACTTTCGTCAAAATCCTGCCTTCACCCCCATCCCCACCCTTCCCCCATCGAGGGGGAAGGGAGACGTGAATCGAATTGGAAGGGGGTTTCTAAACCGCCGCCTCTGCCTCGAACTCGCGCACGGCGTCCACCAGCCCCACGGCCGCCAGCTTCACCAGCTCGCCGCCCTTTTCCGGCGTCGCCAGGCCGGGGTCGGAGCCCATGCGGCCGTCGGGGAAGCGGGCGCGAAAGTCGGCGGCCTCGCGGATCGGCCCGGTCGGGGCGATCTGAGGGGCGTAGTTGGCGGCCTTGATGTGATCGGGATAGGCCCACTGGGTGATGGCGATTTCCGAGGGCGTGGCGTGGCTGCCGTGGCCGGAGGGGAACTGCTGCTGGGCAAGGCGCATGACTCCGTGCAGGTCCCACCAGTTCTTCAAGCGGCAGGCGAACCCCGCCCGGCGGCCCTCGTAGCTGGCGGCGGCGTAGATCTCCGAGAACGCCGCTTCGATAGAAGCGACGTTGCCGCCGTGGCCGTTCAGAAACAGGATCTTGGTGAACCCGTGGTGGGCGAGCGAGCGCGTCCAGTCGGCGATCGCCGCCATGAACGTCGACGGTCGCAGGGCGATGGTGCCGGGGAAATCCAGGTGATGCTGGGCCATGCCGATGTTGAATGTCGGCCCCACCAGGAGGTCGGCGTCTTTCTGCGCCTGGTGGGCGATGATCTCCGGGCACAGCCAGTCAGTGCCCAGGAGTCCCGTCGGCCCATGCTGCTCGTTGGAGCCGATCGGCACGACGATCGCCGTCGAGACCTTCAGCCGGGCCTCGATCTCCGGCCAGGTGGAAAGATGCAGCAGCATGGCCTAATCCTCGTCCTTGAAAGTTCGATCCCAGGCACGGGAGGCCCCATGCGCACCAACGGCATCAACCACCTGGCGCTCGTCTGCAAGGATATGGCGCAGACCGTGGCCTTCTACACCCAGATCCTGGGCATGCCGCTGGTCAAGACCGTCTCCCTGCCCGACGGCGGCCAGCATTTCTTCTTCGACTGCGGCGGCGGGGCGATGCTCGCCTTCTTCTGGTGGAAGGATGCCCCGGCGGCGGCCCCCGGCATCGCCTCGGTCGAGCACTTCCCGAACAAGCCCAAGACCGCCGTCGGCTCGATGAACCATGTCGCCTTCACCCTCGATGAGGACGAACTCGAGGCCGCCATCGGCCGACTGAAGGCCGCCGGCGTCCCGGTCCTGCCCAGCGTCGTCAACCACGACGACAGCGAGATGGGCGTCGCGCGCGACAATCACCCCGGCGTCTTCGTCCGCTCGGTCTACTTCACCGACCCCAACGGCATCATGATGGAGTTCGCCGCCTCCACCCGCCCCCTCGGCCCCGCCGACATCCGCCACCACCCCGCCACCGCCGAGGCCTGAGCGCTTCCGACTCCCCTACCCCACCAACGTCCTCCCTTCCCCCTCGATGGGGGAAGGGTCGGGGATGGGGGTGTGTCGGTCGTTCTCTCAAGCAGACCCGCGTTCGGCGCCGACCCAGCCCCTTCCGGCCACGCCCTGCCTCCACCCCCATCCCAACCCTTCCCCCATCGAGGGGGAAGGGCTTAAAGCTTGAGAAAATTAAGGAGCCCCAACGGTTGAGCGACAACCTGGTCTTCCCGGTGCGGCCGGCGTGGGCGCGGCGGGCGCACATGGACGGCGCGGCCTATGAAGCGGCCGTCAAGCGCGTCCGGGCCGATCCCGACGGCTACTGGCGCGACATCGGCGAGCGCCTCACCTGGAAGACCCCCTTCACCACCGTCAAGGACGTCTCCTTCTCACCCGAGAATTTCCGCATCCGCTGGTTCGCCGACGGCACGCTCAACGCCTGCGCCAACTGCCTCGACCGCCATCTGCCCGAGCGCGAGAACGATACCGCCATCATCTGGGAGGGCGATGATCCCGCCCAGTTCCGCAAGCTCACCTACGGCGAGGTCCATGCGCAGGTCTGCCGCATGGCCAACGTGCTCAAGGCCCACGGCGTCGCCAAGGGCGACCGGGTCACCATCTACCTGCCGATGATCCCCGAGGCCGCCTTCGCCATGCTGGCCTGCGCGCGGATCGGCGCCATCCACTCGGTGATCTTCGGCGGCTTCTCGCCCGACTCCATCGCCGGCCGCATCCAGGACTGCGATTCGAGGATCGTGATCACCGCCGACGAGGGCCTGCGGGGCGGCCGCATCGTGCCCCTCAAGCAGAACGTCGATGTCGCCCTCACCAGCTGCCCGGGCGTGACCGACGTCCTCGTCGTCCGCCGGACCGGGGCCCAGGTCTTCATGCGACCCGGCCGGGACCATTATTACGAAGACGAGGCGGCCAAGGTCGGGGCCTATTGCGCGGCGGAGATCATGGACGCCGAGGACCCCCTCTTCATCCTCTACACCTCCGGCTCGACCGGAAAGCCCAAGGGCGTCCTGCATACCACCGGCGGCTATCTGGCCTGGGCCGCCTGGACCCACGAGGTCATCTTCGACTACCGCCCCGGCGAGGTCTTCTGGTGCACCGCCGACGTCGGCTGGGTGACCGGCCACAGCTACATCGTCTACGGGCCGCTCGCCAACGGCGCCGTCACCCTGATCTTCGAGGGCGTCCCCAACTACCCCTCCGTCAGCCGGTTCTGGGAGGTCGTCGACAAGCACAAGGTGGAGATCTTCTACACCGCCCCCACCGCCCTGCGCGCCCTGATGCGCGAGGGCGACGGGCCCGTTGCCCGCGCCTCGCGCAAGTCCCTGCGCCTGCTGGGCACCGTCGGCGAGCCGATCAACCCGGAAGCCTGGCTGTGGTACCACCGAGTGGTCGGCGATGGCCGCTGCCCGATCGTCGATACCTGGTGGCAGACCGAGACCGGCGCCGCCCTCATCGCCCCCCTGCCCGGGGCGACGCCGCTCAAGCCCGGCTCGGCGACCAGGCCTCTCCCCGGGGTCGAGCTGCAGATCGTCGACGCCGAGGGCGCGGTCTTGACCGGCGCGGCGAGCGGCAACCTCTGCATCACCGATTCCTGGCCCGGCCAGATGCGCGCTGTCTGGGGCGACCCCCAGCGCTTCATCGACACCTACTTCACCACCTATCCGGGCAAGTACTTCACCGGCGACGGCTGCCGCCGCGACGAGGACGGCTACTACTGGATCACCGGCCGGGTCGACGACGTCATCAACGTCTCGGGCCATCGGCTGGGCACGGCGGAGATCGAGAGCGCGCTGGTGGCCCACCACGCCGTCGCCGAGGCCGCCGTGGTCGGCTTCCCGCACGACATCAAGGGCCAGGGCATCTACGCCTACGTGACCCTGATCGCCGGCCACGAGCCGAGCGATGATCTGCGCGGCGAGCTCGTCGCCTGGGTGCGCCGCGAGATCGGCCCCTTCGCCTCTCCCGACGCCATCCAGTGGGCCCCGGGCCTGCCCAAGACCCGCTCGGGCAAGATCATGCGCCGCATCCTGCGCAAGGTCGCGCAGGGCGACATCGCCAACCTCGGCGACACCACCACCCTCGCCGACCCCGCCGTCGTCGACGACCTCGTCAAGAACCGCGCCCGTTAGGAAACCACCCATGCTCTCCTGGAAGATCGGCGAAGTCACCGTCACCCGCATCGTCGAGATCGAGCTTCCCATCCCCTACGACGAGCGCCGGCCATTCCTGAAAGAGGCGACGCCGCCGGCCCTGAAGGGCCACCCGTGGCTGTTCCCGGATTTCGTCGGCGACGACGGGACGCTGCGCCTCTCCATCCACGCCCTGCTGGTCGACGCCCCCGGCCTTCGCCTGGTCGTCGACACCTGCGTCGGCAACGACCGGCCGCGCGCGATCCTGGGCAAGCAGCCTCTGTCGACCTCGTTCCTCGCCGACATGGAAGCGGCCGGCTGGCCCAGGGACAGCGTCGATACGGTGGTCTGCACCCACCTCCACGTCGACCATGTCGGCTGGAACACCATGCTTCAGGACGGCCGCTGGGTCCCGACCTTCCCCAACGCCCGCTACCTCATCGGCCGGGCCGAATACGACTACTGGAGCGCGCAGGGCGGCGAGGAGCAGCAGGTCATCCTCGCCGATTCGGTGAAGCCGATCTTCGACGCCGGCCTGGTCGAACTCGTCGACATGGACCATCGCCTGAGCGCCGAGATCCGCCTCGTCCCCACTCCCGGCCACACCCCCGGGCACGTCAGCGTCGCCATCGAATCGCGCGGCGAGCGGGCGCTCATCACCGGCGACGCCATGCACCACCCCTGCCAGATCGCCCACCCCGACTGGTCGCCGCCCTTCGACACCGACGCCGCCGCAAGCGAGGTCACCCGCCGCCAGCTCCTCGAAGACGCCGCCGACCAGCCGGTCCTTATCATCGGCACCCACTTCGCCGCCCCCACCGCCGGCCACATCCTCCGCGACGGCCCCACCTACCGCCTGGGCGCCTGACCAGAAACCCTCACCCCTCCCCGCTCATTCCCGCGCAAGCGGGAACCCAGGCTTTTTTCGCTTGCGCGGGCCGCGCTCCGGTCGCCCATAACCTTCCTTCCCGCCCGCTTCGATGCTTAGAAGGCGCCCATGCCCCGGCTCTCCCGCGCGACGTGGATCGCCGAACACGACCGCTACGCCCAGCGGCGTCATGACGACTTCCGACGCGCCGCCCTCGCCGTCGCCACCGCCTTCGCCGAGCGCCCCGAAGTGCGAGCGGTCAGCCTGTTCGGTTCGGTGGCAAGGCCACTGGAAACCTTCATCACGTCTCGCCGCCACTGGGAGCTCCTGCACGACCCCAAGGATGTCGATCTCGCCGTCTGGATCGATCGTCTCGATGACCTCAAGGGTTTGCAGCGGGCCCGAAGCGCCGCCCTTAACCGGCTCCTCGAGACAGAACAAATCGGCGTCGCCCACCACCAGGTCGACGTCTTCCTCTTCGAGCCCGGCTCAGACGCCTATCTGGGCCGACTCTGCGGCTATGGAGTGTGCCCAAAAGGAAAGCCGGACTGCTCGACGCCCGGCTGTGGGCGCCATCCCTTCCTCAAGCAGCACAAGGATTTCGTGCTCGATCCCGCCGCTCTGGCTCCCGACCGCGCCATCCGCCTATATCACGCGGCCGACGGGGGGACGGGCCCGGGATAGACAGTGGGAGGGCGCCGACGCCATCGATGTCGATCTGGAGGACCACCACTGATGAACGCCAACCCGCTCACGGCCGGGCCGCGCCCTGTTCATCCCGAGCCGGCGGTCTTCGCCCGCGGCGAGGCCTATCGCCGGGAGGGACGGGTGGCGCTGCTGGCCGTCGAGCCGCACGAGGTGCGCGCGAGAGTCTCCGGCTCGCAGGTTTGCGCCGTTACCCTGAAGGGCGCGCCGCCGCGCTGAATTGAGAGCGTTCGGCCGCCAGTAGGGCAAGGATTCCTTCAGGCCCTTCGACCACAATGGCGCCATGAACTCCAGGGACGGCCAATGACGCCTGGGCCTCGGGCCGTCCCCGACCCGCCGCGCGCGGCGCGTGCGCTCGCCTCTGTCCCGCGCGGCCTGGCGGCCCTGTGGGCGCAGGCCGGCGAGACGGCCCCCCGGCTCGTCTTCGCCGTCATCGTCTACGCCGCGTCGATGCCCTTCGTGGGCGTCGCCCTGCCGAGCGCCTGGCTGGCGGTGATGGTCGCCCTGATCGCGGTCGGCGCGGGCCGCGGGGCCAACGAGGGCGGTGTCGACCCGTTCGATTGGCTGCTCGCGGCCGGCTATTCGGTCGCCGCGCTCTACCTGGTGCTGCTCTACGGCGGAGCGATGCAGACCTTCGCCGTCACCCTCTACGGGGTGGTCATGTTCCAGATCCTCGCCCGCGACTACGCCCAGCCGCGCCGGCTGTGGGCCAACCTCGCTCCGCCCCTGACCTCGATGTTCCTCGTCCAGGCCGCCGCCGCCGCCATGCTGATCCACCGCGCCCAGCCGCTCGAGATCGTCACCCTCCTGGCCAGTCCGTGCATCGTCTTCATCGCCTTCCGCGCCGTCCATGCCAACCTCGCCGGGGCCCTGGCGCGCGAGCAGCGGGCGGCGGCGCGGGCGGGCGCCAACGCCCGCCGGACCGCCGAAGCCCACAGGGTGGCGATCATGGCCGAGGACCTGGCCGGCATCGGCCATTGGCGGCTGGACGCGGTCAGCCTGCTTTTCTCGGCTTCCGACGGCCTGTGCCGAATCCTCGGCATCGACCACCGCTCCACCGGCCTCGACGTGGAGACGATGCTCGCGCTCTTCGTTGCAAGGGACCGCGCCCGCGTTCGCAAGCACGTCGAGGCAATAGTGCGACAGGGAATCCCCTTCGCCTTCGAGGCGGAGTTGGTCCGCCCCAGCGGCGAGGCGCGCCGGGTCATCGCCAAAGGTACGGCCGAGCGCGACGCCGACGGGGCCCTGGCGACGATCATCGGCACGGTCATGGACGTCACCGCCATGCGCCGCCGCGAGGAGGCTCTCGAGCGCAGCGAGGCCCGCTTCCGCATGCTGGCCGACCATTCCACCGACATCGTCATCTGG
>Ga0182024_10018988_pt1 | contig 12731 bp, 11 predicted proteins | sample P32metaG_FD_120480 | JGI IMG/M metagenome (GOLD analysis project Ga0182024, IMG submission 120480) | Permafrost microbial communities from Stordalen Mire, Sweden - P3-2 metaG (Illumina Assembly) | ecosystem: Environmental > Terrestrial > Soil > Wetlands > Permafrost | place: Sweden: Stordalen... | reverse complement strand
GTCAGCCAGTGATGAAAGTTCGGCGAGGTGCGGTCGTGGAGCTGGTCGATGAGCGCGACCAGCGCCTGCTCCTGCGCCGCCGGCCGCCGCAATTGCAGCAACATATGGCTTAGCGGCAGGTTGCTTGCCACCGAGCCTTGGTCGTTGGCGGCGGCGCGGGCCTCGGGTCTGGTATTGCCCGAAAGCACAACGAGATTGCTGTCGTTGATCGGCTGCGTGACCATCGGCAGCGAGCGGCCCACGGCCACCTGCGCATCGGCTGCAGGCGTCGACATCAAATTCAGCAAAAGCGCCGCCAGCACCACGCCGGCACAACGAAGACGGAATCCGACTCCGAACAGATTAAGCTGCATGACATTTGCCCCTCTTTGCCGCGGAGCGCATCTCCGCCCGCGACCCGTCATGCGATCGTAGCACCTCTCTAATCGATAGGTTACAACGCTTGGTAGCTACCGCGATGGAACATTATCGCTGGCTTTCTTGAATGGCCCTGGATGAATACCTCTTTTGACGTCAGCGTTGGTGTCGCACCAAGACCTTCACTTGACTTGTACACCGTGACTTGCTCCTGCTAGCAGGTGCTGGCAGAGCAGTGGCCGGTTTCAAACAAGCCTTATGAAGAACTCTCGCGCCATTTCCACCGACCGTAGCGTCACTAAGCCGGACAAGGCAGCCATCGTTAATCCGGACAAGGGCGCGCTCGGCTGGTCATTCGGCTATGTTTTCAGGGAGGCCAACCGCGCCTTCTCCGATACGTTCCGTGCCCAACTCAAGTCTTACGGCATTACTCTGGGCCAATGGTTCTTCCTGCGCGAGTTGTGGGACGAGGAAGGCCTCAGCCAGCGCGAACTAAGCCGGCGAGTGGGAGTGCGCGAGCCGACCACCGCCACCGCACTCGAGATCATGGAAAAACGCGGGCTAATCCTGCGACGCCGAAAGCAGCGCGATCACCGCAGCCAGTTTGTGCACCTCACGCGCAAGGGTCGGGCTTTGCGCGACCGGCTGTTAAGCCTTGCCATCAAGGTGAACGAACGTGCGTTGGGCGATCTGTCGGACCACGACGCCAACGACTTGCGCGCGAAGATCATGACAATGATCGCCAATCTTGCCCCGGCCGGCGACGCCGACGAGGGCCACTGATCGACCGCTTGTCGGCGCCTGGCTCCTGCGGTGCGGTGCGGGAGCGGCAAACGGCCGATGTCCGGCAAGCTTGACAGATCTCGCTAAGCTAACTAAGTGAGTCCGTCTTCCCGATCTTGCGGCAAGAACAAAAGTCCGAAAGGGAGGTCCGTGCAGTGGAATTCGGCCTGTTTTCCAACGGCCGCCGGCCCGGACGTAGTCTGGGCAAGGCTTGGGACCTCGACATTGGCGAGATCGTCGCGGCCGACGCACTGGGCTTCAAAGAAGCCTGGATCAGTGAGCACTACGCGCCCTCGGAACTGGTGATCTGCAAGGCCGCGGCGCTCACCAAATCGATCATGCTTGGCACCGGCGTTCGGCTGCTGCCCTACGGACATCCGTTCCAGATCGCCACCGAAGCCAATGCCGTCGATCAACTGACCGGCGGGCGCTATCTATTCGGGATCGGTTCCGGATTCTGGAAAGACCAGCTTGGCGCACGCGGCGTCGATCCGGCCAAGATTCGTGACATGATGGAGACGTCGCTCGACATTCTGGAGAAGCTTCTCAACGGCAGCGCCCCCTTCGACCATAACGGTCCCTACTGGAAGGGCACCAATATGGCCTTGCAGATTCCATCGGTGCAGAAGCCGCATCCGCCGATGGCGATTGCCGTCAACAACACGCCGGACACGGCGAAACTGGCCGGCCGCCATGGCTTCGGCGTGGTGACTTCGGATTTCATTCCGGCCGCTCGGGTGCGTATGTTCGGGGATGCCCTGGTCGAAGGGCTGCTGGCATCCGGCCGTCCGCCGTCGCGCCGCGGTCTGCGCGCCTGCCGCGTCGTCTACGTCGCCGCAACCGATGCGGAGGCTCGCGACGACATGCGCACCTCGTTCACCAAACGCATCGCCTGGGACATCGCCAACGCGCCGCACCATCAGGAGGACCGCACGCCGCCCGGCGGCACGCTCGACGACATCACCTTTGATTATTTGGCCGACACCGACAACATCATCGTCGGCAGCTCCCAGTCGGTCACCGAAAAGCTCATATCGTTTTACGAGCAGGCGGGCGGCTTCGGCGTGCTGAACCTGCATACCGGCCGCGACTATGCGACGCCTGATAAGCTCGTCCAGTCCATGACAATGTTCATGCGGGAGGTGGCGCCAACGCTACGTGAGCTCGGTCCGGACGCGGCCGAGCAGGCGATAAAAAAAGTACGCTACGCGTAAAGGCGTAAATCGGGAGGGAACAATGCGAGTAATGCGATTGCCGGCGACGATCATGGCCGGGCTGATTTTCACGGCGGCTGCTGCGCTGCCGGCCGCGGCGCAGGCGGTGCCGATCCGCACCGGTTGGATCAATACGCCGTCCGGCTTGCTGCCGATCATGTTCAAGAAAGAAGGCGTCGCCCGACACTACGGCCAGACCTACACGTTCGAAACAACCCGCTTCAACGCGTCGACGCTGGCGCTTACTGCACTCGCCAGCAACGATATCGACATCGCCGTGCTGGGCTTTCCGGCGGTCGGGTTTGCCGTCGAGAACGCCGGCATGAGCGACCTTAAGGTCATCGCCGACGAAAGTCCGGACGGCGTCGACGGCTACTATTCGGTTCAATTCTTCGTCCGCAATGACGGGCCGACTCGGGTCGAAGACCTCAAGGGCAAGGTTCTCGCCACCAATGGCCAGGGCAGCAGTGTCGATATCGCCATGCGGCGGATGATGCGCGAGCACGGTCTCGAATATCCGCGCGACTACACCATCATCGAGGCTCCGCTGCCGGCGCAGAAGGCGCTGCTGGCCGAAAAGAAGGCCGATCTCATCATCTCGCTGCCGCCGTTCGCCTACGATCCGGAACTGCTCAAGTTCGCCCGTCCGCTGTTCACGATGAAGGACGCGATGGGCGTGTCCGAGCTGGCGGTGTGGGGTGCCCGCGGCGATGTCATTGCGAAGAAACGAGCAGCTGTGGTCGATTTTCTGGAAGACTATATTCGCGCCACCCACTGGTTCATCGATCCGGCCAATCGCCAGGAGGCGATCAACATTGCGGCGTCCTTTACCAAGATCCCGGCGGCGCAATTCGACAGCTGGCTGTTCACCAAGAAGGATCAGTATCGCGATCCTTCCGAGCGCCCCGATATCGCGGCGCTGCAGCGGAATCTGGATGCGACCCATGAGCTCGGCTTCCTGAAAACCGCCATCGACTTGAAAAAACACGTCGATCTGACCATGCTGGACGAAGCCGCCGCCCGTCTGCACTGAGACCGCGCGGCTTGGACAACAAACGCGGGAGGAAACTATGGTATCGGCGCGGCTCAATGGCGGATCGATCCGTAAGCTGATCGCAGCGGCGGTCTTTGCGGCCCTCCTCGTCCCGGCGACCGCCTCGGCGCAGGACAGCATCAAAATAGGTCTGCTGTTGACCCAGGTGGGACCGACCGCACTGTTCGCACGCGACGAGGCGCGGGCCGCCGAAATGTACATTTCGGATGTCAACAAAGCCGGGGGCGTCAACGGCAAGAAGATCGAACTGATCAACCTCGACACCCAGGGCAAGCCGGATATCGCCAGCAGCCTGTATCGCCGCCTGGCCGATCAAGACGGTGTCGTCGCCGTGATCGGTCCCGACAGCGTCTTCATCACGCTCGGCATGCAGAGCATTCCCGGCGAAGTGAAAGTGATGTCGGTTGCGGCGCCGGGTCTTTATGAACTGGTCAAGCCGGAATCGCGCAACTATCTGGTTTCCGCGTGGAGCGCCTATTCGTTCGAGGGCACGCTCGCCATGGCGTATCACCTGGAGAAATTCCACGTGAAGCGCATCGGCATGATCACCACCGCCGACGCGGTCGGCCAGCGCATCGCCAACACCGCCAAGACCATCGGCCAAAAGCTCGGCATCGATGTCATCGCCGAGGCGCAACCAGCCTCCGATCGCGACCTGCTGCCGTCGCTGCGCAAGCTCGCGGCGGCAAGTCCGGCAATCGACTCGCTTTACGTGTTCGGCAGCGGTCCGTTCGCCAATATCGCGATGAATCAGGCCGAACTCGCCGGGCTCAACGTGCCGATCATGTATACCGGCGGCAACGTGATTCCGTCGCTGGTCGCCGACCTTTCACCGCAGGTGCAGTCGAAGGTCTTTTTGACCGCGGCGCGAGGCGCGGTGGGCGAGACGCTGCCAGCGTCGGATCCCTATGCCAAGCAGATCCACGCCTTCGACGAAGAATATAACGATCGCTTCCACGAGACGCCGACGATGCCGGCCGCGGTCGGCTACGACATGGCCTATACGATCGTTGACGCCATCCGCAATGTCGGCCCCGACCGCGCGGCCATCGCCGAGTATATCTGGAAGAAGCAGCGTTTCTCCGGAGCGCAGGGCGTGGAGTTCAACCGCAGCACTGGCAACGGTTATGGCGTCACGCCGGATCAGATGATTATCGCCACGATCAAGGACGGCAAGTTCGTGTTCGCCGGCTACCTGAAGGACAGTTTGGACAAAGCCGGCCTGACGCCGCAGGCGATCGAGGAGTTGATGCGACAGGAAGGCATCTTGGCGCACTGAGGAGCCGTCGAACCGGACCACATGGGCGAAATCGCGCAGGTCATCGTCGCAGGCCTGTCCCAGGGGAGCATCTACGCCCTCCTGGGATTGGGCTTCAGCGTCGTCAGCATGAGTACCCGCGTGCTCAACATTGCCCAGGGCGCCTACTCGCTCGTTGGCGGTTTTCTATTCATCACGCTGGCGGCCAGACTCAAAATTCCCGTCGCCGTGGCGCTTGCGCTTTGTCTTTTGGCGGCGATCGTCATGGGCGTCGTCACCGAACGCATCATCAATCTGTCGGCGAGGCCCTGGAAACCGGTCTCACCCGAGACCGCCATCCTCGCGACCTTGGCGATCCTCGTCAGCGTTGAGGGAGCGGCTTTTCTGATCTGGGGGCCCGATCCAATCGCCGGCAAGCCGGTGCAGCCCGGTTCGTTCCGCCTTTTGGGTGCAATTGTCCCTTGGCAATATGTCTGGAACATCGTTGCGCTGATCGCGATAACCGCTGGCCTGCACCTGTTCCTGAACCGGACCTGGACCGGACGGGCGATGCGCGCCAATGCCGAAAATTCGCTGATGAGCTATCTGCTCGGGGTCAATGTCCGGCGGCTGGCGGCGATTTCTTTCGGCATCGCGGCCGCGATCGGCGCGGTCGCCGGCATATTGACCAGCCCGATCACCTGGATCGACTACCAGATGGGCGGCACATTCATGCTGTTCGGTCTTCTGGCGTTTCTGATCGGCGGCGAGAGAAGCATTGCCGGACCGCTTGTGGGCGGTCTTCTGCTCGGCATGGCGGAGAACGTGCTGCTGCTCATTCCCGGCGTCGCCGGCGGGCTGCTCAAGCAAGTGGTGCCGATGCTGGCCCTGCTGATCATGCTGATTTTCCGACCCGAAGGACTGCTCGGGCGCAAGGCCGGCTCATGAGCGAGCTGAACATATCGCCCGCGCTCGGTCCGCCAGCGGGCTTACGCGCCATGCCGATGGCGACGTTCTGGGACGCGCTCGCGCTACGGGCGCGCGCCAACCGCGCATTCTATGTCAGCCTCGGGATCTATGCGCTGTTCGCCATCATTGGCCTTGGCACCGGGTTGCTGCACAGTGACATCCTGGTCCGCTCCGGGATCTTCTTTATCCTGGTGATGGGGCTCGATCTGCTGTTCGGCCTGGGCGGCATGCTCAGCTTCGCTCACATCGGATTCTTCTCGATCGCGGCCTATACGGTTGCGGTCCTCAACGTCAGTTACGGCGCCAACATCTGGCTTGCGGCACTGGCGGGAATCGGCCTCAACGTGCTGATAAGTTACGGTCTTGGCCGCATCTGCTTGCGGCTATCGGGCTCCTATTTCATTCTCGGCACGCTCGCGTTTGGCCTGATGATTCATTCCATCATCGTGGTGGCTTATCCCATCACGGGTGGCGACGCCGGCATCGGCGGCATAGCGCGGCCGGAAATCGCCGGCATCACGCTCACCTCCGACCTTCAGTTCGGCACGGTGGTCTGGATCATTGCCGCGCTGCTGTTGTGGTGTTCGCTCTCGCTGACACACTCGCGTGCCGGCCGCGCGTTGAAGGCGATGCGCAGCGATGCGGTTGCGGCCGCATGCCTCGGCATCGAAGAAGCGCGTCTTCGCACCAATATCTTTGTACTCGGCGCGGTGTTCGCCTCCATCGGCGGCGCGCTCTACAGCAGCTATTTCGAGGCCGTCCATCCGGAGAGTTTTGGCCTCGGCGTTCTGGTCGACGTGCTGTTGATGCTGTTCCTCGGCGGCTACGGCTCGATATGGGGCGGGCTGATCGGCGCGACCTTCATCACCGTCTTGCCGGATCTGCAGACGTGGCTAAACGCGGGTAAGGAATTGTTCGACGGCATCCTGTTCGCCATCATCATCCTGGCGTTCCCCCGCGGCTTCGCCGGGGCGATCGAACAACTCGCGAGCCGGTTCGTCCCGGCTGATGCGGCTCACGCGTCGCGAGCCGGCCGTCCGGCTGGGACCAGCCTGGCACGGCGCGCCGCGGTCCTCGATGAGTCCAGCAAGGCCGATCATTGCGGCGACGCAACGCTCGTGGTTCGCCATCTCAGCAAGCGCTTCGGCGGCGTCAACGCGGTTGACGATGTTAGCTTCCAGGTTGCGCCCGGAACCCTGAAGGGACTGATTGGCCCGAACGGCGCCGGCAAGAGCACGATGATCAATCTGATCACCGGCATCCTGCCGCCGAGCGCCGGTACGGTCTCGCTCGGCGACAAGCTGCTGACGGGCCTGCGTCCGGACCAGATTGCCCGCGTCGGCATCATGCGCACGTTCCAGCATGAGCGTCTGTTCGCCGACCTCAACGTGGTCGAGAACGTGATGGTCGGCTACGGGCATGGCATCCGCGGCACGTGGCGCGAACTGCTCCAGTCCGCCGTCGGCGCGCGCAGCTGGGCGCAGGAGGAAGGCGAAGGGCGGCGCGCCGCGCTCGCATGGCTCGACGTGCTGGGGCTGGGCCCGCGCGCGGACGATGCGGTCGAGACCCTGCCGAACGGTTTGCGCAAGCTGGTCGAAGTCGCGCGCGCCTGCGCCGCCGCTCCGGTGGTCCTGCTGCTCGACGAGACTGCTGCCGGGCTCAACGAGACCGAACGGCTGGCGTTCCGCGACATCATCAAGCGGCTGCGCCGCTCCGGCATAACCATCGTCCTGATAGAGCACGATCTCGAACTGGTGATGGAATTGTCCGACGACATCTGCGTGCTCAATTTCGGTCAGAAGATCGCCGAGGGCACGCCCGAACAGGTCCGCAACAACGAGCAGGTCGTCTCGGCTTATCTGGGCGCGCCCCAATGATCGATGTGAAAGACATCGCGGTCTCCTACCGCCGCGGCTCCGATGCGCTCTGCGGTGTATCGATGTCGTTGCGGAGCGGCGAGATGGTGGCCGTCCTCGGCGCGAACGGCGCCGGCAAGTCGACGCTGCTGCGCGCGCTGTCGGGATTGATCGCGCTGCGCCACGGCAGCATCAGCCTCGGCGGTACGGATATCTCCCGCGCGCCGGCGCACCAGCGTGTCGAGATGGGTCTCGTGCATGTGCCGGAGATGCGGCAGATGCTGTCCGGTCTCTCGGTCGAAGAGAATTTGCTGATGGGCGCCTACGTCAGGCGCCGGGACCGCAACTGGGTCGCAGAGGCGATCGAGGAAGTCTACCGGACGTTTCCGATCCTGCGCGAGCGGCGCCATCAGATTGCACGCTCGCTTTCCGGCGGCGAGCAGCAGATGGTTGCTATCGGCCGCGCGCTGATGGCAAAGCCCGCTGTGCTGATGTGCGACGAGCCGTCGCTCGGGCTGGCGCCGATGATCGTCAAGGACATCCTGCGCGAGCTCGGGCGGTTGCGCGACCGCGGCATTCCGATCCTTTTGGTCGAGCAGAACGCGCGCAAGGCGCTCGAGATCGCCGACCGTGCGTTCGTGCTCAAACGCGGTGAAATGGTGCTCAGCGGCAGTGCCGCGGAGCTTCGCTCAAACCCCGATGTCAAGGCCGCCTATCTGGGCATTGCCTGAAGCGGTACTGGAGGCTCCTATGAACGAAGTCAGCGAACACATCGCCCGCATGCTTGCCGATGTCCGGCAGGGCTGGATTCCACCCGGCATCTACAGCGATCAGTCCGTGTTCGAGGAGGAGCGGCGCAGGCTGTTCAGCCGGACCTGGCAGTTCCTCGCCCATGATTCGGAAATTCCGAACAAGGGCGATTACGTGGTGCGCAACGTGCTTGACGATTCTTTCATCGTTGCGCGCGGCGACGACGGGCAGATCCGCGCTTTCCTGAACGTGTGCCGGCATCGCGCCGGCCAGGTGTGTCGCAACGAATCCGGCAACACCAAGCGGTTCCTGTGCCCTTACCACGCCTGGAGCTACAAGACCGACGGCTCGCTTGCCGGCGTACCTTATCACGAGGAGGCCTACGGCGGCGATGCGCAACTGCGCAAGGAGGATTACAGCCTCTACGCGCCGCCGCATACGGCGATGTTCAACGGCCTGATCTTCGTCAATCTCGATCCCGACGCCGCGCCGCTGCCGGATTATCTCGGCGAATACGCCAAGTATCTCGCCTTCTACTTTCCGGCCGGGCCCCGCCGCGTAGAGGTGCGCGGACCGCAGCGCTGGCGCTTCGGTGCGAACTGGAAAATCCCGGCGGAGAACTTCAGCGGCGACACCTACCACACACCGCATACCCACGCGAGCACGGGCGTCATCAAGCTGGTTTCCAATGCGGCCACAACCAACCGCAAGGCCGGCATCAACTTTGCCGCGGGTGGCGGCGCCGGCTCGACGTTCCGCCTCGAAGCCGGCACCCTGGTGGAGCGCATGCGCTCGCTCGGCTATCCCGATGATCACATCGAGCGCTTCACCGCGAGCCTCGCACCCGAATTGCGCACGATGATCGAAAAGGACGGCGTCATACCGTCGGCCAGCACGATGTTTCCCAATTTCTCGCTGCTGCACCTGTGGGCGCGAATCGACGATGACGGCCAGATTGCTCCGTTCACGACCATCCGGCTGTGGCGGCCGATCTCTCCCACCGAAACCGAAATCTCGGCGTGGTGGGTGGGCGACAGCGATGCCAGCGACGAGTTCAAGGAGAAGTCGTTCAAGGCCTATGTCATGTGCTTCGGCACATCTGGGATGTTCGAACAGGATGACATGGATGCCTGGTCGACACTGACCCGCATGACTCAAGGCTACATGAGCGGGTCCATTCACCTGCATGCGCGCATGGGCCTGCGCGGCGATGGCTCGGAGATGCGCGAACCGTTGGAGAACTTCTCCGGGCCTGGGATCGGTCACCTTGGCTTCAATGAGTTCAATCAGCGGCGCTGGCTCCGGTTCTGGGCCGAACACCTGGAGATGGATGTCCCGGCGCCGCCGGTGCGGTTGGCCTCCCCTCCGCTCAGCCAGGCGGCGGAGTAGGCGATGCCGAGCACCGTTGCGACCATGGAGCGGACGCTGCCGTTCGATCATCCGATGCATCTGGCGGCGCATCGATTTCTGGTCGAGGAGGCGTACGTCCAAGACCGTCGCGAGTTCGACACTTGGCTCGAGATGCTGGCGCCGGACGTGTCCTATCGCGTGCCGGTCACGTCGACATTCGGCGCCAACCCGCACAAGCAAGGTGAGATGGACCATCTGTCCGAGGACCTCTACTCGCTGCGCATGCGGGTGGCTCGGCTCAAGACCAACCTGGCCTGGACCGAGAGCCCGCCGTCGCGCACCCGGCACATGATCACCAATGTCTGCTGCTATCGCACCGAGAAACCCGACGAGATCCGTGTCCTCTCGGCGTTTCTGGTGTTCCGCACCCAAGGCGATTATCAGGGCCCGGACCTGCTCGCCGGCATGCGTGACGATATTCTGCGGCAGTGTGGCGAAGACATGCGTCTGGCCCGTCGCGTCGTCTCGCTCGACGAGTCCGTTCTGAAAACGCAGAACCTGGCGATTTTCCTGTAATGAGCACAGCGCGGATGAATTCACAGGTTGCGGTGGTCGGCATCGGAACGACGGGTTTTGGGCGGTTCGCCGACCGCAGTGCTTCTGCGATGGTGTGCCAGGCTCTGTCGGAGGCCCTGGATGACGCCGGCCTGGAGCGCGGGGAAATCGACGGGCTTGTGAGTCAGATTGGCTCGCCGCGCGGGCTGGACTACGACGCACTCGCCCAGCTCACCGGCCTCGAAGTGCGGTACGCCAGCCAGACTTGGGATCACGGCCGGTTTTGCGGCACCGTCATCCAGCAGGGCGCAATGGCGTTGATGGCGGGGCTGGCCGAGACCGTGGCTTGCGTCGCGGTGTTCCGCAATTCGGCATTCACGCGCCACGGCACCGAGGGCTTTCCCGGCTTCGAAGAGAATTTTCGCGAAGGTGGCGGCCCACATGCGGAAACGCCGCATACCGGACTCCTGGCGCCGATCGGTGGCGCGGCGATGTCGACGCGGCGCTACATGCACTGCTATGGCGTCGAGCCGGAGGCGCTGGCGGCCGTGGCGCTCGCCTGCCGGCGTCACGCCGGCCTTAATCCGCTCGCGGCCAAGCGCGCCCCGCTGACGCTAGACGACTACTTCGCCGCGCCGTACATCTGCGAGCCGTTGCGCCGCCTCGACTGTTCGCTGCCGGTCGATACCGCCGCCGTCGTTATCCTGACCCGCACCGCGCGCGCCGAAAAGCTGAAGCAGCGACCGGTCCACATCGTAAGCTTTCAAGGGCTCAGCGGCGGCCCGAACGAATTCGTATTCGGGCAGCCCGGCCTGGGCATCAATCAGCGCGACTCGTTTCCCTATGCGCCGCTCGGCGGCGACGAACCGGTCTACAAACAAGCCGGTTTGAGGCCGCGCGATATCGATACGTTGCATTGCTACGACGGCTTCTCGCCGCAGGTTTTGTGGACGCTCGAACGCTTCGGCTTCGCGCCACCCGGCGGCGCCGGAGAATGGGTCCAGGGCGGCCGCATCGAACTCGGCGGCGAGCTGCCCGTTAACACCAGCGGCGGTCACTTGTCCGAGGGACACTCGAACGGCTGGGGCCAAACACTCGAGATCGTCCGGCAGCTCCGCGGCGATGCCGGCGAACGCCAGATTCCCGGCTGCCGGCGCGGTCTATGGGCGACGACTTTCGGTGATGCAGTTCTCTATGCAAACTGAACTTCAGGATAAGGCGCTCGAGAGCGTCCCTTTTCCGGGCGGCCATGACAGCCGCCGGGTGCGACCTTACATCACTGCCGACAACAAGACGCACTACGATGCGCTCACGCGCGGCGAGCTGCTGCTCCCGTGTTGCGGCGCGTGCGTGGGCGTTGGCGCTCCGGTCGGGGCCTGCTGCACGCGCTGCGGCGCTCTGGATCGAACCTGGCAGCGCTGCTCCGGGCGCGGCGTGGTGCACAGCTGGGTCCGTTACCACCGCGCCTATTTGCCGGAGTTCGAGAGTCTGGTGCCCTACGCTGTCATTGCGGCGAAGCTGGACGAGGGTCCGATCCTGTTCGGCCGCTGGTTGTCGGTCCGCGAGCCTCGCATCGATGGGCTGGTGCGCGGCGTTGTCGAGCGATGGGCTGACGGATTTTGCGGCCTCGCCTTTCGGGAGCACACGCCATGAGGGCCGCCGTGCTTGAAGCACCCGGCGCGCCGGATGCGTTCCGGCTGATGGACGTTGCCGTGCCGGTCATCGGACCACGCGACGTCCTGATCGAGGTCAAGGCCTGCGGCGTCAGCTCACGCGACGTTGCCGAGCGCAACGGCACGTATCGGCGGCACGTAACCTTTCCGCTGATCATCGGTCTGGAGATCAGCGGCATCATCCGCGCCATCGGCGCCGACGTCACTTTACTGAAAGTCGAAGACCACGTCGCCACCAAGGCTTTTGCAAGCTGCGGCATGTGCCGATACTGCCGCAGCGGCCGCGAAACGTCTTGTCTGGCGCGGCAACCGGTCCGCGGCGGCTATGCCGAATATGTCGCGCTGCCTGAAGACGCCGCCGTCAAAATTCCGGCGTCGATCGCTTTCGAGGCGGCGTGCTCGCTCGGCCCGGCCGCTGGAGTGGCGCTCAATGCCGTGCGCGACACCGCGCGCGTCACCATGGGCGAAACCGTACTGGTGACCGGAGCCAGCGGCGGCCTAGGCACTGCCGCAATGCAATTGGCCGCTATTGCGGGCGCGCGCGTGATCGCGCTGACGCGCAGTCCAGGCAAGATCGACATGCTGCGGAAAGCCGGTGCTCACGAGGTCGTCGTCATTGACAAGGAGGGCAAGTTCGCCAGCCAGATCGAGGCGCTGACCGGCGGCGACGGCATCGATGTCGTCATCGATAATGTCGGCAGCCCGGTATTCTGGGAAGCGTTCCAGAGCCTCGCGCTGCACGGCCGTTACGCCGTCGTCGGGCAAATCGTCGGCGAACGGGTGGAGATCAACCTTGCGCGAATTTTTTTCAAGCGGGCGCAGCTTCTCGGCGTCGGCAGCGTCAGCCGGGCGCAGTTGGCCGACGCCGCGCAAATGATGGCGCAGGGACGGCTGCGTCCGTGGGTGGATCGTATTCTTCCGCTCGAGAGCGTG
>Ga0182024_10018987_pt1 | contig 12731 bp, 14 predicted proteins | sample P32metaG_FD_120480 | JGI IMG/M metagenome (GOLD analysis project Ga0182024, IMG submission 120480) | Permafrost microbial communities from Stordalen Mire, Sweden - P3-2 metaG (Illumina Assembly) | ecosystem: Environmental > Terrestrial > Soil > Wetlands > Permafrost | place: Sweden: Stordalen... | reverse complement strand
GTCAACTGAGCGAATGCCATCGCCAGATACTGATCCCAACAGGACAAATTTTTCAGATAGCGACCACCACCATATCGGTCTACGCACTTCTGGAACTGTTGGTGGGGAAGGAACTCGACCAGCTGCGAGAAGACGGTGCGCCCTGTGTTCATCCTGCATTGTCACGGTTCTCCACGAGGCCGCCAACGACGCTCCGAAACGTCACTTTCATTTCAAATCGTTTTAACGCCAAACCGCACGCATCACACTGGATCTACAGGGCTTGCACGCTCGCTGCGGAAGCTTCTCCGGACAGCAGTGACAATTATGTTAGGTGGTGCATGCATCAAGACAGGAGATTCAGTTCTAAACTGCGAGGTAACTTACCATCGCTCGCGAGACGGGCAAACGCCTTCGGCGTCATCGATACGATGGAATCAAACCCTTTTGCGAGCGCAGCATTTCTCCAGAGTACATCGCGCGCGGCGATTTTCTCTAAGCTCATACCGGCATGCTGCGGTGGTATGCCAAGTACCTTCGCGATGGCCTGCTCGTCGCCAACGAGAGGCTTGGCGATTATAACCCGTTGGGGTTCATCGAGCGGTCTGCCATAGAACTCCGCTTCACTGAAACTAGATGCGAAGAACTTGCCCCGTTTGCGGTATGCCATCGGATCTTGTGGAGGGACGTGCCACCAAGCTTTGCGGTTAACGTACGCGACAATTCTGTTGATGGCAGAATTCGGAATCGCAGAGCTCGACATTGCGCCCATACTTCTACCTGCCCTGCGAATCCATTATCAATCTTACGCATGATTCGTGCACCCTTTGACAGACGCCAAATGGCGTAGGCGCTCCTAAGCACCCTTCCTTCTGATCCAGCAAGGAAACAGCGGGTCCAGGAAGAAATAGTTGCCCTTGTACCGATCCAGGATATCCCTTGAATCAAGTGACTGAAGGGCCTTCTGGACAGAAGATGCTGGTCCAAGACGAAACTCTTCGCGAACGCCCTGGGAATAGATTTCTGACGCCCCGCGGTAGGCGATCGCCTGTAGCGCTGCACGTTGCCGCGCCGAAAGTTGTTCCCAGAGAAGTTCATAGTAAGTGGATTGGCTCGTGACCAGGCTTTCAATGACGGCCTTCACGTCTGATACGTCGAGTTGGCGTTTATCCTTCAGTTCCGCGTAATCCCAAAGCTCATGCGCGATCCGCTGCACGTCATATGGAATTAAATCAGCGGAAGCCAGCAGCGTTTCTAAACCCGGATCATCAAGTGTCCTGCCCCTGTTACGAAAATGGCGCGTAATCGAGGCTTTCCAGTCCTTCGCCGGAATCTTGTCTAGGAACATCTGAGGGCCGGCTTTATGAAAGGGACGTTTTGCGGAAAGCATTTCCTCCATCAGCGATGGTTGAGACCCCGCGAAAACATACCCTACCTCTCTTTGCTCCTGAACCTGGTTTCGTATGGCGTTTTCGACTGAGCCCCCATTGAATTGCGAAATCTGCTGAAATTCGTCAAGGCATATAGCCATGCGAAATCCTGCGTTCTTGGTCAACTCTCCTGGAAGGGCAAAAACATCCGGTGCGATTGGCGAGGGATCAAAACCCGCCCCTTTACCTAGGGACAGACTGATCTCCCCTGTCGACATGTTGATATTGACGTCAGGCTTTACCTGTCGGGCGAATCGCGTAGCCCAATCTTTGACCCGCTCCCAAGGACCGGCGGCGCGCAACACCTTCTCAGCAAACTTTTCTAGGAATTGTGCGTAGCTGGAGTAGCTGCTCACCGTCAAGTTGACAGTATGAATGTGTCTCTTCTTAAGCTTGAGGAGTGCCAGAGCAACCAGCGAACTCTTTCCGAAGCGTCTCGGCGACAACAAGAATACTTTTTGGCCATCTGCCAGGTCTCGGACGAGTTGGGCGAGTTCGTCAGTACGGTTGACGAAATTCGCGTCGTCGATGATTTCGCCAAAAACGAAAGGATTTTCTTGGAGGGCCATATTACGCTGATTAGCGTAACGCTAAATGGCGTAATAGGCAAATGCCGGACCCGTCGGGTGCGCCAAATGGCGTAACGCAGGTGAAAAGACCTCCGAGAACACGACCTGTATTGGAATCCTCTTTGGGGATATAGGGGGATGTGTCGAATAGGGTGATTATTCAACGCATAATAAGCGTTGAATAGTTGCACTTGCGTAGGATGATCCGTATAATCTACGCACGAGGTGCGTAGAATGGCTGGGTATATCCATACTCAAGATGATTGGCCCCGGTTTCGCTGGAATCGCGAGATCTTGTCAGAGCGGCTGGCAAGCGTCCGGCACCAGCAAGGCCGATTGCTAGGACGCATGCAAGCTCTGGGTTTCAAGCTGCGTCAGGAAGCCGTGCTGCGCACCCTGACGGAGGACGTGCTCAAAAGCAGCGAAATCGAGGGGGAAAGGCTGGACGCGGAACAGGTCCGTTCCTCGATCGCGCGCCGTCTCGGCATGGACATTGGGGGCCTTACAGCCGTGGATCGGAACGTGGAGGGAGTTGTTGAAATGATGCTGGACGCCACGCGGCACTATGATCAGCCGCTCACTTCAGAACGGTTGTTCGCGTGGCATGCCTCCCTCTTCCCAACCGGACGTAGCGGCATGAAGCGGATTAAGGTCGGGGCTTGGCGAGGTGACAGCAGCGGTCCCATGGAGGTGGTCTCCGGGGCAATGGGCAAAGAGCGTGTTCACTTCGAGGCACCTGCCGCGGAAAGACTGGACCCGGAGATGGGGACTTTCCTCGATTGGTTCAATGGAAACACTGAAGGCGATTGGGTAGTTAAGGCAGGGCTCGCGCATCTATGGTTTGTCTCGGTCCACCCGTTCGAGGACGGCAACGGTCGTATCGCGCGAGCTATCGCTGATCTGGCGCTCGCGCGATCCGAACAAAGTTCTCAACGGTTCTACAGCATGTCGGCCCAGATCCGGCAAGAGCGTGCGGACTACTACGATATTCTGGAGCGGACGCAGAAGGCGACGATGGACGTCACACCGTGGATGGATTGGTTCTTAGGATGCCTGGGACGTGCCATCGAAGGAGCACAAGCTACCCTCGGAAGCGTACTCTCCAAAGCGTACTTTTGGGAGACTTTTGGGGACAGTCTGCTGAATGAACGGCAGCGTCTTGTCGTTAACCGCTTGCTCGATGGCTTCGAGGGGACGCTCACCACAATGAAATACGGGAAGCTCGCGAAATGTTCGCACGACACGGCATTGCGCGACATCGCCGCCCTTGTTGAACGCGGTATCCTAGTGCGAAATCCCGAAGGTGGGCGCAGCACAAGCTATTCGCTTGCCAAGGTCACCTGAGAGTCTTGCAAAGGTTGGCAGAACACTGATCCTTTCGTTTTCGGAGAGCCGTTCCATTACGCTATTTGTTTGCAAGACGCCTCTTCAGCTTACTTCCGAGGGCGATCTGACCGGAGGCCCCGCCAATCTGTTCAAGTATTCGGAAGGGGGAGCTAGGAGAAGCTCCTTTTGGCAGAACTTTTCCTCTGAATCTGAGTAATCGTAGGTCTCGACACAAGTCGGGCAATCAATGATCAGCGGGTACGACGTCCAATACTCCACGCTCGCCGGAGTCTTTCCTTTTTCGCCAAGATAGGTGAGCACGTGAGCCGTTCCGCAATTCGCAGCCTTGCAGTCCACAACGATGTATAGATGCATGTGGCGGCGCTGCTCGCCTTCCACTTCTTTTTCGTCGAGAGCACACTGAACCTGTTTATTCATCGCGGGGATGATTGAACGTCAAAACCGTACGTCCTCAAAGTGTCAGCGACCTCAGCGGTTTCGATGAATGATAAAAACTGCTTTGCCGTTTCCTTGTTCTTCGACGAGCTAAGGATGACGCTCGACTGCTCGATAGGTGGGTATTCAGCAGCAGGAATTTCTGCGAAGCGTCCCTTATCTTTCATGTTCGGAGACAAGGCAAGTGACAATGCCACTATGCCCACATCGGCCGCACCCGAGACAACGAACGACGCTGCCTGTGAAATGTTTTCGCCCAGCACGAACTTGTCTTTGACTTTGTCGTAGATGTTTTCCTTCTGCATCGCTGCGACAGCAGCCTGCCCGTAGGGGGCGTGCTGTGGGTTAGCGACGGCGATCTTCTTGATGGAAGGGTTCATCAGGACTTGCAGGCCCGAACTCAGGTCGAGTTTTGACTCGTTAGGAACCCAAACCACAATCTTGCCCCTTGCGTATTGGTAGTAGCTTCCCGAAACTGTCAGTCCAGCAGATTCCAACTTCTTCGGGTAGTCAAGATTCGCAGAAAAGAACATGTCAAAGGGAGCACCGTTCTGAATCTGCTGGAAGAAGTTGCCCGACGAACCGTAAATGAGTTTCACGGTCTTTCCCGTTTCCTTTTGGAATCGGGCGGCAACATCTTGCATGGCAAACTGAAGGTCGGCTGCGGCAGCCACAGTTATCTCTTGGGCTGCACAGAATTGAGGAGTGAAACAGAATACGAAAGCCAGAAACGTTATAAACGTCAGTCTTCGGACGATCACGTGCTCCCTCCTCACCCGTTTATAATGACCCCATGCCAATCTCAGCTAGAAACAAACTGCGTGGAAAGATCGAAGAAATTCAGTTGGGCGATATCATGGCCCATGTGGTCGTTCGGGGGGGGACAATCTCATTGAGAGTGCCATCACCCGCCGCTGTGCCGACGAACTCAAGCTTCAGAAAGGCGACACAGTCACCGCAGTCGTGAAAGCCACTGAAGTGATGATTCAAAAAGATTGACCGCTTCACTGTACGTCCACAATCTTGAGCGTAGTTACCCGCCTCACCCAGCGTGCCATCCTCTTCTCATCAGGTATGACGATCCTGAATGGCCCTTCCTTGTCATCCAGCGGCTTCCCATTCTTCAAGAAAGCCAGCACGATTTGCTTGTCAGTGAAAGCTGGGTCGGTCTCAGGCAGTGCGATCACTACACGATACCCGTCGGCAGCTTCAACTAGCAGGCACGATGCGAGTCGTTTCCCCTTCATAGACTCCCCAAGGCTAATCCCCGCTTTGTCCAGCACCGCTTTTAAGGTGACTCCTTCAAAAGTTGTGGTGGCATCGGCGGCGCCAGTTGTGACCTTGCTGTGCGGGAGAGCCTCGATGTCAGCCCGTATTAAGACAATCTGTTTTCCACTTTCGACTTCAATGGTTAGCTGCTGTGACTGGACGAGTGCGGCGTCCAGCATCAGGGCGAAGAGTACAGCGGAAAGAAAGAGCCGATTTCTCATCTCACACACGCAGAATCATCACTTCTGTGGCTTTTATCAGGGCTGCGGCAGTCTGTCCCCGCTTTAGCTGCATCTCGCGCGCGGAACGTGCAGTGATAATCGAAGTGATTTGCTGGTCGCCGATCGAAATCCTCACTTCCGCCATCAGACCGCTAATCCGAACAGCATCTATTCGTCCCACGAGCTGATTACGTCCGCTGACGCGGCGGATTACTTGCTTGCGTTCGTTCTCCGTTCTGCCTCGGGTTCTAAAAAGGAGCCTGTCCAGTTCACTCTGTGGGATGCGGTGATGTCCTCCAGCCGTCTGGATGCTGCGAATTTTCTTCTTGTAAATCCATTGCTTGATCGTCGGGAAGCTGATCCTCAGTTGCAACGCCGCGTCACGGAGCCCCAGCAACTCCTCATTCTTCCGCACTGATTTGCCATTCTTCCGCATCGAAACGAAATCGTACAGTCAACACGCGGCACGGTCAACAATCTAGTCCCGACGCTCAGTATAACCCATAAAGAGCTTGCAATTGCTTAGAACTGTATCGCCTTAGACATATGAAACGTATTTGATATACACTTCTGATTTCTGTCCAGACACGCATTCATTGGAGGCTTCGTGCGCAAAACTGCGTTGTTCCTCGTCGCGGTCGTCGTCTGCCTTTCAGCCCCGTTGACCTTTGCACAGGACGGATTTTTTGCTGATTGGTTCAGCATGGTATCCGCAACGCAAGCCGAACAGCCTCACTGGATCACTCCCGTCGCCACCACCACTTCACGGCTCGAACAGGAATTTCGCTACGACATTCAGTGGCAGACTCACAATAGCGGCGTCACTACCGATAACTACGGCGTGAGCAAGGGTCTGGAAATCATCCCGGCAAAGAATGTCGAGGTCATCCTCGCCGTGCCTCCCTACATCGGGAACAATCCGGATTCCCCCCACGATGGATTCGGCGACTGGCAGTTCCTCGTGAAATATCGAATCGCCGCCGGAAACGAGGAGCACGGAAACTACATCCTGACCGTGTTCTACCAAATGAGTTTTCCCACCGGAGAGTACCAGGAAGGAGCATTGAGCCCGATTATCACGCCCTCGATTGCCTACGGAAAGGGCTATAAGAATTTCGACGTGCAGGGAACATTGGGGTACAGCCTGCCCACCGGAAACGCGGATGTCATCGGACACAACCTGCTCTGGAGCAACGCCTTTCAGTACCGGATCTTCAAGAAGATTTGGCCGGAAATGGAAGTCAACCTCAACCAGTATCATGGTGGGAACAACAATATTGTCCCGACCGCCCACCCCGGCCAAACATTGGTTTATCTCACGCCTGGCCTCGTGCTCGGCAGGTTTAACCTGAGGCATCGTCTCGCGTTCACCGCCGGCGGCGGGTTCGAAATCGCCACAACGTCGTTCCACCCCACAAACCACATTCCGATTCTGTCGATACGTTTCCCGTTCTGAGCGGACAGAAGGCTGGCAGCAGGAACATACCGCCCAGTTCCGCAGCTAACGACAAAAAACGAAAGCGTCCTTTGACTCAATGTGTCTCGTCTCGGTTGGCCTTCGCGGGCGACCCTGCTCGGCTTTGTGGGGTTCACCCGTTTTCGATTTCGCTATCTGCGAAATCACCCTTCAGTACTGCTGAAATACTTGCTCAGTAGCGCGCTGGACATCGGTCGAACGGTTGAACCAACGCCAGACACTGCCCGAGCGCAGGTTCTCAGCACTCAATAACGTGATGCCCAGGTTAATGCCGACGACATCTGGGTCGGCCCAAAGCGTTTGCGGATTGAATGCGTCCACAAATCCGTAGCGGCCGTAGACATATTGTGCAAATTGCTCATGCATATAGCGAAGCGCAGGCAAACAGATTTCGGGAGCAAACATGAGCGACCCGCCGGAAGCGCACGGGACGACGGTGCCATCCACATCAGTTCTTGACAGAGGCTCGCCCCAGATCACGTAACCGATGTCGCTGTCGGAAGCCGTAATACCCCACAAGTTTTCTGAATAGTTTGGATACATTCCACGAAGCCCAAGGCAGTGAGCGCGGTGAGCGTAGGTGGCGGCAATTGAATTTTTAAAGTAGTCAATTTCGAACGGTGGTCCGTCGCGAACATTGGCCAGATACAGCCAGGCTTGCGAATATTGGTGGGTAAAGAGAGGTCCCCGACCTACAAACTTGTAGCCGTGGGTTTCAATCCCTGGACGATCGAAGCGATACCAGGACTTGACAGGAATCGGATATATAGGTGAAGCGATGCCCAGCAGATACAGGATCGCCTGCTCGTCATATGATGCCCACTCAGCGCGTAACAACCCTGTCTCGGGGCGCCAACCCATGTGCAGCAAACCCGTCTGCTTGTCCAACATCCAGTTGAAGTCAACCCGGTTATAAATGCTGGACGCAAGTTCGAAGATCTCGTCATCGTCCCGATAATATTGTTGCGCCGTCAAAACACCGGCTAGCAAAAGCGCTGTGTCAATGGTGGAAAGTTCCGAAGCCCACACCCGTTCGCCGTTGTTGCGGTTCACGAAGTGGTAATACCAGCCGCGGACGTGATCCTGGTGGTACACAAAATGGCGAAGCGTAGCGCGAACCCGCTCTCGTAGCCGATTGGGATCCATCCATCGCCGGTCAGAAGCGATGCACATCGCGGTGAGAGCGAAGCCAGTGACCGCGGTGCTAGCAACCTCCAGGTTTCGACCGCCGATATTGTCTCCGTTCGCTCGGACGCGATCTAGCACAAGTCCGGTGTGGGGATCGCTGTGCTGCCAGAAAAAGAGAAAAGCACGGGAAGATAAATCTTCCAGGAAGGCATCATCGGAACTGGAAATCCGTCTCCGCCAACCAGATAAAATTGGGACTACCGCGGCAAGCGACAGGAAACTGCGCCGCGAGAGAGTACTCATTGCATCTCGTTCCATCGCGCGCGCGATAATCTGCATAGCCACGCGACCATCTATTTCTGACTCAGCAAAGTAAGGACTAGCGTTGTCCGAAGGGAAGTAGTTTCGCACCTCGCTTCGGGATTTTCAAGAGGATCGCTCGAAGGGGATCGCCCGAAGAATGCCGAGAGACTCAATCCCGGAGCCGTTAGTGCCAAGGCTAATCTGTTGGTTCAGGGGGCGGTTTCTGTCTGCGTGGTTTCCATTTTTTGCTGGCAACTTGCTCCGGGTTCTCGCCTATACTGACCGTTATGTGCGCTACCAACTCCGAGGCAAAACTGAACCTCTGTGGGATTGTGGGCCACACCTGCCTAAGGCAAGAAGCAACGCTGCAAACAGAAGAAATCCGCCGGGACAGAAGTTCGCTATTCAGCGTTTGGTTATCATCGGGCGGTCACCAGTATTCATTTCTGCGACTCGCCGTCATTTTCCTGGCCGGCATGTCGGCAATGCAGGCGCAGGAATTGCGGCAAAGGAGCGGGCCTTCATCATTGCGTGTACACGGTCAGGCGACCCTCTCGGTGGCGCCGGACCAAGCGCAGTTTGATATAGGTGTTGTGACCCAGGCGTCTACTGCCAAAACGGCCACGGATCAAAATGCAAGCCAGTCGAAAGCTCTAGTACAGGCACTCAGTGCCGCGCTTCCGGCGGCCAACATCAAAGGCCTCAATTTTTCGGTCAATCCGAATTACGAGTACCCTCAAGGAGGTACGCCAACGATTGCAGGCTACACGGCGAGCAACACGGTACGTCTCCTTTTGAACGACCTTTCAAGGCTGCAGACCGTCATTGATATCGCCATAAAATCGGGAGCTAACAGCATTAATCGGCTCTCTTTTACTCTGCGCGACGAAAACTCAGTAAGAGCTCAAGCTTTGGGAGCGGCTGCCCGCCAAGCGCAAGCTAGCGCTGAGGCTCTTGCGGCATCACTGAAGTTAAGACTGGCACGGCTGTTGACCGTCGAGGAGGGTCAACCCGTCATTGTTTCTCCTCCCCGGGAGCTTAGTTTCGAAAAGCTCCAATCAACAAGTCTCGCGCCTATCTCGCCTGGTTCGATTGATGTGCACGCCGACCTGGACATAACTTACGAGGTGACATCGAAAGGGCGCCCGAACCTCCCAGCGGATTAATCGCTGCCACAAGTGCGACCATATGACACCAGCTCATAAGTTTGGGATTGTTTTGATTGCACTGCTTTTGTGCGCGACAGTGGCTTCCGCACAACAATCTTTCCCGGTTACTTCAACGGTAAATGAACCCACGATCGCCGGGCGGCCCGTCGCTCTCGACAGCCAAGGGAAGCTCTTGCCCTGGCCGATGCCGAACGAAACCGGGTACTCCTACTCCTCCTATTTTCTTTCGCAGTGGACGATCGTATGGGACCAGTACAATCGCCAGAGATTGCCTTACTATTTCTGCTGCTTCGATTTTGACCGCACCACATTTGAATTGACGCCAGACACAAATTGGGTCAATTCCACCGGCTATTTGCGCGCCATGATGCAAGGCTTTGTCGAGCGCCTCTATCCCTACACCGGCGACCCACACACACTGGAATTCCTGGGAAATTTTGCGGATTATGAGCTGAAAAACGGCTTGACACCGGAAGGCTATGCATGGTCGAGGGTGCCGTATCCTTCCGCGAATCCCGGCAGTCCACGCTACACGGGATGGAGTAATCACGGAGAGGACTACGTAGAGCCCCATGTCGTTGGGGAAGATGGATACGCATACCTCAGGCTGTATGAGATGACAGGAAACACAAAGTATCTCCTCGAGGCGATTCGGTGTGCCGACGCGCTCGCCAAGAATTTCAAGGCCGGCGATGAACGTAGCTCTCCTTGGCCCTATCGCTGTTTCGCCCGCGATGGCAGCATTGAGGGCGGAAAAGGCATGTTCCCCTATTCCGCGAATGTGGTTGAGCCAATCATGCTATTTGATGAACTGATCCGACTGGATCAAGGCGACGTGCCTGTTTACAAGAAGATTCGCAAAGGCGCCTGGGCGTGGCTGATGAAGTATCCGATGCAGAACAACGTGTGGGTTGGATATTTCGAGGATGTGCAAGCCAGTATGGGAAGTATGAACCAGGTCATCCCACTGGAATTCGCGCGATACATCCTCCTCCATCCGGAGAAGGATCTCGATTGGCGAGATCATTCGCAGAAACTGATGAACTGGGTGAAGACCACGCCGAAGTGGCCAAAATATATCGTTCACGGCGCACTGGTCACAACTGAACAAGGGGATGGCAAGGAATTCTGTTGCAATCTTCCCAACCAGTGTTGCGATAGCCATAGTTCGAGACTTGCCGCGGTTGAAGCTCTGTATTACGCAAAGACGGGAGACCCGTCTTACAAGGAGGCAGCCTACCGCACTTACAATTGGGTCACATATTTCCAGGGCCTTTCTGGACCAGCCCATGCTCCTTTCAGCAACCAGTGGTGGTTTACCGATGAATTTGCCGATGGCCCGCGCAGAATGATGGACGCATTCTGGGCAGTCCCTGAGTGGGCACCGGCAGATGAATCACACCTTCTCGGATCCTTGTCCGTGGTCACAAAAATCGCATACGGCGCAGGCTCCGTCACCTATTCGACCTTCGATGATGAATCGACGGACGTGTTGCGTTTGGACTTTGTGCCTGACTCCGTAAGGCTTGGGGGCAAAGTTGTCAGCCGGCGCAAAGATCTAGCACAAGAGGGGTATGTATTTGACGATACGACCCATGTGTTTTCCATCCGTCATACGACTTCCCGGGACGTTGACATCCAGGGAAAGAGCGATCAAGTCCCACCTTCCTACATCACATTCGACGATCCTCACCTACCGGCTGGTACTCCTTTGCTTGGACAATATCCTTCCGGTGTCATTGATTGGGGAAATGGCGAATGGCAAATCGGCACGCCCTATGGAAAGTTCGGGACGTTCACCCTTAGCTTGGCGCATCCGACAACTCGCCAGGCAGAATTTCATTTCTACAGTCCTCGCATCTTTGAGGGAGTGGATGTCTTCAACAATGGAGATATTGATGCGACCCTAACAATGAGTGCACCAGCGATTCCCGAAGTGTCATTCACCATTAAGCCCAAGCAGCTTAGACGTGTGAGGACTGGGTGGCACAATGTGAGCTCCTTGGTAACCTTCGACATCACAAACGGTCAAGGATTACACTTTGACAATCTGGCCTATGTTCACCCATAAAAAGGCTCGTTGTTCCCGTCCATTGCATCGAGATACTGCCGCTAAAATTCATCGCCGCACATCCGCGCTCCGAGGGAAATCCTCAAGCAAACCGCGAACGGCTGGTGGCCACGTTGCGTTCTGTTGCTCCTTCGCCTCGAAGGATTGTCTCACCCTCCAGGCGAATGGGCTCAGGAGCTGACGACAACCATTATGTAAAAGATGCGTAAGTAAAGATGAGCTTTTCGATCTTAGCCAGAGTGTCGTCGTAACATCGCATCTCTGCGAGAGAGTCTGCATCGCATGATCCGCAGAGCGTTCTATCTGAGTCTTCGAGTTGGCAGGCCTTCCAGGGCAGCAGGTCGGCGATGCGGTTCACGGGGTGATCGGCGATGCGCGTTAGGCCCTCGCGCAGGTACGCTTCGGGATCAAGTCCGTTGAGCTTCGCCGAGCCGATCAAACTGTAGATGGCAGCCGCGCGCTCGCCGCCTGTGTCGGAGCCGGCGAATAAGTAGTTCTTTCGACTCAACGCGACTGCGCGCAAAGCCCGTTCGGCTGCGTTGTTGTCGATATCCAATCGACCGTCGTCGCAGTAACGTGTCAGCGCCTCCCACAGTCCGAGCGCATAGCGGATGGCCGCCGTTGTGTCCGACTTGGGGGACAGCTTGGTCAGCGAGACTTCGAACCATTCTCTGTAAGAGTCTTGCCCGTGTCATGGGCGACTTAAAACGGCAATCAATCTATATCTTCTCCGATAACGTGCCATACCCCCAGCAAACGACGCCCCATTCGGCGGGGAGCCGCCTCATATCGGCCGGCCACAAAAACCGGCATTGGAATACGTCCACGTCGGTGGCCGATTTCCCGAGCGGGAATGTTGACGGTTTTAAGTGGGTCGAATTCGCCACCAGCTATCGATTTCTTCCAGCGTGCGGCCCTTGGTTTCGGGAACCAGCCGCCATATAAAAAGGAGTGCGGCAACCGAAACCATTGCATACAGAAGGAACGTCCCAGGCGCAGTAAGCGCGTTGACCAGCGACAGAAAGGTTAACGTAACCAGTAACGTCCCGCACCAGAGAGAGATGGTTGCTACCGACATTGCCTGCCCTCGTATTCGAGCAGGACATATTTCCGACATTACTACCCAAGTGCCGGTTCCCACGCCCACCGCGAAACAGGCCACGTAGGTAAGGACAAAAATCAAGACCACGATCGCCGATACCTGGAAATGAATGGCGGCGGAAACTAAAATCAAGGACAACCCCATTCCCCCAAAAGCCGACATCAGCAGCGGCTTGCGCCCCACCCGATCGATGAGAGACATTCCCAGAATCGTGGCGATGAAGTTCACCCC
>Ga0182024_10018986_pt1 | contig 12731 bp, 11 predicted proteins | sample P32metaG_FD_120480 | JGI IMG/M metagenome (GOLD analysis project Ga0182024, IMG submission 120480) | Permafrost microbial communities from Stordalen Mire, Sweden - P3-2 metaG (Illumina Assembly) | ecosystem: Environmental > Terrestrial > Soil > Wetlands > Permafrost | place: Sweden: Stordalen... | reverse complement strand
TCCGCCGCCGTGCGGACCATCCTCAAGGGTTGTGCGAAGGACACCCCCTTTGCATTCCAACTACCGATGGTCCGCAGAAGAGCCGATGGAGCCGTTCGCGCGAGCGGCGCGGCTTTGCCGGCTCTTCTGCGGACCCTGCTCGGAGTGCGCCAATCGATGTTCGCCGAAAGGGTTATGGACGCGCTTCAGGTGGAAGACCAGCGGCGAGTTTGGCGAGCGCGTCGCCGGTGACGCGCTGAATGGTCCAATCGCTCATCGCCTGTGCGCCCATCGCACGATAGAGGCTGATGGCGGGCTCATTCCAATCGAGAACGGACCATTCGAGGCGGCCGCAGTTGCGGCGCAGGGCGATCGAGGCCACTTCACGCAACAGCGCTTTGCCGACGCCACGGCAGCGATGGTCGGGTGCCACAAACAAATCCTCCAGCCAGATTCCGGGGCGGCCGACGAAAGTCGAAAATGTCGTAAAGAACAATGCGAAGCCAACAGGATGATCGCCGAACCTCGCGATAATCACTTCGGCGGCGGGCTGCGGGCCGAAAAGATGTTCCCTCAGTGACTCTTGTGTGGCGACTATCTCGTGCGCGAGACGTTCGTATTCCGCGAGCTGGCGGATGAAGCCGAGAATCGCGCCGACATCCGCTTCGGTTGCCGGAACAATTTGGAAAGGACTGTCAGTCATCATGCATTCCTGGCATCTGCTCCGAATCTCTTGTGTCGGCCTTCGCTCTTTCCCTCCTCGCCCTTCGTGCCTTTCCCTTCACCGTCACCATTCACTATTCTCCCGCCGATGTCGGCGGCTTATCCGGCCAGTCTTTGGCATCCCGGATCGCTTCGATCTGCGGAAGCGTGAACTTGCGGCCGTGGTTCATGCCAGCGCAGCCCTTCGCCCCCCGATCCCAGCGGGCGCGATTGGCAAGATTCTCCGGCCAGAACGGCCAGGTCCGGCACTGCAGCGGACGAACCGGATACACCGAGCAGGTCTTGCGGCCGCGCGCTGCGTCCTCCTTGAGAAAGATGCAATCGTACAACCCCTGCGGCGTGCGCGATTCCTTGAGCGAAATCCGCCCGTCGATCTTGCGGCAATACTGATTGATCACTTCCTTGGCAGAGAGCTGCAGAAACTCCGCCAGCCGCCTGATTTCCTCGTCGCTGATCCAGACATACCCGGGCCCGCCGGTGCAGCAGTTCCCGCATTGAGCGCAGGTGAATCGCAGACCGTCGGCGTTCCAATCGGCGTCGTCAGTAAACTTGGCGAGGACGGGAAGGCGCATGGGCGAGCACAAAACGACGAATGACCGGATTGCTCCGGCCATTCGTCATTCGTCATTCTGATTTGCTTCTAACTTCGAGCTTCGACATTCGGGTTTTTACCCCTTACGCCTGCTCCGGAAGCTGTTTCATGAAGTTGGGGAAGTCCTTCAGGCCGGCCTTGTAACCTGGCAGGATTCCCGTCGCGAACGGATCGACGTGGAAGAGGCGCGTGAGCGATTCGGCGAAGACGGCGCGGTAATCGGTGTGGACCGGGAGGTAGCGATCGTAGTCGAGATCCGCCATTCCCTTCCAGACGCCGCCGACGGGATCCTTACCCTGCACCATGTTGCCCATGGCAATCATGAAACCGGCGCGGCCGTGATCGGTGCCGCCGGCGCCGTTGTCATCGACAGTGCGGCCGAACTCGGACATCACCAGAACCAGGGTGCGATCCATTCGCGAGCCGAGATCCTTGTTGAATGCCACGAGAGCGGCAGAGAGTTCGCCGAGCATCTTGGCATGCCGGCCGCCGACGCCGCCCTGGGCGCTGTGGTGATCCCAGCCGCCGTAGTCAGCCTGCGCGACTTCGAGACCAACGTCGGCCTTGATGACCTTGGCGATGGTGCGGAGCTGATCGGACAGACCGCCGCGGGGATATTCCGCCTCGGTCTCGGTTTGCTCGGCCTTTTCCAGGGCTTTGATGCGGTCGACCGAATTTGCGCCGGAGGCGGCGATGATGTCGCGCTCCATGTCGCTGGTCATTGCATGTTCTTCGGGCTTGAAGCTGGTGTCATCCAGCCGCGAGCCACGTTCCTGGCCGGCGCCGTCGCGGGCGGTCATATTGACGAGGTTCTTGTTGGAATAAAGATCCTCGAAAAGGTCCATCTGCTCGGTGCGGTTGTTGCCAGCGAGAACGGGGTACTGCCCGCGCAGAGAACGGGGCACGAGGTTCTGGGCGGTCAGGCCGCGGAGCGGGGCATCGTATGGCTTTTTGGTGGCTTCGAGATAGCGATTGAGCCAGCCGGAGGTGACGCCGCTGTGGCTGAGGCTGGCGCGCTCCATGTTGTCCTGGGCACTGAAGTGGGAGCGTGTTCCGTCGACCGAGCCGACGTTCATGAACGGCATGAGCACGCCCTGCTCGATGAGGGGTGTCAGCGACGCCATGCTGGAGTTCATGCCCCAGTAAGCAGAGCTGCGAATGGGGATCACTCCCGCTTCGCGACCCTTCTTGGCAGAGTCGGGGTAGAGAGCAATGTGCGTGCGGTGCTTGTAATAGAGGGCATCGCCGTATGGCACAAAGGCATTGAGAGCATCAGCCCCGCCGCGAAGGAAGATCGTCACCAGCGTGGGGCGCTGGCGCGAGGAGGCGGTTGCACCAGGATGGCTCGCGCCATAATTGGCGAACTGCCCGCGGACGAATTCATCGGTTCCGAGGTAACCGGCCGCTCCGGCCATGATGACCAGCCCCGACGACTTGAGGAAATCTCTTCGCGACTGACTCATAGTGGACTCCTGCTGCTGATGCACGTGAAAGAACGTTGATGGTTTTTGCAACTGCCGGCCTTGCCGGCAGGTTTAACGTCAAATTTACCGCTGTTGGAACGAGGGAGAACCCAGAATGAGGCCGACCATTCTCGGCGTATCGTTCTCCGCGGCGGCGGCCTGAAGGGCCTTGATCTCGCGATCGCCAATTTCGCCGCCGATCATGTCTTCGATCAGCTTGGTTTCGAGGTCTTCGGCCTTGAGGGACTTATACCGGTCGACAAACGCCGGGGAAATCTGTGCGCCCTGAATGCTGCCGCGCGTCAGCTCCCAGCCATAATCCCATCGCTTGGTCAGAACGCCGGCATCCATCCAGCTTTCGGCAACGTCGCGATAGCCGGTCGGATCGGCACACTGATAGACCGGCTCGCCCATCTGGGCGACGGTCAATGCGGTCTTGTTGAAGCTCTCCACTTTGGCGTCCGTCGCCCGCAGGGAGCTGACGGCAAACTGGAACGGCGTCTTGAATTTGGCCCGGTAGTTCTGGCGGCTGATGAATTCGGGGCTCAAGATGATCGCTTCATACACCTTGGGAAGATTCCCATCGGTGTCATGGAAAACACCCGCGACGCGCTTCACCAGCGCATCGGGCGGATTGTCGTTGATGAAGTAGCGGACCAGTTTGGTGGAAATGAACTCCGCCGTGAAGCGATGTGTCGCCAGGAAGTAGAGTGCCTTCTCGCCGCCGGCGTATCCTTCCGGAATGGTCATGCCCAGCCAGTACTTGTTCCCGGGCTGGTGCCAGCTTGGGTCAAAGGCAAACTTATAGCTCTTGTCGTATCGCCACCCTGTCAGAACCTTGGAGAGTTCCTGCACGTCCTTGTCGGTGTAGCCGCGATCGGCCCCGAGCGTGTGCAGTTCCATCACCTCGCGGGCATAGTTCTCATTCCATTCGCCTTTCTTGCTCAACTGCTGATCGAGATATTCCAGCATCGCAGGATGCGTCGCTGAGGCAAACAGCATCTCCTTGAACGTGCCGAAGGCATGCTTGCGAATGACGTTTTCTTCGTAATCGACATCGGTCCAGGAGCGGCTGAAGTCCTGGTCGTGCGGCTGGTCAACGGCGAAATGATTCCGCCAGAAGTCGACCACCATCTCCTTGAATTCGCGCTTGCTGAAGGTGGCGCGGAAAAACACGGAATCGGGCAGCCCCTCATAGAGAATCTTTCGGTTGTCCTTCTCCTCATAATACTGGTCGTGAATCTGCATGAGATTCATCTTGGTCCACGGGAAGCGCTTGGCCACTTCCTTGTCCACCGCGGAATCATCGATCGAATCAGGATTCAACTGCTGCTTGGCCCAGGCTTCCCACCCGCCGTTGTTGATGATGGCATCGACCTCGCCGGGGCGGGCGCCGAAGCTCATGCGATTCACCGCCTGAATCGCCTTCTCGCGATCATCCAGGTTTGGACCGACGATTGTTTCAGAATGAGGCGCCTTGGCGATGTTGGTGCGCAACCCGGCCTGCGATTCCATGATGCGAATGCGCAGAGATTCTTCCGGGGTGAGCTGCTTGTGCCCGAGTGCGGGCGCGGGCTGGTCGTCGGTGGAATCCGCAGCCCGTACGACCACGGGCAGGGACAACGCACCAATGAGACAAAGCTTGAGTAATGAACGCTTGCCAGGACGATTTGTCATATCCACCGCTCCCTCGTGGCTGCCAGTGACTCTTGTGACGAAGTCAGCGTTGCACAAATCCCTCGAAGATGGCTGACGCGCACCTTTCTTCTCATTATTGTGCCGACTGCATGGTCAACGATCAAGTAAAAATTGCGCCTTTCGCTGTTAAGGCGCACCTAGCCAACCCGTAATACGCTCGAATCGGCAAACCATTGTCCGAAAAACCTCAGAATCTCCAAATCCACGGAATTCGCGGCTGGGGCCGGCCGTTTCTTGGCAATTTACTCTGCATTACCGCTCCCGGGCACACGAAATCCATCTTTTCGGCTAATAGATCGAGTCAGCTATATGCGAAGCCGCGGCCCGACCCTATTGCGCAATCGAATCCTGGTTTGCCAGCATCGCCCGGCGTTCGGTGTCCTTTTTGATGACCGCATCCATCTCAGCGAGCATCGGCCCGGGGCCGCCCTTCTCGTACTTGGCATCGGAGACTTCCTGCCCCAGCGGATTGAGAACCACGATGGTCGGATATCCGCGGACGTCGTACATCTCGGCCATGGTCTGGTTCTGAGCCTTCAAAGACTCCGGCTGCGTGGTCGCCGTCGGGAAGTCGATGCGCAGGAGCACCAGATTCTTACGCGAGTATTTCTTAAACTCGTCGGTATCGAAGATTTCCTTGTCCAGCTTCTGACACCAATCGGATGAATCCATGCTGGTGAAGTCGACCAGAATGTAGCGGTTCTGCTGCGCCGCCACGGCCTGGGCCTTGTGCAGATCCTCGATCCATCCGCTGGAATAGTCCAGTCGGGGGAGCTGGGCTTCAACCAGCGCGATCAGCGGCTCGACATTGTCCGGCATAATCGCGCCAATCCGCCCCTTGATCTTCTCCGTCTGCATGTCCCAAACCAGCAACTGCAGCGGATGCGGCGTGACTTTGTTCTTCGTCAGCAACGCCCGAAGCTCCACTGCCGCCGGCGACGTATCGGAATCCTCCGGCCATGTGAGATTAACGAACGCGGTCGTCCGATTCACGAACCGCACAAACTGCTGATTCGCCAGCAGATCCGCCTTCGCCTGCACCGGACCGGCGGCGTTCCCCTGGCTGATGAGAATCAGCATCGAGATAAAATGCTTCTTGGCGTACGCGATTCCGGCATCGAGAGTCTTCTGGTCGTTGATGGGTTCATCCGGCGGGCGCGTCTTGATGATGTTGTCGAGAAACTTGATCGCCGCACGCGGGTCACCGGTTCGCTCATCATCGCGCAGCCGCAGATCGTCATATCCCGCCCGCGCAAACGGCAGGCCGCTTGGGTCGACAAACGTAAACGTCGGCGTCCTGAAGATGCTGAACTTCACCCGCAGCTTTTCGCCCTGCGCCTTTAACAGCGCGGTGGGCGGCTTCACGTGCGGAAAATCCACGCGAAGCATGATCACGTTCTCTTCCGCCCAATGGCGAAACGACTCCGTTTCCAGCACGTCCTTGTCGATCTTCTGCGTCCAGGGATCCCAGTCCGATCCGGAAAAATACGCCAGGACCGGCTTTCTCGTCTTCTTCGACTGGAGCAGCGCCTGCTCGTAATTGATCAGCCACTTGGTCTTCACCGGCGGCGGATCTGCCAACACCAGCGAAGCAGTCAGAAGGATGACGCAAGTTCCAAGGGACGCCGCAATGGGTCTGAGCATGTCTTTATTCTCCGCAACCCAAATCTACCTGCTCGCAGCCCGTGGTGAAAGATGCACGGCCGCGCGGGGAGTTTAGCCGGCAAAAGACTGTATCCCGGCAACTCCAAAAAGTCTCATATTCCTTCTTTCCGGGCGCTCTTTCGTAGGGTGGGCATTGCCCACCATCTTCCCTGCCCGCCATCTTCCCGATCCAAGAGGTGGGCAGTGCCCACCCTACAATCAATTCCCGCACAGAGTGCTGCACATTACTCCGCGGTAGGCGGCAACAATCCTGCCGCAAGCTGCATGGAGTTGATCCCGAGCACCCGCTCCAAGCCTTGAAGCGTACACACCCTGAAATAATCTCGGATGCTCGCGGCATCGCCGCTGCGCAGGGCGAAGAGCGCGGCGGGGCATCGTGTTTTCACCGCTTGCAGGGCAAATGTCTTCTGATCCGGGCTGTCACTGATGGCCCGGTACGCGTTTTCAAGTTCCAGGATCAGGGAATCCAGCAGTGCCCGAACCTCCTCGTGAAGCTGTCGAAATTGAGGGAAGTAGGTGAGAAACTCCTCAGATTCATTGGCACGAACGACCTCCAGCATCCGCCGCGGGGACATCGTATCCTTCATGTGTGCCAGCGCCACATACTGCGGCGATTTCACCTTCACCCGGTGGAACGCCGCATCCACGACGACGTATCCCTCGCATTCGCGCGGGTTGATCGCCGCGCATGACGAAATCACTTCTTCAATCGTTCCCAGCGGAAATGCGCGAACGGTTTCCCATCTTGAGCCTGACGTCTCGTCCGCCGCGCGCTCGTGGAACGGCTCATCCCGGCATCGCACGCCATGGAGCACGATGCGGCTCTGCTGATGCGGGACGACGATGCGGTTGGAGGGCGTCATCAATTCGAACATGAAGCACCAATTCTCCTCTTCCTTTTTGGGAAGCGGATACTGCAATTCGCCCCAGGTCTTCCAGAACAATTCGGCAAATGAGGTTCCGCATCCCGTGTCGCCGGCCGCATCCGGCAAGCCGGACGAAGAAACCCGCCATTCCCCGTCGTAGTGATAAAGCGTCATCAGGGAACCATCCAACTTTTCCTGCACCCGCGCCGTCCCCCAGTCGATCGCCGCGGCGTTCGGTTCCCGATAATTGAAGAACTTGAAGTAGGGCACGCATACCGGCCGCCAATTCTCCGATTCGTCGAGAATGATGCCACGGCACTCCTGGACGATCCGTTCGCTCATCGGGCTGTTGATCTGCGAGTATTTCAGCAGGACGAGATTGGGCAATGCGCGATGCCGGCGCGGAGAAATGGCGAATTCAGCCTGGAGTTTTTCCAGCGAATTGCCTGCTCGAAGATATCCGACAATTTCCAATGCCATTACGACCATTCCGTGAACCCGAGCGATATCACTCTTGCCGTTATAGCGCCCGGCCTCCAACTTCACCATTCCCGCGCAAATGTTCCAAAATGTTCCAAAATGCTCCATTTATCCTGCCCTCAAGCTAATCACGCCGGCGCGGGCGACGACTTCAAGCCAGCCGCACGCTCCCGGGCGGTGGTCATCACGCCGAGGCTGCGCAGCACCTCCATCGCAACGCGCGCATCCCCGGAGCCGACGGCGTCGGCGATGGTCTGCACCGCCTCCTCCGACACCTCCAAAAGCTGCGCTTGCGCCGCCGTGACCGCGTTCGTCTGCCAACTGGTCATGGCCGCCGCAAAGCGCGGCTCATTGCGACGCCATCGATGAAGCGTATGCCGCGTGACACCCGCCGCAAACGCCGCCCGGCTGTAGTTCTTCCCGGCCATCAGGGCTTGCAATGCCAGTTGCTGCTTCGGGCTCAGCCCCATCATCTCCTCCGACAGCGGCGATGCCGCCGCCTGACCCGATCCACTTGTCGCATCGACTTTCACGGTGTCCTCAGACATGACAATCTCCTTTCGGTTTGTTGGTCCTCCTCCGGCCTTCCCAAAGGCTCACAGAGGACGATGCTTGCTGTGTAGCAAAATAAATTGAGCCGGAACAACATTTACTTTCTTCACACGACGCGCAGAAGCCGCAGCAACGCCAGCGGAGTTTCAGGCTCGTTGCTGGCAAACGCCTCCGCGGCCGCCGCCGGCCCTGCGGCGGCAAGCGCCGCCATGCGCTTTTCGTTCGCCTCGATCAATTTCTTCCTGGCCGCCTTGAAGGCGGCGACAAACAGGGAATCATTGCGTATCCAATACAGCACGACGCGGCGATCCAGCCCGATGGTTTCGGCCGCCGAGGTGACATTCCCCGTTGTCAACAGCTCGGAGAGAGCCACGCATTGCTGCCCGTCCAGCCCGCTCAAATCCACCCCGGGCGCCAACTCCGAAAACCCCCAATCCTCCGCCGGTTCGGCGAAATCATCGAAATCCGACATAAAAACCTCCGGTTAAACCCGCCTTCCCGGCCTTTTTCAAAGGCTGCGGGTCGACGACGCGGGAGGTTTAGCAAAACAAAATGCGGAAAAAAACATTTACTGTGGATGTTTTTTTTCTTCTGTAGCCGGTGTCGCGAGCGCCCGTATTCTCCCCGCCCGTCCGGCCTCAGCGAGGCCGGCTACAAGAGACATTTAGCGATCGACGGACGCGGTGAGCGCGCTCGCCGGCAACACGCGAGCGTCACCATCGCCCCTGATCGAAAGTTGAACTCAGACCTCGTCCCCGAACGGGCTCCTTCCGATTGGAGGCTTGGAGGGAAGAATTGATCGCCGCGGATTGAAGTCAGGCTGCAGGTTCACGCTACAGCTTTCGGGGTGAAATCGGCGACGTCCCTATTCCGCTTCCAGCGACTCCCGTGTCGTCACTTTATTCTTTTACACCCTTTCCCTATCCCTTCCACCCTCCGCCTACCCCGATCCCCTCTCAAAAAACCCATCTTCCCCTATCTATATACGAATTCTTTACATTGCGCGCGCGAAGTGCAGCTGCCAGAACGACTTGAAGTTTTACAATTGATGTCCAACATTTCGGCTTCGCTCGCGCCGTCGGCGGTGCCTGCGGTTTACTGCGGACATTATTCGCCGTAGTCGGCGTCGCCGACGCCGGATTCTCGTCTATCCCGCGTGTAACCGGTGAGCACGCTCGCCGCGTTCGGACGGAAATAGACATGGGTGTATGTCGACCGAAGGCCAGAATGCTCCGCGGATAGACGCGCCCACACCAGAATGGTGGCCGTTTCGCAATCAGCTTTTGGTGACGATTGCGGCGGCGAGAGCCTTGCGGTGGGAGGCGGAAGAGGTGCTCATTGGTACCGTAAAAAGCGACAACCTGCATGCGGATGGCTCCGGCAATTTCGTCCGGTCGCTGAACGATCTGCTAGCTATGCAGGAGGGTGGGCTGCGCCTCGCCGCTCCCGCGATCGGCCTAGATTCTACCGAGTTGCTTGTCCGGTCTGGGGTTTCGCTCGAGCTGCTGGGCTGGACTCACTCCTGTCATACGGATAACTTTGCCTGTGGTCACTGTCGCGGATGCTCGAAACACCTCGCAGTAATGAGAGAGGTCCGGGAAATTTCCGCGACGCGCGGCGATTAACTTCGCCGCCGCCGACGGATGACGCAAGAACAAGGAGGTTCACGCGTGGAATCGGCAAGAATTTGCTCACTGGATTGTGCGCACCTCGTTCAAGCCTATTTATTCGCGAAGGATTTCGTCTGCGCGAAGGGTTACGCCGGTGAGGTGGAATGGCAGGATCTTCGATCCCCCGAAGAGATCGACGAGCGGACTTTTCTTCGCGAAGCGGCATGGGTCGTACTGGCGTCAGGCATGCGAGAGACTGTAATCAGGAATCTTTTCGATACGTTCAGCCATGCGTTTTTCGATTGGCAGTCCGCAAAGCAGATCTCCGAGAACCGGCGCAGGGTCCGGCGGGACGCAATGCAAGTATTTGGACACAGCGGCAAAGTCGACGCAATCATCAGTCTCGCGGACCATGTGACGACCAATGGCATCGCATGTATTGCGGAGCGGCTTCGGCAGGAGGGCAGCGAATATCTGACACAGTTCCCTTACTTAGGTCCGGCCACATCGTGTCATCTGGCGAAGAATCTCGGCTTGGAAATCGCAAAACCCGACAGGCATCTCGTTAGAATAGCGGCGGCCAGTGGCTGCGATTCCGTCCGTGCAATGTGTACCCTGATAGCGACTTGTGTGGGCGATCGAATCGCCGTCGTGGATTTGGTGATCTGGCGATTTGCCACGTTGCACGGTGGATACCGCGCGCTATTCACGCCTCCGCCGGTGATGTCGCTCGCGACAGTTCCGGGCGAATCTTTGGCAAACTGACCGGACCGTGAATCAACCCGTCGCTTCCTCCACAATCCGAATCTCCTCCTCCGTCAGCCCGTAAAGTTCGTAGACAAGCCGGTCGAGCTGCCGATCGGTCGCATCGATTTCACGCTGGGCTTTACACTTCGCGGAGGCACCTCGGCTCGGGGCTACGGTCCGTCGTAGTCAAAACAGCCCGCCCTGGGCCGCGATGGCAGGCCGCGCTTTGTTGCGGCCCCGCGATCGACAAATCTCAACGGACAAACGCTCGGCCAGAAGCGACTGCACCGCGCCCTGCGCCGCGACCGCCCGGTCGGCCCCGTTCTTAGCCACGTTGCCGTTCACACGTGTCTCTCCCGTTCCAAGTTTGGCCGGGTCACTGCGTATGCGGATCGGCCGCACAGGCGTTGCATCGCGCGAACCCACGCAGTCGGCATCCGGGACTGGGCAGCCCTTCTCAAATCGAAACTTGGACCCCGCAACATATGCCGAATCAAGCTCGAAGCTGAGCCAGTTTCGTTGCGTGTGCTCACAGGCCCAACCAGTGACGTTGCTTCCACCGAAAATATCGACGACGAGATCGCCGGGATCCGTCAGCATCGAGATGAAGAACAGTGGTAGATCGATAGGAAACCTCGCCGGATGCACGGCGATTTGTTCCTCGCGACACCTGCGCTGGTAGTAATCGTTCGAGGTTGTGTGCGAAATTACCAAGAGATTGGAGGGAATCGCGCCGCCACGGTCGCGACCGAAGTTTTTCGAGATGTCATGACCACTCGGGCGTTTCTTGGCCGTATACCCATTGCGAAGCAGTGAGAGCATCGCCTCGCTGTACTCGACGCTCGTCCGGTCATTACTTGCCTTCGGGTACGGCGTTTTCGACAGCCACCAGACGGTATTGACTGCATCTTTTACGCGGATTTTTCGCACGGTCACCCATTCTGCGGGTGACGGAAGTTTGCTTGGACTGTGCCAAAAAAAGTCCTGCGCGAGGTGAAACCGCCCAGGACGCGTCAGCTCGATGACAAGCTGGTATTGATACGTCGACCTTACCGGCAAGCCCGGTAGCCAACTTCCCCCAATGTCGATTACAAAGCTGCCCGTGCTTTTTAGAACGCGGTGTACCTCGTCCGCAAAGGAGCTGAACCACGCAACGTACTCTGCCGCAGATTCATTGCCGTACTGCTTCTTTCGGACAAGGGCGAACGGCGGCGACGTGACAACCAAGTCAACCGTACCACTTGGAAGCGTGCGGAGGTGCTCCAGACTATCCCCTTCGTACATTGCACCGAAGTCCGTGGCGTACGCGGGCTTGTTTGGAAGCTTCGCGAGAATTCTTTTGAGATTCGGCATCATCTAGCTTCCATTGAGTTGGGACCGTTTGACGGTCATTGCTGCTTCAGCTTGGGCGTTCAGAACCGTCGTGACCTTTGCGGGATTGGAGGCGATGAGCTTAAGCTCATCGCCGGAAAGCAAGGCCACATGGAAGGCCGTGTTCTCCATCACTTTTTTGGCGAACGCCCGAACCGCCCCGCCGATCTCACCTGTGGAAACCAGCATCACGACATTTGATTTAATTGTGGTCGCAATCCCCACCTCCTTGGCGAGATCCTCAGTCGCTACTCGCTCGCAGTTTTTGCACTGAATCTGCCATCGGCTGAAGAGGAGTCGCGTTCCTTCGACGATCATGTCAACTTCTGCGCCCCCGGTCGCGTTGCTCCGGAGTCTCCACTGGACAAAAGAAAGATCGAGGCGGCGACAGAAGTAGAAGGCAAGCGCCTCGAGCGCCACTCCCTTGCGGTGTTTGTCGGCGCTCCGTAAATCCGCGACGATATCCTGCATCGACATTCGCGCGAGCCGCCGGTATCCGTGGCCCATCGTGTTTGCCAGCTGCTTGAGGATCGGCCCGAGAAAGTCACTACGGAGCTTTTCCGTCGGGAAAACCCGGTGAGACTTGGCACCTCGGCCGCCGGTCATCTTCTCCCAAGTTATCAGCCCGGCTCTCTCCAGTTGGTGAAGCACGGACTGCGGCAGCCCGCCCTCTGCGAATTCCGTGCCGTATAGTGATATGGCTGAATCGCGGACCTCGCTGCTGGTTGCCACATCGGCGCCCATCAGCGCAAACGCTCGGGCGAAGTCATACTGCGGCGTGGTGAGCTCGCTCCACGCCTCAACGTCGGCGGTTGTGATCCCAATGAGCTCCCCTATCCGTTCTTCGCTCGGCGTCCAGAGCGCATCTCCGCCAGAAGCGTGGGCGGGATTCAACGCACCGCTAAACTCCAGCCATTGACGCAAAATATTCAGATGTTTTCCATTGGAAGGAACGTGAAGGCCCTGCTCTCGTAACCGCTTGGCG
>Ga0182024_10018985_pt1 | contig 12732 bp, 9 predicted proteins | sample P32metaG_FD_120480 | JGI IMG/M metagenome (GOLD analysis project Ga0182024, IMG submission 120480) | Permafrost microbial communities from Stordalen Mire, Sweden - P3-2 metaG (Illumina Assembly) | ecosystem: Environmental > Terrestrial > Soil > Wetlands > Permafrost | place: Sweden: Stordalen... | reverse complement strand
TTGCCGTTTTTGATGATGGCTTCGGCCTGCTGGGAGGCGGAGGCGGTGGCCTTGTCGACGATGCCTTTGGCGGCGTTGCGGGCGTTGGTGACGATTTCCTGGGCTTCGATGGAGGCGCGGCGGAGGATTTCCGAGTGCTTGTTTTTGGCGTCGGCGAGCTTGAGCTTCATGTCCTCGGCATACTGAAGGCCCTCGGCGATCTTTTTCTGGCGCTCATCCATGGTGGCCAGGACGGGCTTGAAGGCGAAGCGGTAGAGGATGTAGCAGACGATCGCAAAGTTGATCGTCTGGGCCAGCAGGAGGTAGGGCTTTACGCCGAAAGGCTCAAAAATGCTCTGGATGGTCTCAATGGCGCTCCCGGTGACAGAGGCGTCGGGAACAGGGGCCGCCGGAGCGGCTTGGGCCAGAAAGGGGAGAAGCGAGTGGAGCATGGCGGGAGGAAGCGGAGGGTTTGACCAGCGGGACATCTGCTGCCGGAGAGACTCCGGTGGCAGGCAGGCTGACGGCTTGGCAAGCCGGAAGGCGGGTTTGGCGCCTTTGCCTTGGCCAAGCCGTCAGGCCCGGGCCTTACTTGGTCGGGAAGACGAAGGCATAGAACGCCACGGCTTCCGCAAGGGCGACGAAGATGAAGGTATAGCCCAGTATCTTGACGGCGGCGCCGGGATTGCGGCCAATCGATTCGATGGCTTTGCAACCAATCAGGCCGATGCCAATGCCGGCACCGAGACAGCCGAGGCCGCCTTGGATGCCTTTGAGGCCGCTGGAAAGATCGGCGGCAGGAACTTGTGCGAGGATTTCAGGGAGCATAATTGAGTGAGGTTAGGGTTTTTTCCCGGCTGTCCGGGCGAGAGGCGATGGTGGCGCCTGCGGGCCTGGTTGCAACTGAGGGGAAAGGGTTGGGTGGATGGGAAGAGTGGGTTTAGTGGCTGGCCGGGGCCGGGTTGGTGTCGGAGTGGCCGGCGTCTTCATGGTAGCAGACCTGGCCAATGTAAACGGCGGTCAGCAGGGTGAAAACGAAGGCCTGAAGCAGGCCGATGAAAAACTCAAACAGGTAGAATGGCACCGGCAGCACAAAAGCGAAGGCGTGATACATGCTGTCGATGATGTTTTCGCCGCCGAAGATGTTGCCGTAGAGACGAAACGAGAGTGATATCGGCCGCACCATGATGGTGATGATTTCGATGAGGCCGATCATGAAGAAGATCACGTAGAAAAGGTAATAAACCACCGCGGGCACGTCTTTTTTGTCGGTCTTGTTGCCGAAGATTTCCCGGAGGAAGGCTTTGATTCCGGCGTAGCGAAGCACATAATAAATCCAGGCCACGCAGGAAATGAGGGCCAGGGCGAGGGTGGTGTTCAGGTCGGAATTGGCGGGGCGGAAAAAATACAGAAGTTGCTGCGAGCCGTCGGGTTCCTTTTCGATGAGACCGAAGGTGCCAACGCCCGGCAGGAGGCCGCTCCAGTTCATGATAAGAATGAAGGCGAACAAGCCGAGCAGGAGTGGAAACACCTTGTTAATGAGCTTGGGGCCGAGCATGGGCTCGATGATGTCACGCAAGCCGGACAGCATGCTTTCGATCAGGCCTTGACCGCGGGTGGGGATGAGCCGGGGTTTGCCGGCCACCCAGCGAAAGAGGATAATGATGACCAGGGAAAAGAACCAGGTGGTGACCATGGAATTGGTCACGGGCAGGCCGGCGACATGGAAAATCTCGCGGGCGACAGGACTGACGGATTCGTCGTTGTCCACGGCAAACGCCGAGCCAGTCGCCCCCAGCCAGAGCAGGGGCGTCAGGAGCAGGAGTTTTTTGCCGAAGAGCGGAGTCATGGGGGTCGAATGGGCAGCCAAAGCAGTCACCCGCAATGCAGAAATCCACACTGGAGCGAAGCGAAGCGAAAACGATGTCAAAAACCGCCCCAAGCCGTCAACCTTGATTTCGGCTGGATGAGGTTGGATTATGCACCCTTCAACCGGGAATAAGTCAACCTTATCCCGGGTGACAAGGCGGTGACATTGCGGGGAAAAACAGCTCCCGATGAAGGCGATTGCCTTTGGGCGGGGGTTTTCGCAGGGTAGTGGCACAATGCCAAGCGACCCTAATTCGTCGAGCGAAGGACGGCCCCTCGCCGCGGGTTCGGGCACGGTGGCCTGGGCCGCGGGCGCGCCGGTTCGGCCCCGGGCGCCGGTGGAGCGCCGGTTGCGCCAGGATGATTTCGCGTGGTTTGCGTATGGGTTGTTTGGCATATTTATTTTCGCGCAATTCCTCATGATGCTATGGTTTGTCATCAAGTGACGCGGCAACGGTCACAGGCGAAGACGGAGATTCGTTGCGCGGAGATTGGCTGGGCCATTGGACGAGGACAACGCCGGTGAGGATGATGACCGCAGCCGCGCCGATTATGGGGGTCAGCGGTTCGTGGAGAACCAGCCAGCCGAGAAAGGTGGCGATGACGGGGTTGACATAGGCATAGGTCGCGACCTTGGCGGGGACGCAATGCTTGAGCAGCCAGACATAGGCGCCGTAGCCGATCCAGGCTCCAAAGACGATGAGGTAGAGCATGGCCAGCCATGACCGGGTCGACACTCTGGTGGGGTGGAAGGTGGCCAGATCGCCGTGCACTACCGCAACGAGGAAGCTCACCGCTCCGCCGCAAAGCATCTGAGCGGCAACGGTCATCCACACGGAGGAAGCCTGCTGGCGGTGGTATTTGCCATAGATGGAGCCACCGGCCCAACTGGCGCAGGCAAACGTCAGAGCCAGCACACCGCCCGGGGACGCGGAGAGGAGGTTGCCACTGTCTCCGGAGGTCTTGAATACCAGTAAGATAACGCCGGAGAAACCAAGAATGAGACCCAGCGCGGTACGGAGGGTGGGGCGGAGGCCATCCGGGCGCAAGGCGTCGAACACCGCAAACCAGAAAGGGGCAGCGGCGACGATCAGGGCCGTGAGGCTGGAGGGGACGGTTTGCTCGGCCCAGCAGACGAGGCCGTTGCCTCCGAAGATGAGGAGGGCGCCGACGATGGTGGCGTTTTTCCACTGGGTGCGGGTGGGCGCGGTTTCGCCGCGCAGACGCAGGAAGGCATAGAGGAGGGCGCCGGCGATGAGGAAGCGCACGCCGGAGAGGAAGAAAGGCGGGATGGTGGCCACCGCAATGCGGATGGCCAGGTAGGTCGATCCCCAGGAGATATAGACAGCGGCGAAGGCGGCAATGACCTTTGTTCGGTGGCTGGGTGGTTCGGCGGTCGGATTCATGGCGGTGGGTATTGGCCTCTGACACCCGGCGGAGCCTGCCGTTGGCGGAATAAAAAACCCGCCGGAGGGAGGCTCGGCGGGTTACAAGAGGGTGAAGGGAAAGTATGACCTCAGAACCTGCCGGAGCGGTTGGAGTGAAGCGCCCAAACCGTGGCCATGGCGATGCGCGGAGCCTTATTCGAGGGCTCGGCGAAGCGGACGCGGTGGCAGTGGAGGTGCATGGTGGAGAACGGAGCATGGGGATGGGCGGCGGGTTGGTCAATGGCGATGTGTGAGGCACCCGGATGTTGAGTGCGACTAACGCTTGCCCTATCTCTTGGCCGGAATAGGCTCTGGTATCATGTTGCGCCGGGCCTGTCATCTCGCTGCCGCCCTCGTCAGCCTCTTCCCCGCGCTGCTTGGCGCGCAGGACGAGAGTCCGACTTATGGCCAGATGAACGACGCCTTTGGCATTCCATTGTGGAGCGGTGACAACCTGTGGACGCAGTCCGCCGCAGAAACCGCCGGCCGCCTTAACTGGCCGCTCGAGTCGAAGACCTCGCAAGACTCCAGCTACCGCAGCTACCCGGCGCGCTCGCTGCAGGTACTCGGCTCCCATCCGTATTCCCTTGTGTTGTATGGCAAGGGCGACGGCACGATAGCCGAGGTATCGATGGTCTTTGCCAATCTCGGCGACTCCACCGACCTGGCGAAGGACCCGGCCATGCTGGAAGACCTCAACACGCAGCGCGACTTTGTCGAACAGGTGCAGAGAATCGTCGGCCAGGAAATCCGGGACATGGACAAGAAATTCACCGACCTGATTGGGCCGTTCCGCAGCGTGGTCTTCGGCCAGGACGACAACGTGCACCGGTGGGATTGGAACGGGCAGTCCATCCTGCTGATCCACCCCGACGAAAAATATTTGATACTGCGGATTGTGCCCACCGAGCAGCTGGACAGCCACCGCGCGCACGTGCTGGAATCCTCGGACTTGCGCAAGCAACTCGCCGCGCGCGTCGAGCACCGGGCCAACGGCGATGTCATCCTCAAGGACATCCCAATGGTGGACCAGGGGCCGAAGGGCTACTGCGTTCCCGCGACGTGGGAGCGCGACCTGCGGTACCTCGGCATCCCGGCGGACATGTACGCCCTGGCGATGGCGGCATCCTCCCAGGCGGGCGGGGGAACCTCGCTTAGCAGCATGATTGCCGGAGTCCAGGACTATGTCCGCAACAATGACTGCGAGTTGGAAACGGAAACCGGGCCCATCGATATCCATAACATCGCGGACAAGATAAACCGCGGGCTGCCCATCATGTGGAGCATTGACGTGGACCCGGCGCTCAATGACGCGCTGACCATGCGCAGCGCGGCGCGGCAGGGCGTGACCGATTGGGACGCGTACAAGGCCAGTCTCGCGCCCTTCCGCAAGGCGGCGCAAAAAATTGTTCTTAATCCCATGAACGGCCACATGTGCATGATCATCGGGTATAACCTCGACACGCGCGAACTGGCCATCTCGGACTCGTGGGGCCCGGAGTTCGCGGAACGCTGGATCACGGCGGAGGAAGCGCAGGCGATCAGCCAGGGGAAGTTTTACATGGTGACGTGGTAGGGCGCGGCCGGGCCGGAGGCCAGTTGATGGTGGCGGAAGTGATGGGAAAGGGGACATGGCAGATAGGAGAAAAGGGGGAGAGTTTACGGTTTTCGGTTAACCGTTTGCGGTTGAAGAAGTGATCGTGGCGCCGGGGAGCAGTGCACAAGCGTTTAGGGGAATTGTAAAAATCGGGGCGAATTTTAAGTATTTTTGGTTGGATTAGGTGCGACAAGATGCGATTTGGTTGGACAGGCTCGATTGGAAGTTAGTAATTGAGATTGTGTATCAACAATTAGGACGGATGGAAACGGAAGGATGATGATGGAAGAAAAGAGATGGGCGAGGCGGGGAGTATAGCAGTAAAGGGCGCTGGGGTGTTATCACTGCGTTTGATGGGTTGGCTGCGTTTGATGGGTTGGCTGCGTTGGGTATGGACGATGGGGGTGGGGGGTTACTCCTAGCAGGAAATTGATTTGTTTTGGGGGGAAAGTGCGGGAGGGTTTAACCGGTAGGACAACACCCCATGGCACAAGATAATACTTGGGCTTAAACTGATTCCACCCCGTGAATGAGAAACATTCATTATCTGAACGCAGTCACCCCCCGGCGGGCGCAGCCGCAAGCCCAGGCACAGAGCATGACGAGAGTGAGCAGACGAAAAACCAAGAGGCACTCGAATTCAACCACGACACTCGCAACGGATCGGCGGACACACGGACGAACCAGACCATCCACGCCTCGGAAGTCAGCTACCGCCGGCTGTTTGAAGCAGCCCGAGACGGCATCCTGATACTCGACGTCGACACGGGATGCATCACCGATGTGAACCCTTTCCTGTTTAAGCTATTGGGTTTTTCCCGTGGTGAAATGCTGGGTAAAACTGTCGGCGAGTTAAGTCCCTTCAAGGACATCGAAGCCAACACGGTGATGCTGAAGCGATTGCAGGAAAAGGGGTATGTCCACTACGAGGACCTGCCGCTGGTAACGAAAGGCGGCATTAAAGTCGCGGTGGAATTTGTCAGCAATGTCTACCAGGCCGGGGAGAAAAAAGTGATTCAGTGCAATATACGCGACATCACGGAACGCCGAAAACTGGAGACGCTGCTCATTGAGTCGCAAAAGATGGAAGCCATCGGCCAGTTAGCCTCGGGCCTCGCCCACGATTTCAACAACCTGCTGTCGATTATCATGGGCTATAGCGAGTTGATGAAATTGGGACTGGGCCCGGACAACCGACTGCAAGAGAACAACGATCAGATCCGGCGGGCAGCAGAGCGGGCAGCCCTGTTGACCAAGCAACTGCTCGTCTTTAGCCGCAAGGAAATCGTACAACCCGTGGTGCTCGACATTAACGCGGTGGTGATGGAACTGGAAGTCATGCTGCGGCGGCTGTTGGACGAAAACAAGAAATTGAAAATTGTGCCGGGAAAATGCATGGGAAATATCAAGGCGGACACCGGTTACATCGGGCAATTGTTGATGAATTTGGTCGTTAACGCCCGCGATGCCATGCCGAACGGCGGCCTGGTGACCATCACAACCCAAGCGGTCACCCTGGAGTCAACCCAGGTTGAGACGCACCCGAATATGATACCGGGCGAATATGTTCTGCTCAGTGTCTGCGACACGGGATCCGGCATGACTGACGAAGTCAAGGCACACATGTTTGAGGTATTCTTCACCACCAAGCCATTGGGCAAAGGGACGGGATTGGGCCTGGCCACCTGTCAGACGATTGTCCAGCAATCCGGCGGCCACATTGGCTTTGAGAGCGAGGTGGGGAAGGGCACCACCTTCAAAATCCATTTTCCCAGCGTCAATCTGCCGCTTGATGTCCCGGCCACGCCGAGCCAGACCGGATTATTGCCGCGCGGAACCGAATCCTTGCTGGTCGTGGAAGATGAAGCCTCATTGAGAATCCTGGCCAGCAGCATCCTGGAAAGCCAGGGCTATCAAGTGCTCGTGGCCACGAACGGCCAGGATGCATTGCGGGTGATACAGAACCGCCAAGGGCCACCGATTCGCCTCGTGATTACCGATGTCATCATGCCCCTGATGGGCGGCAAAGCGATGGCGGAGTGGCTGAAAACCAGTAATCCCGATCTTAAAGTCCTCTTCACCTCGGGTTACATTCACGAAACCATCGATCTGCAGGGCGTGTTGAATGCCGGCGTGGAGTTCCTGCCGAAGCCTTACACGCCGGTGGCGCTGGCGTATAAAGTGCGAGAGATGCTGGATTCATCTAACTGATGGGAAAAGGGGTTTTTTGGGGAGGGAAATGGAAGGGGAGGGGGTTAACCATTGCTACCAACTCCGGTTGGAAAAGCACAACATTTGCGCAAGAAAATATCGTTTACCGTAATCCTTCCCCCAACTATTTCGTAGAGATTTTGGCACCGGACAGCATTGCATTTGGCAATCGGCATTTGTCGGTTTTTCATCCACCTCATCCAGAGACATCTGCAGCCCTCAGCCCTTTCGCACCAGTGATGCCTGCTGCCGTTGATAAACGCAGCTTGCTAGATGCCTGGAGCCGTCCACAATTTCACACGGCTAACGACATGATTCCTCTCGGAATCATCAAGCGCCCACCTGGCAGCCATTTATTGCCCTTGGCTCAGCGGCCGTTTTGAATTGATATAGCTGGTTTGCGCTTCCCTTGAAACTTTGACGCTAGTTTCTATGTTTCTTTCTATCAAATGACATTTATGAAATCCGAGACCTCATCTTCTTCCAAGAGATCGATAGTCGTCGCACTTTATCTTACTATCTTGGTCGCAGCTTTTGTCGCAGGCTGGTATTTTGCTCCAAAAATCATACAAAAAAATTCACTCGCTTCGACAGGAAGCTCCGCGAATATCGTGGCCAGTGTCGTGCCGTCAACTGCGACGGGGAGTACTCAAGTCAAAGCCGAACTCGCTAAAATGCAGAAAATTGGCGGAAGTTTCGATCGGGAAAGCAAACTTCTCGCCTACATCGGCGGCCTTGATGCCAGTACGGTCAAAAGTCTTATCACCAACTTTAAAGCCAATATCGCTGACGTGAAAAGTTTCGAAACCTTGCACCTATTGATCGCGCGTCTTGCGGAATTAGACCCTCAAGCGACTCTAGCATTGGCTAAAGATATGCCCGCCAACAGAACTGATATTTTTCGCGAGGCGTTTGATGTGTTGGCAGTCCAAAACCCATCGGCCGCCATTGCGGCACTTCCCCAATTACCCGTGGGCCCGGAGCGGACAGCTGAAACGATATTAACGCTATCTACGATTGCCGATCAAGATCCGCAAATGGCGCTCAAGGCGTTGCACAATATGCCCGCGAGTGGCTACAATAGCTTTACCTACGACCTCGTCTTCCAAAGTTGGGCTAAAAACGATCCTGCCGCCGCTGCGGCCGCCGCCCAAAGTATGCCTCTCAGTGCGGTTCACAATGGCGCATTAAATGGCGTCGCTGCGGGATGGGCAACAGAAGACCCTGTTGGTGCCCTCGCCTGGGCCAATGCCCTTCCCACAGGATCGGCTAAAAATAGCGCTGTCACCGCGGTTATTCAAGTTATGGGTGAAACGGATCCTCAGTCTGCGGCCAGCCAGGCCATCAATCTTCCGAACGGCTCAAGTAAAGATGCCCTTCTGAGCTCCATCACCTCAAATTGGGCGCAAGCGGATCCAGCCGCCTTGTTCACCTGGGCCAATACAACCCTCACTGGCACAGCTTACAATACCGCGACCCAAGCAGCATTAAAGCAAATGAGCAGTAATGACCCCGCCGCGACTGCCGCCTATGTCGCCAATCTTACTGACCCCACCGTTGCAAACCAAGCCATTCCCACGATCGCTTCCGATTGGGCGTCCCAAAATATCACCGCGGCGCTGGCCTGGGCCCAGTCCCTGCCCACGGACAATGCGTCCGTGCGCGGTGCGGCCATTTCCAATGTGCTCAACACTTGGACAATATCCGACCCGGTGGGAGCCGCAGCTTATGTTCAAACTCTCACTAGCGACCCTTCATTTGACACTCTCGCTACGAAATTAATAAGTACCTGGGGCAATGCAGATCCGCAAGCCGCGCTCGCCTGGGCGCAAAGTCTACCCGCAGGTGATGCGCAAACAAATGCCGTGGGAACGGCCTTGGCCACCCTCGCCAAGGCCGACCCGCAAACTGCCTGGAACGACGCCCAGCAGTTATCCAGTAGCGACGGCGGTGCAGCCCAGGTCAACGTTCTCGCCGCTTGGGCCAACCAGCAACCCGCCCAAGCTGCCGCCGCGCTTCAAAGCCTCTCGGGCAGTGATCTCGATACGGCTACCGCCGATGTCGCCAAAAGCTGGCTAAGCCAGGACCCAAACGCTGCCACTCAATGGATAAATACGATTCCCGCAGGCTCAGCACGTGACAGCGCCGTTACTCAAATTATTTCTGCTGTCGGACAAAACGATCCAGCCTCAGCTTACAACTGGGCTGCTTCCATCGGTGACCCGTCGAGCCGCAATACCCAAGTTGTCAAACTTGCGACCCAATGGTCAAAACAGAATCCTGTAGCGGCAGCGGCGGCGGCTCAAAGCGCATTGAACATGTCGGACCTCACCCAAAAGCAGCAGACTGCTCTCCAAAAAATCGTGGCAAAAGGCGCCACGCAATAGCCGGTATTTTGAAAATGCTCAAGTACGACATCGCGCGACTTCAAGCCTCTTCCCCGGGGAGACCCAAAGGTTTTGTTGAATTCGTTCTAGAGCACGGAAAAATCGAGTGTGATTTCGTGCTGTTGGATGACGGCGCACAAAACGAACTTTCTAAGCAGTTTCCATCGGTAGAGTTTGAAATTGCCCAACTTAAAGCCGATGCCAAGCTATTACCAAAGGGATTTGCTGATTTCGTACTTTCACACGGGAAAATAGAAGATGGTTTAGTGCGATTGGATTACTGACAGGAAATTGCTTTTTCGGGGTTGCCGGGGAGCGGGGGTGGGGGTTAAGTTACCGGGCGTCAACTGCAAAACTTAAAGCCTGATCCCTTTTCGGCCCCAGTGAAAAATCGTTCCATTATTCTTTCGGCTGCCCTGCTTTTCGGATTTTTCTCCTTAAAAATTCACGCGGAAGATGTCAGCGCTACCCGCTTAATGACGGACCCGCACGCGATGCGAGCCATGGCAGGCCGCTTCGAAACTCACGCCCAGACGGTCGAGGATGAGGCGCGAAGGTTTTCGGCGTTGGAGCATGAACATGGGACGGCCGGCGACCCTCATGCGGCAGCGAGATTGGCGCTAGTGCGCTCATTGGAAGCCGAGCACCAGGCCATCGTCCGCAATGTGCTTGCGGCTGGCGACTTCTGGGGGGGTGCCAGCTCAGTCGCTTGCCAGGAATACATCACGCAGTTGGGGCGACAATTTCAGGTAATCTACGAGGGATTGAACCACCGGGTTGAAGCCAACCTTCCAGCGGATCGGCCAGTTGATAGCCAGATAACTGCAGCATTTCGCAATATTGTGAACATGCTGCACTCTGTGCGAGACGGCTTGATCCGTGACGCCAACAACTACGAGCAGGATGAACACCAGCACTGACCCGCGCCCAGCACCGCCCGGTTTTATCGATTATTTATTTTCCACCTCGGCGGATTGACGAGAGGATTTCCCGGGAAAATTCGGGCTATTACCAATAGGAGATTGCTTTTTTTGGGTTGCCGGGGTCGGGGGAGCGGGGGTTAAGGGTGAGGGGAAAAAGAGCCCCTTTAAGCGCCCCAATAAGCGATCGTGTGGGTTGTCACGAAGTGTTTGCAGGGGTTGCCGCATCTTGGAGGATAATCATGGCGGTTTCACCCGTGGCGGCAAGGGGATTTGTCCGTGAGTAATCCAGGCCCCGTTTGCATCGGAGTGCTGCTAATCCGTCCATAATACAGGAAGGTATTCACCAAAGTTTAGGCTTTCCGCGTGGCGACGAGGGATTGGTAGGGGCCTTGGCGTTCCTGGAAGACGGTGGGGTGTTCGAAGGGCCACGGGGTGGTGGGGGTGATCTGCGGTCCAGCCGATTGCCAGGCGGGGTGGATGGCGAGGTTGGTTTGCGCCCAGGCGAAGAATTCGGCGTGGTCGGTGCGGAGGGCGAGCCACGCAGCGGGTAGAGCGCGGGCGGCGAGGGCGTCGAGGAGCGGGGGTTGGAGCAGGCGGTGTTTGTGGTGGCGGTGCTTGGGCCAGGGGTCGGGGAAGAAGACGAAGATGCCGGCCAGCTTTACGTGAGCAGGCAGGGCGGCGAGGGTTTCGGCGGCGTCGGCTTTGAGGAAGGCGAGATTGGCGAGTTTTGCGCGGGATTGTTTGCGCTGGGCGCGGGTGATGCGGAGGGAGATGCGGTCCACGCCGAGGCAGCGGGTGTTCGGATGCGCGGCGGCATACGCGGTGAGAAAATGGCCGTGCCCGCAGCCGAGTTCGAGGACGAGCGCGGTGGGTTGGGGGAAAAGTTCGGCGCAGGCTGCGGCGAGGCCGGACTGACGTTGCGCGACGCGGGCGGCGACGGCGGGTGGGACCGAAGAATGAGGAACCGCAGATGGCGCAGATTTACGCAGAGGAAGAAATTTTGAACAGAAGGGAGCGAAGGAGGTTGGAAGACAAAGAGGGAAGAGTTTTAGACAGGATTAACAGGATGAACAGGATAAGAGGTTCACGCAACGGCGCAACGCAAAGTGTTGTCTTGGCCCTGCTCAGTCAAAAGCGGAGAGCTTTAAGAACAGCACCGAGGGTTAAGTTTCTTCTCCGTCTGGCACGGTTTCCTGTTTCACCGTGAAGGGCGCCGAGGTGGGGCTGCGTTTCATGCCGAGGAGTTTCTGCCAGCGGCGGATTTGGGCGGCGACCTGGTTCGGGCCGGGCATGCCGGGGCGTTCGCGGGCGCTGAGCGCGCGTTTGACGTCAAAGACGCTGCGCCAGTCGTCGCCGAGCTTGGGGACGAGGGCGCGGGCGGCTTTTTCCGGAAGTTCGTCGAGGGGGGTTTCGGATTTTTCGGCGAGGGCGACGAGGGCGCCGACGGCGTGATGGGCTTCGCGGAAAGGCAGGCCCTGGCGGACGAGGTGGTCGGCGAGGTCGGTGGCGAGGAGCATGGAGTCGCCGGCGGCGGCGGCGCAAGTGGCGGCGTGGACCTTGATGCCCTCGAGGGTGCGGGAGAGGACGGTGAGGCCGAGGACGAGCTGGTCGTAGGCGTCGAAGACGGGCGGTTTGTCCTCCTGGAGGTCGCGGTTGTAGGTGAGCGGGAGGCCCTTGACGAGGGTGAGGAGGGTTTGGAGATGGCCGAGGAGGCGGGCGGACTTGCCGCGCAGGAGTTCGAAGGCGTCGGGATTTTTTTTGTGGGGCATGAGGCTCGAGCCGGTGGTGAAGGCGTCGGGCAGGGAGACGAATTTGAATTCGGCGGTGCTCCAGAGGATGAAGTCTTCGGCGACGCGGGAGGCGTGGACGCCGCAGAGCGCGGCGGCGGAAAGGAATTCGATGAAGACATCGCGGTCGGCGACGGCATCGAGGCTGTTTTGGGTGAGGCGCGGCTGACCTTCAGCGTCAATGAAGCCGAGGGCGCGGGCGGTGAACTCGCGGTCGATGGGGAGGGTGGTGCCGGCGAGAGCGCCGGAACCGAGCGGGCACCAGTTGGCGCGGTCGGCGACGGTGAGGAAGCGCTCGCGGTCGCGCGCGAACATTTCGACGTAGGCGAGCAGGTGGTGCGCGAGGGACACGGGCTGGGCGCGCTGCAAATGGGTGTAGCTCGGAAGGTGAACGAGTTGGTAGGCCTCGGCCTGGGCGACGAGGACGCGGAGGAGGCCGGCGAGCGCGGCGTCAAGCTGGACGCAGGCCCACTTGAACCAGAGGCGCATGTCGGTGGCGATTTGGTCGTTGCGGCTGCGGCCGGCGTGGAGCTTGGCGGCGGCGGGGGTGCG
>Ga0182024_10018984_pt1 | contig 12733 bp, 12 predicted proteins | sample P32metaG_FD_120480 | JGI IMG/M metagenome (GOLD analysis project Ga0182024, IMG submission 120480) | Permafrost microbial communities from Stordalen Mire, Sweden - P3-2 metaG (Illumina Assembly) | ecosystem: Environmental > Terrestrial > Soil > Wetlands > Permafrost | place: Sweden: Stordalen... | reverse complement strand
TGCCCACGCTGCCGCCTCGATCGCGGAGCCACGAGGCCGCGCCACCGCGGGCTGTTCTGACCGGGCGCGAAGCGACAGCCAGACCGAGGTGACCGGAATAGGCGTGGAGCGGCAGCACGCCTACCCTGGTCATCATCCCCGGCCAAGCCTTGCTCTTGTTATCGCACAGGCATCTCACCGGCCGCGACGACCGTCTCGGATCGCGCGGAAAGCGCGTCCGGCGAGACCGTTAGCCAGGACCCGCCAGGCGTGCAAACACGACGGCCGCGAAAGCGGCCACCCGCGCTGCATCGGTGGCGTGACTGCTTCATCGCCACAGCGGCAATCCGTCGCGTGGCCCTGCGCTCCTGATTTCCGCGATGCCTCTTGCAAGGAAGACGGTCGCGGCTGGCACCCGCGCCGGGTCGGGATGCCGCGCCTTGCGGGCATCCGCCCGCAACCAAGCGAAGGTTCGCAGCAGGAGGAAGCGGCGGCAGTGACAGTCAGGCCATCTTTCGCAGGTAGCCCAACCTGCGGCCCAAGTGCGCCACCAGCGTTGCGTGGGCTTACGAGACCGGCTATTCGCGGCCGGCGAGCCACGCATAAAGCCGACGCCAATCCGCCTTTGGATCGCCCGGTGAGCCATGACCGAGCGCGATCGTCCTCATGAGCTTCGCATTCGGGATCGCGGACGCGAGCCACTGCGTGCTGAGCGGGAAGCACGGTCTCATCTGGGTCATACCAGATCGCCGTTGGAACACTGACCTGACGGCAGTCGAATCCCCACGGCGCCAGGACGGCCAGCTCGTCGTCTACCCAGCCCCAGACCCCGTTACGGGTCCCCTCCATCACGTACTCCTTGTTTGTGCCACCGTCCGCCGCTGCGGGCATCTCGGCGTCCTCTTCTGAGATCACCTCAGCCGCGCGCTCCTCACCCTGTAGACACGCCTCGACGTACTGCCGCACGCCGTCGTCCTGGTTGCGCGACCATTCCTCACGGCCGAGTTCACCATACGGCGCCATCCGAGCGGTGCAAGCCGCCCTCAATACCCGGCCGGGAAACAGCCCGGCCACCGCCAACGCGTGAGCGCTCCCGCTGGAGCCGCCGACCACCGTGAACTGCTCAACCCCGAGCTCGTCCGCAATCACCGACACGTCAGCCGCGGTATCGGCGACCGTGCGTCCTGGCTGACGGCCTGACCGACCATACCCCGGACGGTCGTAGGTGATCAGGCGTATACCGAGCTCGGCGATCAACGCCTCAAACCCAAGCTCGATCCGCTCGGCGCCGAGCAGGCGGCAGCCAGCGGTGCCGTGCAGCGAGAAAACTGGCTGGCCGTCCGCGGCTCCCCATTCCGCGAAACACAGCTGTCTGCGGTCCGGCGTAACGACAATCTGCGCGTGGGTGTCCATCACAGACGACCGCTCAGAGCAGCCGAGCCGCGGTCAGTCAGAGGCGGACGGTTCGGACCCGTTGAACAGACGGAACAGCCACCGTCCATCGTCGGCACGCTCGAGTACGCCGCTCAAGCGGTAGGGCGCTCGCTCATCTCCCCCTTGGTCAATCCGGACGACCACGGTCGCCGGTGCGACGAACCAGATCAGTACATCGCTGCCTCCGGTGAGAAGCGGCTCCCACCCCGACCATCCGTACGTATGCGGCCGCGCGAACAAACGGGACAAGAAGGCCCGCAGCTCGTCGGCACCGACCGCGTGCTCATGCTCCTCGGAGCCGAACGCCACCCCGTCCTGGTGGAAGAGCGCCACCGTGCCACCCACGTCCCGCCGGCGCAGGTGCGTCTCGAGCTGGCGCAGCGCATCCTCAACGATCTCGCGGCGCGATGCCTCATCCATGGCCAGCAATGCCGCCACAGCGCCAACGCGACCGGCACTGACGGTTCCCGCAGATATCCAGGCCCTGCGCAAGCCGGGCTCGCCCGCCAGACAGGCCCGTGTGCCCGCCACGACGCTCGACCTGATTCGAGCTCCGCAAAATCACTGGCCCGGTGACACTCGCACTCCGTCGACGCCTTCGCCTGATCGGGCCATCCGGCCCGCGGGGAGTACCTGGCCGCTCCTGGTGCCAGATGCAGCCACGCATCTGGCGCGAGTGATCGTGGCCGGTGCTCCAATACCGGCAGCGCGTTGCAGCGACGTGGACGTCAACACCGTGGCCGCTTCCATTGAGATGGGGTAGCGGAGGAGGCCGAGTGACCTGGCCAGTCAGGTGCTGGGGTGCCGACCGGTCTACCGGAGGGCGTGAGGTACCTGGTGAGCCAAGTCCTTGGTGTCTCGCGGAGCGGCTTTCGGCGCAGTGATGGCCCCGGCTCGGGTCTGCGCCACACCAACCACCTGGAGTCGGCAACGTGCGACGATCCTCGGCGGTGCATCATGGAATTCAAACGTCACATTCTCACGGCTGAGATGCTCGAACCGGGGACGGAGAGGGTGGTTCGTACGTCGGTCGACGTGCGCGTCGACCCGCTGACCGGCCACAGCTGTCGCATCCTGCCGGAGCGCGGCCTGATGCCGGCCAACGACTTTGACCTGGCCGCATTCGCGCGCGAGAACCAGCCGCGGTGTCCGTTCTGCCCTGAGCGGATTGACTCCCTGACCCCGAAGCTGCCGGCGGCGATCCATCCGGACGGCCGCATCGCCCGCGGCGAGGCGATCCTGTTTCCGAATCTTCACGCCTACTCCTCGCACAGCGCCGTCTCTGTGTACTCGCCGCGGCTCCACTACCTCCCGCTCGAGGATATGACCGGACGGCTGATGGCCGACAACCTTCTGACTCAGGTGGCGTATGCGGTGGCGGTGATGGCCGTCGACCCAGAGGCGCGGTGGGCCTCGATCAACGCCAACCACATGTTGCCTTCGGGCAGCTCGCTGTTTCATCCCCACCTGCAGGGAATCGTCGATTCCCAGCCGACGACGCTCCAGCGAATGCTCGCCGAGGTGCCGGCTGAGCGGTTCGATGCCTACCTGCAGACTGAGCGCCGCGCCGGTGAGCGGTACCTCGGGGACACCGGCCGGGTGGAGTGGCTCGTGAGCTTCGCGCCGATCGCGCCGGCGGAGCTGAGGGCGTTCATCCGGGGGATCTCATCACCGGTCGAGCTCGACGAGGACCTGGTTGCCGAGCTGGCCAGTGGACTGGTGCTGGCGCTCAGCGCGTATGCCGAGATGGGGTTTGAGAGCTTCAACCTCGCTGTCTATGGCGCGCCGCCCGGGATCGACACGTATCCGTTAAACCTGCGGGTCGCGTGCCGCTCCAACCTGAGTGCGTTCTACCGGTCGGATTCGACTTTCCTCGAGCGCCTGCACTGGGAGGGTGCGATCGACCTCTCGCCGGAGACGGTTGCCGAGCGGATCGGCACGCGCTTTCGCGCGTGACCGACGCAGAAGGGACCGCGAATTCGCACGTGTCCGACGCCGACGTCCTAGACGCTCGCACCGGAAGCCGAGGCGATTAGAGTCGGTCGATCCGCAGCGACCCGACACAACACGTTCGTGCCTTGCTCGGCAACTTTCGTCTCCTCGAGGCTGCCGGAGCCTGCGGAGTGATCGCGGAGCGCCTGACCAAGGATTGCGGTCCCACGAAGCCGCCGGAGTGGTGGGCGGCTCTGGCGGAGACCGCACGCAGTTACCGATCTGCAATCTATGCAACCAATGTGCGGGGATTCTCAGGCATCGATGAGTGGTCGCACTCCGGAGACTCGGGGAGCGGCAGCGATTCCGACCTCGTACGCGAGAGGACACGACTCGGTGTCGAACACCGGAAATGGCTGTGCGAAGTCCCCGGCGGGCAGGCATACGTGGCCTGGCTGAGCGCGTACGTCGCCGTCGGCGAGATCGACGGCGACCGCGCGCTCACAAGCCTCGATAGGTGCGCAGCGATCGTGCGGGAATTCGTGGACGTGCCAGGGCTCGGACGCGAACCATCGCTTTACGAGTTCCTTCAGAGCGCCGCCGACACACTAGCGCTCTTCCTACCTCTGCCCGAGCATCCACTCCGCGACATGCGGAGGTTCGCATTGCTGCCGTCTCCGCTGCGCACCGGCTAGCGTTCCTGAACGATGCCATCCATATTCACTCGTATCGTCGAGCGGGAGATTCCGGCCCACATCTTGCATGAGGACTCCGACTTCCTGGCGTTTCTCGATGTCCGTCCGATCCGCGAAGGCCACAGCCTCGTCATTCCGAAGGCCGAGGTTCCGGACATCTTTGATCTGCCCGAGTCGCTGCTCGCGGGATTGCTGCCATTCGCAAGGCCGGTCGCGCGGGCGATCCAACACGTGACCCAAGCGGCACGCATCGGGGTTGCCGTCATCGGCCTAGAGGTACCTCATGCGCACCTGCACCTCGTGCCGATCGACGGACTACACGACCTCGATTTTCGTCGTGCCCATCCCGCCGCCGAAGAGGAGCTCGCGGCGACCGCAGAGCGTATTCGGACAGCACTAGCGAGCTGATCCGACCGCCGGCGGCGAGCCTGGAAACTCGGCTGCTGCCGGGGGGCACTCCGGTCCTCCGCTCGCCGGCTGCACCTGCGCGGGTAGCCCAGCCCGCTCGGGAGACAACTTCCCGGGGCGCCGCGGTTGACCTGCACGAATTGGGTTGCGTGCAGGGCGGGCCACGTTGTATAAGGTGCGCAACGGATCTTCACACGCGATGAGGCTCGCGTAACGCTGCTCGGCAGTCCGCCGCGCGGCTGATGGCTTCTACCCCGAAAGGTGGAAGCCCGTGTCTACGCAAGACGGACTACAGGTTCTGCAGAGCGCGGTGGTCCTGTTCTTGGCCCCGCTGTACGCGGGAGTGCTGGCTCGGGCGGAGGCGATCGTGCAGTGCAAGCGAGGTCCGAGCGTGCTGCAGCCCTACCGCGACCTGCGGAAGCTGCTGCGGAAGGGGAGCGCGATCTCCGACCAATCGTCGTGGATCTTCCGCGGGGCGCCGTTCGTCGCGTTCGCCGGCTACCTGACGGTCTCCGCGATCGTCCCGATCATCACCGACGAGCCACTGCCACTCGCTTTCCTGGCGGACCTCATCGGCGGCGCGTTCGTCCTGGCGTTGGCTAGCTTCGCGATCTCGCTGGCTGCCTACGACACGGCCAGCCCGCTCGGGGGTCTGGGCGCCAGCCGCACGACCTGGATCGGCAGCTTCGCGGAGCCGGCGCTGATCCTCGTGTTCTTCACCGTCGCGGCGCTGTCGCATTCGGACAACCCGTACCTGGAGAACCATGCGGTCGCCCACTCGGTCGCCGCCTACGTCCTCCCGACTCACCTGCTCGGCGCACTGGCTTTCTTCATGCTGGTGCTGGCCGAGAACGGGCGGATCCCGATCGACAACCCGAGCGGGTCGATCGAGATCTCGATGATCGAAGAGAGCCGGGTGCTCGAGTACTCGGGCCGGGAGTACGCACTGGTCAAGTGGGGCTCGTGGATGAAGCTGTTCCTGTTCAGCTCGATCTTCATGAACGTGTTCATCATCCCGTGGGGCCTGGGGAACGCGACAACGTTCGTGGGGGGCCTGACCGGAACGCTCGCCCTGCTCGGCAAGCTGGCCGTCTGCGGCCTGGCGATCGTGGTGATCGACAGCTCGTTCGCCAAGCTGCGGTTCTTCCGGATCGCCGAATACCTGGGGGCCGCGTTCCTGCTGGCCCTGATCGGGATCGTGACCTCCTACGTGATCACGAGCTGAGCCGCCGATGCTGATCAGCGCAGCGATCGAACATCTCTCGGCCGCGTCGACGGAGGGCGTGCTGCTGACGATGGCGGCGGTCGCGATGCTGCTGTGTGCGTTCGCGTGCCTCGGCTCCAAGCTGTTTGACCGCTACGTCACCTACTACGGCTTGCAGTCGATCGTCCTCTCGTTCGCTGCCGCCGTCGTCGCGCTGCACGAGCACGAGGCGGGATTGTGGGTCCTGGCCGCGCTGACGTTCCTGGTCAAGGGCATCGGCATCCCCTACGGCACCCGGCACTTCCTGATCGAGCGTTTCGCCCTCAAGCGCGATGTCGCGCTCTCGACGGGACTGTCCAGTTCGCTGATCCTCGGCGCGTTCCTGACCGCGTTCGCATTCCTGGTCATCCGGGCCGGCACGGTGCCCGATGCGCTCGTTTCCCAGGCGACCGTTCCCATCTCCACGGCGATCATCCTGCTCGGAGCTCTGTGCATGGTCGTCCGCCGGCACACGATCGCCCAGTTGATCGGCTGGCTGATCATCGAGAACGGGGTGTTTCTCGGCGCGATCACGATCGTCGCCACGTTCCCGTTCATCGTCGAGGCCGGCGTCTTCCTCGACCTGGTCGCCGCCGTCCTGATCATGATCGCCTTCGTCTCCGGTCTGGCCCGGCAGCTCGCGGAGGCCTCGGCGCCGCAGCTGAGGCAGCTGAGCGAGTGATGATCGCGCTGGCGCTGATCATCGTCGCGCTGCCGTTGGTGCCGGCGCTGGCGGCCGCGCTGACGGGCCGGGCTCGCACGCTCGGGCTGATCTCGGCGGCTGCCGGAACCAGCGCACTTGCGCTCGCCATCGCCCTGGCGATCGATCTCAGCACCGGCCACCCGGTGCACGCGCTCAGCGGCTTCATCTATCTGGACCCGCTGAGCGGGTTCTTCCTGGCGACGATCGCGCTCGTGGTGGCGCTCTCCAGCTTCGGATCGGCCGCCTACCTGCGCGCCGAGGAGGAGCGCGGTGAGCTCAGCTCCCTCCAGGTACGCCTCTACTTCATCTTCTTCGCGCTGTTTGCGTCGATGATGCTTGGCTCGTTCGAGACCGGGAACCTCGGCCTGCTCTGGGTGCTGATCGAGGCGAGCACGCTGGCCAGCTGCGTGCTGGTCGGCCTCGAGGCCAAGGCGGTGTCCCTCGAGGCGGCGTGGAAGTACATCATCATCAGCTCCTTCGGCGTGACGATGGCGCTGGTCGGAACGCTGTTCCTCTACTACGCCGCCGGCAACCTCACTGGCTCGCCGACGGAGCACCTAACTTGGTCGTTCCTGTTCGCCCACGCCGGCGCGCTGCAGCATCAGAGCCTGCGGCTCGCGTTCCTGCTCGTGCTGATCGGCTACGGCACGAAGGTCGGCCTGGCGCCGATGCACACGTGGCTGCCGGATGCGCACTCGGAGGCGCCGAGCCCGGCGAGCGCGATGCTCTCGGCGGCGCTCTTGAACACCGGCATGTACGCGATCATCCGCTTCCAGGCGCTGACCAAGCCCGCGCTCGGCGCCGGCTATGCCTCCCACGCGCTGTTGATCTTCGGGTTCGCTTCGGTGCTCGTAGGCGCGCTGTTCATCGTGCTGCGGGGGAACTTCAAGCGGATGTTCGCCTACTCGTCGATCGAGCAGATGGGGATCATCGCGATCGCCCTGGGCTTCGGCGGCACTCTCGGGTTCTACGGCGCGCTGCTGCAGATCCTCACGCACGCGATCGGCAAGGCGGTCCTGTTCCTGACCAGTGGCGACATCGTCCTGCGCTACCGCACCCGCCTGATCGACGAGGTCCGCGGCGTGCTCACGATCGCGCCACTGACCGGTGCAGTTCTTCTGTTGGCCGCGGTGGCGGTGGGCGGCTCGCCGCCGTTCGGCCTGTTCCTATCGGAGTTCACGATCGTGCGGGCGGGCCTTCAGCGATCGAGCGTCGTGCTCGTTGCCGCGCTGCTCCTTCTGATTGCGATCGTGTTCATCGCGCTCGTGGGCGCGGCCTCCGACATGGCCCTCGGCGCCGCCCCGGCCCGCCCTACCGGCGGCCCCGCCTACACGGAGCGCTCCAGCCGGATCCTGGCGGCGGCGCCGCTGCTCGCCGGCCTGGCCGTGCTGCTCCTGCTCGGCCTGTGGATCCCCAACGGCCTCAACACGCTGATCATGCACTCGATCCACGCGATATCCGGCTGAGGCAATCGTGAACGCGCTCGAGCTACTGCACCCTGTCAACCCGACGAGCGTCGCCAGCGTGGACTCCGCCCAACTGGGAGCGCTCAGCCACGAGCTTGCCACCGAGCACGGCGCCCGGCTGGCTGACCTGTTCGGCGACGAGACCGCGGACGGAGCGGTCGTGCTGCGGGCGGTCTACGCGATGGACCGGGAGCGTCGATACCTGATCCTCGAGTGCCCACTCGACTCAGACCACTTCCCCCCGCTTTCTGATCTCGATCCGGCGGCGTTCGTCGAGGAGTGCGAACTATATGAGCAGTTCGGCGTCAGGCCAGCCGGACGTAAGCGGCTCAACCGGGTGCTCGTGCCGCCCCATCTGGCGAGCACCTTCGGGACGCCGGGACGCCGGCGCCATCACCAGGTCGCGCGCGACTATGAACCGCACGTCGTCAGCGGCGAGGCATTCGAGTTCCCGTTCGGGCCGGTCCGGGCAGCGGGCTGGGAGTCGCTCTACACGGGACTGGTCACCACCGGGGAGGAGGTGCTGGATCTCTACCTCATGCAGTGGCACAAGCACCGTGGCGTCGAGCGGCGCCTGTCCGGGCTTGACCTCGAGCGGGCGACGTTCTTCGTCGAGCGCACCGACGGGCTCTCGACGGTAGGGCACACGATCGCGTTCTGCCGGGCGATCGAGACGCTCACCGAGACCCCGATTCCGGACGAAGCGCAGAGCACCCGCACGGTCGCGCTCGAGCTGGAGCGGATCTACAACCACACCGCGTCGGTTGCGGCCGTTTGCCAGGCGACCGGCCTGTCGGTCGGCCAGGCCCGCGTCGAGATCGTGCTCGAACGACTGCTGCGGCTCAATGCCGCGGCGTTCGGCCATCGCTACCTGTTTGGGATTGTCCTGTCGGGAGGCGTCGCACGCGGGCCTACCGCCGAGCCGATCCGGCGGGAGCTGGGAGCCCTGCTCGACGAACTCCGCGAGGTTGCCAGCGGGCTGCTGGGGACGAACTCCTACGTCGACCGGCTCGAGGCAACGGGGATCGTCACTCCCGAGGAGGCCCACCGGCTGTCGCTGGTCGGCCCAGTCGCCCGGGCCTCCGGCCAGGACGTCGACTCAAGGCGCGACCACCCGGCCGACTCCGGCGACGAACCACCGCCGAAGGTGGCCACCCGATCGGATGGCGACGTGTTGGCCCGGATGCAGGTGATGCTGGCCGAGGTCGACGAGGCGGAGCGGCTGATCGAGCGGCGGCTCGACTCGGCTGGACCGGCCCGCAAGCCGGTCCAGCCAGGGGCTGGCGATGGATTCGGATGGGCTGAGTCGCCGCGTGGAGAGGCGCTGGCGTGGGTGTCGATGACCGATGAGGGCCGGATCCGGCGGGCCCGCCTGCGACCGGCATCGGTCCGCAACTGGAGAGCGTTCGACGACGCCGCCCGTGCGCAGAACGTGTTCACCGACATCCCGATCATCGAGGCCAGCTTCTGGCTGACCGTGGCCGGGTTCGCGCGCTGATGGCGTTCTGGTTCTACCGAGGCCTGCGCCGGGGCATCGTCACCACCCGGTATCCCAAGGGCGAGCTCGACCCGTGGACCCGGCACCTGCCGACCGCTCCCGCCTTTCATCCCGACCGGCTCACCCCGGAACTCGCGCAGCGGCTTGCCGTGGGCTGCCCGGCTGGTGCGATCACCACCGACGGCCGCGAGCTGGTCGTGGACCTTGGGCGCTGCACCGCGTGCGGCCGCTGCCTCGAGCTAGCCGGCGATGCCGCCGCCCCGAGCGGGGAATCGCTCCTGGCCGCCGTCGAACGCTCCGACCTGATCAAGCGCATCCCAGTGGCCGGCCGATGACCGACCCCAACACGGAGCTCGAGCAGGTCTCCAGCGAGCTGCGCCGCCAAACGCTATCCATCTTCGGCCGAAGCCTGCACATCCGTACGGTCGACACCGGCTCCTGCGCGGCCTGCGAGTCCGAAATCCGGCTGCTGGCCGCCCCCCACTACGACCTGCACCGGCTCGGGTTCTTCTTCACCCCGGCGCCACGTCATGCCGACCTTCTGATGGTCACCGGGCCGGCCGTGCGCGCCGCCGACAACCTGCTCCTGAAGGCGTTCGAGGCGACGCCCGACCCCAAGGCGGTGATCGCCGTGGGCGCGTGCGCGCTCGGTGGTGTCTACACCGAGGACGAGCTGGTGCACGGCGCCGTCGACCGTGTCCTGCCGGTCGACGTGTACGTCCCCGGCTGCCCGCCGAGCCCCCTGGCGCTCCTGCAGGGCCTGCTCGTGGCGGTGGACCGGCTCCAGTCCCGCGTCGCCGCGCTATCGCTCGAGCTCGATGGGGGGGCGCCGCGATGACCCACGCCCTCGCTGGGTTGGTCATCGCCGCAGCCGCCTGCTGGCTGGCCGCGGCGATCGTGGCGCTCGGCGCTGCCCGCCCGGCCGGCGTGCGGGCCAGCGCGCTGGTCTCGGCCCTCGGCGGGGTGGCCGCCGCCGTCGGCGGCGTGCTGCTCGCGATCCACGGCGCCGGCACCACCCTCCAGCTGGGTGCCGGGCCCGCCGGCGCGGCTCACTTCCGCATCGCGCCGCTGGCCGCGCCGTTCATCGTCCTGCTCGGCGCGGTCGCCGCGGCCAACGGCCTGTACGCGCCCCGCTACCACGAGCCTGCCCGCGGGACGAGCGTGTATCTCATCGTCTACAACCTGGCGCTGCTCAGTTCCCTGGCCGTCCTGGTCGCCGGGAACGTGGTGGCGTTCCTGGTCGCCTGGGAGTCGATGGCGCTCACCTGCTACCTGCTTATCCTGCGCCACCACACCCGCCCCGGCGTGGCCCGAGGGGCCTTCCTGTTCATTGCGCTCAGCGAGATCGGGTTCGTCCTGATCGTGCTCGCTTTCGCGATCCTCGCCGACCACACGGGCACGCTTGACCTGGCCACGATCGCCCACCGCGCGCACACCGTCCCGGCCGGCTGGCGAACCGCCGCCTACCTCCTCGCGCTCGTCGGCTTCGGCTTCAAGGCCGGGCTCGTGCCGCTCCACATCTGGCTGCCGGCAGCCCATCCGGTGGCACCCGCCGACGGCTCCGCGTTCCTCTCGGGGCTGATCGTCAAGCTCGGCATCTACGGCATCGTGCTATTCGGCTACGTGCTCCTAGCCGGCGGTCCGGCCTGGTGGGGGCTCGTGACTATGGCGGCCGGCGCGATCTCAGCGGTCCTCGGGATCCTGTACGCGCTGATGGAGCGAGACCTCAAACGCTTCCTCGCCTTCTCGACGATCGAGAACATCGGGATCATCGTCACCGCGATCGGAGCGGGGATGACCTTCACCGCCTACCGGCAGCCGGCGATCGGCGCGTTCCTGCTGATCGTGGCGCTGTACCACTCGCTCAACCACGGGGTCTACAAGACCCTCCTATTCCAGGAGGCCGGCGTGATCGAGCACGCGGCCGGAACTCGCGACCTCGACCGCCTCGGTGGCCTGATCCACCGGCTGCCCCGCACCGCCGTCATCTTCCTGATCGGAGCGCTGGCGCTCGCGGCGCTGCCCCCGCTCAACGGCTTCGTCTCGGAATGGATGCTGTTCCAGGGCCTGTTCCAGGGCTTCCGGATCGCCAGCCACACGGCCGGGATCCTGATCGTCGTCGCCGGCGCGATCATCGCCCTGACCGGAGGTCTGGCCATCAACGCGGCCGTGCGCGTATACGGAATCCCGTTCCTCGGCATGCCCCGCTCGCGCCCCGCCGCGGACGCTCGCGAGCCGGGGCAACCGACGGGCGGCCCCGCGCTGCTCGCCGCCGGCTGCGTGTTCCTCGGCATCGGCGCCCCGCTCGTGCTGACCGCGCTTGACCGCGTGGCCCGCGCCACCACTGGTCTAGACATCCACAGCGAGCTGCTCGTCCCGAAGCTGACCGTAATCCCAGCGCACACCAACTTCTCCGGCTTCTCCCCCACCTATCTGGCCGTGTTCCTGGTCGCCGTCAGCGCGGTGCCGTTGCTGATCTGGTTCGCCGGACGCCCACGCGCCCGCAGCCGCCGCACCCCGGTCTGGGACGGCGGCATCCTCGCCTTCAAGCCACGCATGCAATACACCGCAACCACGCACGCCAACCCGATCCGGGTCACCTTCGAGGCGCTCTACCAGCCCCACGTCCACGTCGAGCGCGTGTCCGACGATCCGGCCGGCCGGTCTGGTCCCGTGCACTACCGGTTCGAGGTGACGCCGATCTTCGAGCGCTACCTGTACCAGCCGGCGACGTGGCTGATCAGGAAGCTCGCCAACCTCGCTCGGCCGATCCAGAACGGCGACGTGAACCTCTACCTGCTCTACCTGTTCGTCGTCGTCCTGATCGCCTACGCGGTCTACACCTCGTAACGGGCCGCGGAAGTGAGACTTGTTCAGAGCACGGTTGGGTAGGCGCGAGCAGCGACAGCGTTAGCTCGTCGAAGATGTCGGTCCGATCCCCAGGCAAGCTTGACCCGCTGGCTCAGGCAGGGGATCGAGCTACGCATGTGCCCGCTGTGCCGCGTGGTCCACAAGACCGATCGGGAGTATGAGGAGCGGCACGCTCCGAATCGTGCGCTTGGTTGCGGACGGCTTCCTCGGGCAGAGTGCCCAGTTGATCGATGAGCGGCAGGATCTCTCCCGTAGCTGCAGTGCCGCTAAAGCGGAAGCGAATTCACCGCTCGCGCAGAGTGCTGGTCTGATCGAGAACCGGTAGCGGTCCCCTATGAAGCGGCCGAGCGTTCGCCGGCACGACTCAAGCCGGACGATCGAGTTGTCGCGAGGCCGTCGCGTAAAGCCTGTCCGTCCGCCGGGTTTAATTGAATGCCGGGATGGGTCAGAACTTTATTGAAGGTAGTCGTGAGCAGGCGTTTTTGATGCCGCCGTCGTTGCGGG
>Ga0182024_10018983_pt1 | contig 12733 bp, 12 predicted proteins | sample P32metaG_FD_120480 | JGI IMG/M metagenome (GOLD analysis project Ga0182024, IMG submission 120480) | Permafrost microbial communities from Stordalen Mire, Sweden - P3-2 metaG (Illumina Assembly) | ecosystem: Environmental > Terrestrial > Soil > Wetlands > Permafrost | place: Sweden: Stordalen... | reverse complement strand
GAAGGTCCACCAAGAGTGCGGATGGGAGTCGGGCGGGTGGTCGGGCGGGCCGGAAGAAACCCAAAAACCTTCGAAGAAGGAAACGCATTAGATTTTGTCGTTGACAGACAGACCTTCTCATGGGAGCTCGCAGAGCTCGCAGAGAACACGAAGAAAAATCCTGGCGAGGTTTGCTTCTGACTTCATTTTGAAAACTATTTGGGTAGATCCATCAGCCAGACGTTGTACGTGAACTGAACCATCGCGCCAATGATCCGGCCCGGCACCGCCGAAAATTTTGATCCGCGTCCGACCGGCCGGAGGCGGCCCGAAAATTCATAGACCCGGAACGCATCGCCAACGGGATGGCGATTCTGATCCAACCGGCGGGCCATGATGAATTGTTGCGAGCCTTCCGTGCTCTGGTAATAAACCAGGCTGCCATCGGGTGACCAGAACGGCTGAGCGAAGTTTCCCGGCGACGCTGTGATCGGAATCCAGTCCTGCTCCGGAACCGCGGTCTTTCCTCGCATGGGCGCGATGAATATTTCATTGACGCCGGGGCTGTGAAACAACACGAAGCAAATCCAGTTGCCGTCGGCGGAGAAGCGCGGGTTGAACGCGTGGAACTTGCTGTGCTGCAAAATGTCCGTGGCGTGACCGGTTTCAGCATCGACCAGAGCAACAGGTGTTCGGGACCGGGCGGTGTGTGAGGAAAGAAATTGTTTGCCGTCCGGCGAAAGGCTGTTGGTGGGTCCGCAATCGCTGCATATTTCCCGGTGTGAAGTGCCGTCGGCCGTAGTTGCGTATACAAACGTATTGGGGAACTGCGAATAGAGAATCCGCTCGCCATCCGCGCTGATCACTGGGGTGACATTCGCTTTCTTGCCCCCGGGCGTCAGCGCTCTGGTTTGACCGGTGCGCAAGTCCTGAAGATACACATCCACGCTGCCCGATTTCGATTCGATATAGACCAGCTTGGTTCCATCCGGCGTCGCATAGGGCTGCGAGTACAGGGCCATTTCTGTGGTGAGCTTCTCCGGCGGACCCGTGATTTTTCCTTGGTTCGTATCCGCCGGCAGGCTCCATACTCCTCCTTCTGAAACTCCGCTATCGAAAGCGACCATCCCCGCGGCTACCGACGGATTGCCGTCGTTCCCGGTGCCGAAGGTAAGCGGATCGAAGCGCAGCGCCTTCCACGAACCGCGCTTGAAATACGCTCGTATAATTCTTTGATTTTCTCCCCTTCCCAGCCATCCGATGCCGGTGGTGTTGTCCAGCAAATCTCTGATTCCCCCGTATGTAAAACCTTGAGCGATACCCCAGGGAACCCACCCGGTGCTGACCGCAGGGCCGCCGTTGACCGGCACAATCCACCAGTCGTTGGTTTCCTGTTGTCCAAATTTCTGGCCCCAGAAGATCAACTTGTCCCCATCCGGGGTCCAGATCGGCCGCGTCGTATACCAAAGAAACTCGGGCGCCAGCGCCTTCGGCTCGCCGCCCAGCGCCGGGACAATGGATAAGGAGCTGTTCGGAAAATCTCTCAGGTACGCGATCGTCTTGCCGTCCGGCGAGATGGTCGGCAATCTACCGTTCTGAACGATCAATCGCGATTCGCCACCTAGAGTCGAGACCGCATAGATGCCCTGCGGCGGTCCGTCTGCTTCGAAGTAAATCCTGGATCCGTCGGCCGAGAACGCCGGACGTCCGTGATTTCCCGGCCCATTCGTCAGCCTGATCGCGGGCCCTCCCGACACTTGTTGAACCCAGACGTCGTAATGGCCGGGCACAGCGCGATCGGATTGGTAAGTGACCAGTTTCCCATCCGGCGAAAGGCTCGGCCAACTGGAATCGCGCGAGTCGAATGTGAGCTGGCGAAAATTCGTTCCCAAGGGAGCGGGATCGCTGCGCGAGTTCCACCACCACCAACCGCCCGCCGCCGCCGCGACGATCGAAACCGCCAGTCCCAGCACCATCACCGGCCAGCGCCTTTTGCGGACCGGAATGGCCTTTTCCGCGAGCCTTCCCGAGTCCGACTCATCCTTCAACTCCTGAAGTGCGACCTTCAGGTCGGCCATGGTCTGAATCCGGCGCGCCGGGTCTTTCTTAAGACATCGTGTGACGATCCGGTCCAGCTCGCGGGGCGTGGTCTCGCCCAACGGCTCCGGCTCGCGATTCAGAATCGCCGCGACCGTGGACATCTTCGTGTCGCCCGTGAATGCGCGCCGTCCGGTCAGCATTTCGTACAACACCGCGCCGAAGCTGAAAATATCGGAACGGACATCCACTTTTAAACCCTGCGCTTGCTCCGGAGACATGTAGGCTACGGTGCCCAGAATCTGCCCCTCCTCGGTTGCAGCCAGCGTTGCAGTGCGCTCCTCCTGCCCGATGTCCGTTTTCTCCGTAAGCTTCGCCAGTCCGAAGTCGAGCACCTTCACCAGGCCGGAATCGGCGACGATAATATTTCCCGGTTTCACATCGCGATGGACGATTCCACCGGCATGGGCCGCTGCCAGCGCGTCTGAGATCTGCACTGCGATGCGCAGCGCCTCCGCGGCTCGCATCCCCTGGCGCGGAATGATGCGGTCGAGCGTCCGCCCGGCGACATATTCCATCGAAATAAAATCGACGCCGTCGGCCGTGTTGATGTCATAGATGGTGATGATATTTGGATGATTGAGCGCCGAAGCCGATTTCGCTTCCTGAACAAAGCGGCGTTTGCGGTCGGTATCGGCGAGCTTGTCCGCCGGAAGCACTTTCAGCGCCACCGTGCGCTCCAGGCGCGTGTCCAGCGCCTTATAAACCACACCCATGCCGCCTTCGCCCAGTTTCTCGGAGACGGTGTAATGGCCGATCGAGCGCGGGAGCATTCTGGCAAGTTTATCTCATCCGCCTGTCAAAAGCGGACTAACTATTTTCGCGCACTCGGGCCGTCGACTCCCTCACAATCAATTCCGCCTCCACGGTGATCCTGATCGCTGAATCCTCTCCCGACATCAACTGAAACAGGCTCTCCATGGCCAGCAATCCCATTCGACGCATGGGCTGCCGGACCGTGGTCAGAGGAGGCTGCGTGTAGGACGCGACAAACAGGTCGTCGAAACCCACCACGGAAATATCTTCCGGCACACGCCGGCCGTGAAGGCGAATGGACCGCATGGCTCCCAGGGCGGACATGTCGTTGTAGCAGCACACCGCGGTGGGAGGCTCAGCAAGCGCGAGCAGTTTTTCCATGGCCCGCATGGCCTCTTCCGGCTTGCCGTCGCCATGAACCACCAGCTCCGGCATAAACGGAAGGCCGGCGTCATCCAAAGCCTGACGGTATCCCGCGAACCGCTCCGTGTCGGATTGATAGCCGAATTGATCGCCGAGGTAGGCGATGCGGCGATGTCCCAGTTCGATCAGATGGCTGGCCGCCTCCCGGCTGCCTGCGGTGTTCCCGATCATTACCGAATGCACAAATTCCCCCGGGTGCTGGTTGTTCACCAGCACGATCGGGACTCTCATTTCAGAAAGCAAGGGAAGATAAAGCGCTCCCACGCGCGAAGAAGTAACCACGATGCCGTCCACGCGCCGCTCGGCGAACGATTGGACGACCTGCTGCTCACGGTGGGGATCGGCGTTCGAATCGGCCAGAAATACGGAATAACCATGGTCGTTGGCAGCCTGTTCGATGCCGCCAACCACTTCGCTCGCAAAGGGATCGGCGATGGTGGTCACCACCAGGCCGATGGTCCGCGTCCGCTTGGTCACCAGGCCTCGCGCCACCGCACTCGCGCGATAGCCCGATTCGTGGGCGATTTGCCGGATCTTCTCGGCCGTCAAGGCATTTACCAGAGGGCTGTTCTGTAAGGCGCGTGAGACCGTGGAGTGCGAGACTCGCGCGAGGCGGGCAATATCCTTGATCGAAGGAGGACGAAGCGGCCGGTTCGCGCCGCGGTTTGCAGGTTGGCCTGAGCCTTCGTCGAACATGGGGCAAAAATTGACCTCAGTATGGAAAATGCGGGCCCCGAAGTCAAGTTTATTGATAGAATCGCCCGGTATGTATTTGTCTCTCAATGGCGTTCCGATCGGCGGCAATTTATCGTGGCCGGATTTTGCGCGGCTGGCCTCCACGACCGGATTTGGTGGCGTGGATCTCATGCTCGCCCCTGCCATGGCGGAGGGCGTCGACCGGACCACGCGCCTGCTCACAGATCTTCATCTCCGGCCCGCTTTTGCCAATCTTCCGGTAGAGTTTCGCAAGGACGACGCCGCGTTTCGCGCCGGGCTGCCGAAACTGGAGGACGCTGCGCCATTTTGCGCCGCCATCGGATGCTCGCGCATGATGACGTACATCAGCCCCTCGAGCCCCATTCCGAAAGATGAGCTGCGCCGCGTATACAAGGCTCGCTTTACCGAATGCGCCAGCATCCTGGCCCGCTCCCATTGCCGCCTGGGACTCGAATTCCTGGGGCCGTTGAATTTTCGCACGCAGTTTCCGCATGAGTTTATCTGGAAGATGAACGAGATGCTCGAATTCGCGAAAGAGTGCGGGTCGAATGTCGGCCTGACGCTGGACGCCTGGCACTGGCATCACGCGGGCGGCACCGTCGCCGATATTCTTGCTGCGGGAAAAGACCGCATTGTGGTGGTGCACTTCGACGATGCGCCGAATCTGCCGCCGGATCAGATCCGCGACAACCAGCGTCTGCTGCCCGGCGAGGGAGTGATCGATCTGACCGGTTTTCTAAGAGCCCTCCAAAAAATCGGCTACGAAGATTCGCTTAGCGTAGAGGTTTTCGGACGCGGTCTAAAGGAAATGCCGCCCCAGGAAAGCGCCAGGCTCTGTCTCGAATCAAGTCTGGCGGTGTTTAAGAAGGCCGGCGTGCCGGTCAAGTAGGGTCTCAGATTTTGGCAGGGAGACTTTTCAGCAGTGTCGGCGACCGCGTTATTCCATCATGTGCTGCATCTGCGTGAAGATCAAAATCACCGCCGGCCCCAGGGTGACCAGAATCACCGATGGAAATATCAGAAAAAACACCGGGAAAATCAGTTTGACGCCAACTTTCCGAGCCCTCTCCTGCGCGATCTGACGGAACCTGATACGCAGGTAGCGGGCATGTGTTTTCAGCGCGGGCCCCAGGCTGGTGCCAAAGCGGTCCGTATCGATCAACAGGTTTGCAAACTTGCGCAGCTCCATGTCTTTGCTGCGGTCGCCGAAGTTGCGCAAGGCGTCCGCGCGCGACGTGTTGGCTCGCAATTCCAGCTGAAGCTGCGTGAACTCGGCGGCCAGGTCCGGATGGGTCGCGCGCAGCCCGCGCGCAGTGTCGAGAATCGCCGCGTCCAGTCCCTGCCCCGCTTCAATCGCCAGGACCATCAGATCGAGCGCGGCCGGCAGGCCACGGCGCAATCGTTGCAGGCGCTGCTGCGCCAGCCGGTCCAGGAACCGTTCAGGCAGCAGGAATCCGAACCCGGTTCCGCAGATCGCCGCCAACAGGATTTGTAGGAAATCCGCATCAGGCCGGAACGTCACCGCGGCCCACACGCCTGCCGCCGCGAGCATCACCGCGCTCGCCCCCTTGATGCCGAGAAAGATCGAGACGGCGGACGGCCAACGGTATCCGGCGATGATGAGTTTTTGACGCGCCAGCGCCGCCTTTTCCTGGCCGCCCGGCACCACCTCGCCAATGCGGCGGAAAATATCGGCGATGGCACCCTGGGTTCCCGGCAGCTCGGGCTGCTGGAGCGTGATCGGCGCCGGAATCATGGCCGTGCCCGCGTCGTTACGGGATGGCCGCAAAACGAATACGTATCCCACCGCGCTCACGGCGGTCAGAACGAACAGAAACAGCCCGATCAGGAGTTCGACGCTCATACCTTTATGTCCACGATTTTCCGGATGACGAAGTGAGCCAGAATCAGGCACACCACTGCCGCTGTAATCAAGTTCTTTCCATAAGGATGGTAGTAGAGCACCTGCATGTAGCCGGGGCTGAAGTACAGCATCAGCAGAGCGATGATGATAGGGAGAACGGTGAGAATCAAGCCGGTGAGTTTGCCGTGCGCCGAAAGCGACCGGATCTCGCCTTGCAGGGCGATCGATTCCCTCATGTTTTCCGCCAGGTTGCTCATCACCTCACTCAGCTTGCCGCCGGTGCGCGCATGCAGCTCCACCGCCGAAATGAACAGGTTCACTTCCAGCAGAGGAACCCTCTGCGCCAGATTTTCGAGCGCGCGATTCCATCCGACTCCCAGATTCGCCTCGGCCGAAGTCCTGCGCATTTCCGTCGAAACCGGCGCCACCGTTTCCGCCGCAATCATGTCCATCGATGCGGAAAGAGGGTAGCCTGCACGCAAGGCCCTCGCCAGTGAGTCCAGCACGTCCGGGAAATTCTCGCTGAACTTGAGGAATCGCTTGTTGCGGAGGCGCAGAATATAGCTGTAAGGGGCCAGAGCGGCCAGCACCATTCCCGCCACTGCCGGCCAGAAGCCCAGAAACCGGTAGAGAAACAGGAATGCGACCGCGCCTGCCAGTGCCATGGAGATGGTCACCCGGCCCACCGACCATTCCAGGTCGGCCTGCGCGATGCGCGTCTTCAGGATCTCCATGAAGTCGAAGTGCGCGAGAAGATTGTCCCAGAAGTTGATTGTCGAAAGCCGCTCCGTGCGCATCAGCGGCTGGCCTTCATCGGCAGTGAGCTCTCCCAGCTCCGCCTCCGACTCCTCCGCGCGAGTCTTCAGAAACGCCATCCATGCGATCGCCACCGCGATCGAGGCGAGCAGAAACGTCAGCACGAAGAACAGGAAAATCGAGACGATCAGCATGAGCTCAGGGATTGGTCTGCTTAGCGGCCGGGGAATGAACCACGGCGTTCAACGAAACCGGACCGCTCGACCGCGTCTGATCGTCCAGCGGATTTCTGAGCGTCAGGCGCACCCGCGCCCCGGAATCCGCCGCGGCCAGTACGTCGGCCTGCGCCGGACCGGCCAGCAACGTCACCGCGGGTAGAATCGTGCCCTGCGAAGTGCCTTCTCCTGTCGGATTGACGCCTAGAACCTGCAAATCTTCCAGTGCCGTGCGCACTGTCGTATCGGTGGGGGCCTTGCCCAGTACCACCTGCACGTCGACCTTCTGGCCCGTCCGCAGCATGGAAATCACACCGCTCGAATCGGTCACATGAATGGTCACCGCGCGCATGCCCTGCGGCACTCCCGAACCACCTCCCGATTTCGCGGAAGCCAGATGCATATCGGAGACCAGCTCCTCGTCGCCGATGGCGTCAAAAACCGTCTTACCGATTACTTCCTCCGGCTTTTCGAAGGTTCCCTTGGGTGTTTGCACTCCGGGCCATTGAATCGTTTTGACGTCCGCTGCCGCAATCACCGCCCCCGACTTGAGAGGATGCGAGGCCACCACAATGGTCTTGCCGCCGCCCGTGCTGCTGCTCAGTTTATTGACAAACAGTCCGTAAAAAATGCCGGTCGAGAGAATGGCGACTACGAACGCAATCCCCAATAGCTTCAGCATGTTGTTCTTTTTCATATGTCCGTGGAATATGCCTCTCCCGTAAACTTACATCGGATGGATTTGCGGTTTTCTACAGGGGCATTAAGATGAAGGTATGGATACCCTTAGGATTGCCGGACGCGAGTTTGCGTCAAGGTTGTTTGTCGGCACGGGGAAATATCGCAGCTTTCCCGAGATGGCCCGCTGCCATGATGCCTCCGGGGCCGAAGTCGTCACGGTTGCCGTGCGGCGCGTAAATCTCACCGATCGCAGCAAGGAGTCCTTGCTCGACTATATCGACCGGTCGAAGTTTTTCCTCCTGCCGAACACCGCCGCATGCTACACCGCGGACGAGGCCATTCGCACCGCTCGCCTGGGGCGCGAGGTGGGATTGTCGAACTGGGTGAAGCTCGAAGTCATCGGCGATGAGAAGACTTTGTTTCCCGATAATGCCGGACTTCTAGAAGCCACGCGCGTTCTGGTGAAAGAAGGTTTCGTGGTACTGCCTTATACCAACGACGACCTGGTGAACGCCCGCCGGCTGATCGACGCCGGGGCGTCCGCCGTGATGCCCATGGGCGCGCCGATCGGGAGCGGGCTGGGGATCCAGAATTTGACCAATCTCCGCATCATGCGGGAGATGATCACCGACGTTCCTCTGATTGTGGATGCCGGAGTCGGCACCGCGTCCGATGCGGCGATCGCGATGGAACTCGGCTATGACGGAGTCCTCATGAACACCGCCATCGCCGCCGCCGAGGATTCGGTGAGCATGGCCATGGCGATGAAGCTGGCCGTACAGGCCGGCCGCTACGCATTTCTCTCCGGACGGATGGAGAAAAAACTGTACGCCTCGGCCAGCAGTCCCGTGGCTGGCGTCGTGCGGTAAGGGGTACGGTAATTCACAGCGCGCTCTGTGCCGATCGCGCGAACTCAAGACACTCCGCGGTCGACCCATCCGTGGCAATCACTGCTTCCAGCCGGTCGGTCTGAAACTCCGCCACATGTTCCGGGCCTACGCGCACCGCATGAAGAACCGTCTCGCTCCCGGTTCGCGCACGAATAAAGATCGAGAATTCCCGGCTGCCATTGGTGTACACCAGATGCAGCGCCGGCTTGCCCTCGATTCCGCACATCTTGGCGTGTTCCAGACGATAACCTGCCGGAGCCAGCGAGGCCGCGTCCGGCAATTGATAGCGGGCGGCGAGTTTTTCTATCTCCGCAGGGTCGGAGCGCCAGCGGCGCGGCTGATGCTCCATCACTTCCTGACGATGGTCCAGCGCGGCATCTGTATACAAGCGAGCCACCGGTTTCGGCCGCAGTGCCAGGTAGCCCAGAACGGCCGCGAACAAAATCGCGGCAGCCACCGCAGAGAGTCGGCGAACGCGTTGTGCCCCGATCCGCCCGCGAATCCTCCGCTCCACCGCCGTCGCATCGGGCAACTCCTCATCCACCGCGCCACGGAGCCGCGCGTCCAGCGCCATCTGCCGATCCATTTCCTCCGCGCAACTTCGGCACTCGGCCAGATGCGCCCGAACCTGTGCGCACCGATCTTCCTCCAGCTCCTTGGCCAGGTAGAGCGGTGCAACCTCCTCGATTTCTCTGCAATTCATCGATTGTCCTTTGGACCCCTTGCCGCGGCCGCCACGCTCCGCTTCGGCGCCAGTTTCTCGCATAGGGAGCGTCTGGCGCGGCTTAACCTCGACATCACCGTACCCATCGGAACCGACAAAATTTCCGACACTTCACGACAATTGAATCCTTCGACCACCCCCAGCAGCAGGACAGTGCGATGCTCCAGCGGCAACGAGTCGAGCGCCTGGTTTATTTCCAGCCTCTCGATCATCGCCCTGTTCCCGCCAGTCTGACTTTCTAACGGAACCATCGCGCTAAGGGTCCGAATCTTCCTGCCTTGTCCGTAAAACGCGTTGACCAGAATGCGGTAGAGCCACGCCCGGGCGCTAGTGCCTTCGCGGAACTGATGGAAGCTCCTCCAGGCATTCAGCAGAGTCTCCTGCACCAGGTCCTCGGCTCCAGAGCTATCGCCGGTAAGGCGCCGCGCGAACCGCAGCAGCCGCGGCGCTTCCGGCATCACGATGCGTTCGAACTCGGTTTGCGATTGAAAAAGGCGCGGCGAAAACACGGTCTACGACGCAAGTATAGCTCCGGCGTTAATGCTGCAATGCCGCGAGATCGGCCAGCACCGCCGCGCTATGCTCATTGGGATTGACGGCCACGTACACCTTCCGGATCACGCCCTGGGGATCGATGAGGAACGTGTTGCGGGCGGCGAAGTTCGGATTCTGCGCGCTCGCCGAGCCGTATTCTCCGATGACCTTCTTGTCGGGATCCGCCAGCAGCTTGAAGGTCAGGTTTTCCTTGGTACAAAACTGCTGGTGCGAATCGACATTGTCCGCGCTCACGCCGACAATCGCCGCTTTCTTCGCCGTATATTGCGCCTGATCCCGTTCGAAGTTGTGCGCCTCGATGGTGCAGCCCTTGGTCATGTCTTTGGGATAGAAATACAACACCACCCATTGGCCGCGGAAATCCTTCAGGCTGACCGTCTTGCCTTCTTGCGATTGCAGCGTAAAATCAGGAGCCTTGGAGCCTTCAGCAGGGACCTCAGCGGCCCGAGCCGCGAGCAAAAGGGCCAATGCGGGAACTGCGAGAGATAGAATTTGTTTCATACCTCTCTAAATGCAGAAACCGGTCGGATTCATCCACGCCGGAAAAATATTTACGAAACCCACATCGCCGACAGAGCCCTCTGGAAATTCCCGCCCAGGATCAGCCCGATGTTCTGATTCGAATAGTTCCGCCGCACCAATCCTTCGGTCAGATCGAAAATCTTCTTCGAATAGTCGATCCCGTCCAGATCGTATTTCCGGGGAGAATGCGCCGGCCAATCCCTTCCGTCCAGATCGACGTCGCTTCCCACTCCGGCATGCTCCACGCCCACCAGGCCGGCGATATGATCCACGTGGTCCAGCACCGTATCGATGGTTGCCGGCCCCGATGGGCTCACAAAGCCGCGAACCATGGTCACACCCATCACCCCGCCTTTTTGAGCCATCTGCCGGATGGTTTCATCGGTCTTGCATCGCGAGCTGTTGGGAACCAGTTTCCTGCAGTTGGAATGAGTGATCAGCACAGGCCTCCTCGAAGCCACAATCGCGTCGAGCGAAGTCCGGTCCGCGCAATGCGAAATGTCGATCGCCATCCCTACCTCGTTCATGCGCTCTACAATCGCCCCGCCGTAATTGGTCAAGCCGGCATCTTTCGGGCCGGTAGACCCTCCGCCGATCCTGTTGTCCAGATACGTCAATTGCGAGACGCGCTGGCCCAGCGCATAGAACCGGTCCACATCATCGACCGTCCGAAAATGAACCGAGTTCTGTTGGCCGATAACGATCCCGATCTTGCCCGTTGTTTTTGCCAGCTCGAAATCACCGACGGCATCTACACGCAGGAACTGCTCCGGGTGCCCGGCCAGAAACAAATTCCACCCGGTAATGTCCCTCAGCGTCTCGGCGTAAATGTCTCCCGTCGTGTACCCTACCGCGGGATGGAGCGCCGTAATCCCGGAATTTTTCAGGCGCTGATAATCGGCCCTCTGGAATCGTGCCGGATCTTTTTCCCACGACGACAGCTTCCTGTAATTCAAAGTGATCAGCCCCAGCATGTCGATCACTGTGGATTGGCGAACCAGGTCCAGAGTGCGCACGGAATAGGCATCGCCTTGAGCAAACAGCGAGAAACGGCCCGTGTTGATGAATGGCGCGGCCAGAGACACCGCTCCGGCCCTCAAAATGGAACGACGAGAAATCACTTTTGTACCACCGGAAGGGAAGAGTCTAGCACAAATCTGTTAACCTGTCGAAACATAAATGCGCCACCGCCTGGAGCGTTACTTCGAATTCGAGCAGCTCGGCACCGACTGGCGCACCGAAATTCTGGCCGGCATGACGACCTTTGTCACCATGGCCTACATCGTTTTCGTGAATCCGTCCATCCTTCATGAAGCCGGTATGCCCTTCGAAGCCGTGGTCGCCGCCACGTGTTTTTGCGCCGCTCTTGGAAGTATCGTCATGGGAGCCTTCGCACGTTACCCCATCGCCCTGGCACCCGGCATGGGCCTGAACGCTTATTTCACCTACACCGTCGTCAAAGGCATGGGCGTCCCCTGGGAAACCGCGCTCGGCGCTGTGTTCCTTTCAGGTGTCGCATTCCTCGTGTTGACTCTTATCGGTATCCGCGAGCTGATCTTCAACGCTATTCCTCAGGAACTCTACGCGGCCGTCGCGGCCGGCATAGGACTTTTCATCGCGGTCATTGGCCTTCGCAACTCCGGCATCATTGTCGCGAGCCCCGCGACGCTGGTCACTCTCGGCAATCTGCGCGACAAGAATACTCTGGTGGCCATTGCCGGATTGCTGATCATTGCCGCGCTGCTCGCCTGGCGCGTCCGCGGGGCGATGCTGATCGGCATCCTGTCGACCACGCTTCTCGCCGCGCTCTGCGGCCTGGCGCACTGGTTGCCTGAGGTTTATCGCATCGCCGACATCGCGGCCACAGCCGGGAAACTCAATATAAAAGCTGCGTGGAACCTCGGATTCGCTGAAATCGTGTTTGTGTTTCTGTTTGTGGATTTGTTCGACAACATCGGCACCTTGGTCGGCGTCGGCAAAAAGGCCGGGCTTTTCGACCATGCGAACCACATCCCGCGAATCCGCCGCATTCTGCTGGCCGACGCTGCGTCGACCATCGCCGGATCGCTCGTTGGCACATCGACAGTCGTCAGCTATATCGAAAGCGCGGCAGGAGTGGTTGCCGGAGGACGCAGCGGGGTTACCGCAATTGTCACCGGCCTCCTCTTCATCGCCGCCCTGTTCGTCGCCCCGCTAGTCGGCGCAGTTCCGTCCGCTGCGACGGCCCCGGCGCTGATCATCGTCGGCTCCCTCATGATGTCGCAGGTGAACGAAATCCGCTGGAACGATCCCGCAGTAGCGATCCCCGCCTTCCTGACATTAATCACCATCCCCCTGACCTTCAGCATCGCCAACGGACTAGCCTTCGGCTTCACCTCCTACGCGCTGCTGAAGCTGCTTAAAGGCGAGTTCCGACGCGACCAGTGGCTGGTCTACGTTCTGGCGGCTCTGTTTATAGCTCGTTTCATTTATCTGGGGAAAGGCTGACCGCTCCCGATGGTCGCGGTTCTTCACGGCTGACGCCTGGGCCGCTTGGGTTCGTTTCGTAATTTTT
>Ga0182024_10018982_pt1 | contig 12733 bp, 11 predicted proteins | sample P32metaG_FD_120480 | JGI IMG/M metagenome (GOLD analysis project Ga0182024, IMG submission 120480) | Permafrost microbial communities from Stordalen Mire, Sweden - P3-2 metaG (Illumina Assembly) | ecosystem: Environmental > Terrestrial > Soil > Wetlands > Permafrost | place: Sweden: Stordalen... | reverse complement strand
TGACCTACCAGCAGCAGGTCGGCAGCGAACTCGTCCTGATCCTGGCAGCCCTCGTCGCGATCTACCTGGTCCTGGGGATACTGTATGAAAGCTACTGGCATCCTCTCACGATTCTTTCCACGCTGCCCTCCGCCGGCGTCGGCGCCGTTCTCGCGCTCATGCTTTTCAAAGCCGAATTCAGCGTGATCGCCCTGATCGGCGTCATCCTGCTCATCGGAATCGTGAAGAAAAATGCCATCATGATGATCGACTTCGCGATCGAGGCCGAGCGCACCGAAGGCCTGGGTCCCAGCGAGGCGATCTACAAAGCGAGCCTCCTTCGCTTTCGCCCCATCATGATGACCACGATGGCGGCGATGCTCGCCGCGGTGCCTCTGGCCATCGGCCAGGGCGACGGCGCGGAACTGCGGCAGCCGCTCGGCATTTCGATCGTGGGCGGATTGATCTTAAGCCAGCTTCTCACCCTCTATACGACGCCCATCGTCTATCTCTACATCGATCGCGTCCGGCTCTGGTACGGGAAGCTGCAGACGCGACTCGGCCGAGATCGGATAGCAGAGCCGAGTCACGCCAAAATCTAGCCCTGCATCATGGCCTCGACATCATCTGTGCCCCCGAAAAAACGAATGAGCCGATCCGCCTTGCGCGCGACCTACGCCTCGCTGACGCTCGCTTTTGTCGGCGGCTGCGCCGTCGGCCCGAATTACCACCGGCCTGCGGTGGCGACTCCGGCCACTTTCAAGGAGGTCGAAGGCTGGGCGGCCGCCGCGCCTGCTGACAGCACCGACCGTGGGCCATGGTGGAATGCCTTGGGCGATCCGGACCTGGCCAATCTCGAGTCCCAGGTTGAGCTATCGAACCAAACGCTGAAGCAGGCCGAAGCGAACTATGAGGTCGCGCGACAGATCGCCAGGGCTGAAAATACGACCTTTTTTCCAACGATCAACGCGGATGGATCGGCCCAGCGATCCAGATCCGCATCCGCTTCCTTGCTGTCCTCCACGGCCGCTGTGACGACCTTTTCCGCCTCGCTCCAGGCCGCTTGGGAGCCGGACTTTTGGGGAAGCGTCCGCCGCCAGACGGAGGAGGACGTGACCTCCGCTCAAGCGAGCGCCGCGGCGGTGGCCAACGCCCGCCTCTCCACACAAGCGGCTCTCGCCGAAGATTACATCGCGCTGCGCATAATGGACGACAACGTCCAGCTTTTGCAGGGATCGATAGACGCCTATCGCCGTTCGCTCCAGATCACCCAAAATAAGTACGGGGTCGGCGTGACCGCGCGCAGCGACGTGCTCCAGGCCCAGACACAGGTCGACTCGACCCGCGCCCAGCTAATCGCCATCGGCGTGCAACGTGCGGACATGGAGCATGCGATAGCCGTCCTGATCGGCAAGGCCCCGGCCGACTTTTCGATCGCTCCCCGCGCTGCGCTGGGTCTTTCCGTTGTGCAGGTCCCCCCCCAGCTTCCGTCCGCCCTGCTCGAGCGGCGCCCCGATATCGCCGAAGCCGAGCGCGAGGTGGCCTCCGCGAACGCCAATATCGGCGTGCACACCGCGGCTTATTTCCCGGCTTTGTCGATTACCGCGGATGGCGGCTTCGAGGGTTCGGTCCTGCACAGGCTTTTCGAGCAGCCTGACCGCTTTTGGTCCCTTGGCTCTTCCTTTACCGAATCGATTTTTGACTACGGCCAACGCCGCGACTTGGTCAAGGAAGCCCGCGCCAGCTACGATGCGAGCGTAGCCAATTATCGCCAGACCGTCCTCAGTGCTTTCCAGCAGGTTGAAGACGAACTTTCCGCCCTGGGCATCCTGGCCCAGGAGGCCGACGTCCAGGACGCGGCCGTGAAGGAGTCTGCGCAGGCGACGGTGATCACGCTCAACGAATACAAGGCCGGCACCGTCGACTACACAACCGTCGTGACGGCCCAGGTGACCGAATTGAACAATCGCGAGACAGCGCTCAACGTCCTGGAGACCCGATTGACTTCCGGCGTCACGCTTATGATGGCGCTTGGGGGCGGTTGGACCGCAGCCGACCTGCCCAATACGCACGCTGTGCTCCATTGAGTTTTCATTGCTCCTTGCCGCCAGCAGCCGGCAAGGGATTCAATTTGATCGGGATTGCGATTTCCTTCCCTCCCCGCAGCACCCTGAACTTGCGCTCAGTCCCCGCGAACTTTAGCGCGGTGTCGATGTAGTCTGTCGCGGATTTGACCGCGATCTCGTCGATCGCGACGATCACGTCGCCGGCGGCAAAGTTCGCTTTCGACGCCGGACTATCGTCTCTCACGTACCGCACGTATACGCCTGTTTCCCGATGAAGGCTGTGGCGCATTTCGCCGGTCAGGTTCGCGATTCCAAGGCCCACAACCGAAGCCTTGCGCTTGCGAAAAAACAGGGCGTCATACGCATGCGCCGCTGGAGCCACGGTCGTTGAATGGATCGCAGGTGCGGTTGCTTGAGGGATGCCCGGATACTCGCCATCGTACAAAACGGCGTCGGCGCCGACGCGTCTTGCCTGCTCCATCAGCTGAGTTTCCGACGGCGCCTGGCTCCATTGGAATGTCGATTCGCCCAATATCGCATAGTTCTTCCGAAACAAATCCGTTGTGTCCTTCTGCGGGTCATCCGTCTTTAGGATCCGGGTCGTTCCCGAAAACGGTTGCAAAGCCCGGTCCAGATCCGAACGCGGCGTTCCCACCGTGTAGTCGCGGTAAAACTGCCTGAAGCTGTTGGTAGCAATTGACATGCATCCTCCCAGGAATAGTGCCAGCACGGCAGGCATCGATAGGCATTTCATGATAGAATGATGGATGCTAGAAGTTGCTCAATTCAGCGTACAGCGTTTAAGCGCCCTTCGCGCCCCCTGGGGTCTCACCCCAGTCGAAATTGAGGGGTATCCCCTATAGGCCGTTTTAATCGGATCGGGTACATTCACCCCCACAAAAACAGCCTTATCGCCACTCAAAGACGCCCCACTACCGCAAATCAAAAGAAGGACCCCTTCCCATGATCATATTTTCTCTAATCGCCCTTTTCACTCTCACCCTGGCCGGTTTCGCGGCGATCCATCATGCCCGGAAGCATGCCGTCCTCGGATACGAGGATGAATCCGGTTTCCACGCTGGAATCGCGCCGCATCAGCTCAAGACGGCCGAGATCCACCACATCCACCCCACCGCCGGTCGCGCGGCATAAGGCGCCTCGGGAGGCCCGCATCCCTGATGCCGGCCCCTGTAACCAGTCAATTCTTACCCGACCGAAACCTTGCGAGGTTTCGGTCATTTCGTTTTTGAGCCTATGAATAAGCCGAAGTTGCGGGGAAACTGGCCTAATTTTGAGGGAACGATGGGTGGGTATTAATGCGCAGATTGTAAACTCCAGAAGGCTTCAATTGGAAACCCTTTGGGGACACTTGAAATATTGTTAGCCATTGGTAAATAATAGCTAACATATTTTTCGATCGGCTTTTTCAGCCGGCTCCCCGGTCACGTTTTTGTAACAATTCATACTAATTATTACAAAAACAGGGTTGCAGTGAAAGCCGGACTGCCGATGGTTTGAGGCCTATTTGCGCCTCCACCGACATGGTCCCCAGCATCCTAACGGCACCCGCTACCAGCGAATACGTCCCAGGGGGCGGCGCTCCTCGATTTTACCCATCGATTTCCCGCTCGATTACGAAGAATCCGCCCGGTAACCGACGGACAGTGGGGGCAATACCCCACATACTGGACGGGTGCGAATGAATACGATCGCTGGGACCGACGTCGAGTGTATTCTGACCTCTCAAACTGTTACGAATCAGGTCCAGTACAGAAAGATTAGTACGATAGACATTCCGGCAGCGCGAAGTGGCTGAAAAGCTGCTCGCCGCGCGATACAGGCTCATAAGTTCATCCGTGCCGCCTCCGGCGCGGAGACGCCCTTTAGGAAGACGGTATTGCACCGAAATGGCGGCAGCTTGCCCGGCCCTCGGCTTCAGGTCGCAAATATAATTACCAATTCAACTCATGTTTCCACCGGCAGACGATCGAAACAGGGGCGAGCCCGCCTCGTCCGATAAAAAACTCCGGCGAATCCGCTACGACGAGCCGTTCAAGCTCGAGGCGATCCGGCTATGGAAGACAAGTCACCGCTCCGCTCACGAAGTCGCCCGCGAACTGGGCATAAGCGCGGCGGCCCTCTACGCCTGGGGTCGTGTATCGAAGCCCGCCGCAAACGCCACCGCCGCGGGCCAGTACATGCGCGAGATGGAGGAGGAGATCGTCGCCCTCCGCGCGGAGAACGCGAAGCTCAAACTGCAATGCGAAACCCTCAAGAAAACGCTCAGCATTCTCGCCGAGTTTCCCGAGAGCGGAATCGTAAAACAGAAGAGCGTAATTCGGCATCAGCGTTAATACTTATCGGATGAAGCTGGCGTAATTCACGGCAAAATATCTGTATCGCACCGTGCCCGCCATATTCCAAATTTCAGCCGCGGCAAATTGCGCTATTTAATATGAATTGGTACTGCGTCCATACGAGACCGCAAAAGGAAGCGAAGGTCAGCGCGCATCTCGCCCAGACGTATGGTCTGGAAACCTATTTCCCGCGCCTGCGCCGGCAAAGGACGATTCGCCGCGTCAAACGCATCGTGACGGGACCGCTTTTCCCGAGGTACCTCTTCTGCCGTTTCGATTTCAGCCAGCGTTACCGCGCCGTCAAGTTCGCGCAGGATGTGATCGGCGTCGTCAGCTTCGGCGACGTTCCGGCGATCGTCGACGAGTCCCTTATCAATGGGCTCAAGGGCTGGGCCGGCGAAGCGATCGACGTCATCACCGCCTCGCCCGCGCTCCAGACCGGGGACAAAGTCCAGATCAACGACGGCCCGCTACGCGGGCTCGATGCGGTGATCCAAAACGACATGAACGGCCGCGAGCGGGTCGCCGTTATCCTCTCCATCCTCGAGCGCGACGTCCAGATGACGATCAGCCGCTGGCAACTGACCAAGGTAATTTGACCACCATGCCACTCTGGAAAAGAAGTATCGATATCGCGATGTGCGCAGCCCTTTTGCCGTTCTTGGGGGTCTGCGTTCTCGTGATGCTGCTCATTCAGGCGTTCTGCTCTCGCGGGCCGATCTTTTTCACCCAGGAGCGGGTCGGGCTCAAAGGCCGCCGGTTTCAGATTTACAAGTTTCGGACGATGGTAATGGGAGCCGACTCCGGCACCCACCGCTCCCACTACAGCTCGCTCATGGCAACCAATACGCCGATGGTAAAACTGGACTGCAAAGGCGACACGCGCCTCATACCCGGCGGGTGGCTTCTTCGAGCCGTGGGCATGGACGAACTGCCGCAGATCCTGAATGTCCTGGCAGGGGACATGAGCGTCGTGGGCCCGCGCCCGTGCATCCCATACGAGTACGAGCAGTACACTCCCTGGCAAAAGCAGCGATTCGACTCGACCCCCGGCCTCACAGGCCTCTGGCAGGTATCCGGCAAAAACCGCACCACTTTCGACGAGATGATCCGCCTGGACCACGAATACCACGACAAGCTGTCATTCTGGTTCGACGCCAAGATCATTCTCAAGACGATCCCGGCCCTCGTTCTACAGGTCCGCGACGTCCGCAGTGTCCGAGAAAAGAAGGCGCGCCCTTGCCGGACGGAGGAATTCCGCCAGCAGGCACCGCCCCCCGAGAGAGTCCAGATTATCGAATGACGTGATACCATGAACAAACAAACCAATGTCGGAGTAGTCGGATGCGGCTACTGGGGGCCGAACCTGATTCGCAATTTCCGTTCCGTGCCAGACTGCAAAATGAAGCTGATGTGCGATGTCAGCGAGTCGCGGCTCAAGCACCTCCGCGGCCTTTATCCCGAAATCGATGGGGATACCCGCTTCGACCACATGCTCAACGGCGCCAACCTCGACGCCATCGTCATCGCGACCGCCGTCAAGCACCACTTCGCAATGGCCAAGGCGAGCCTCCTCGCCGGCAAGCACACGTTGATCGAAAAGCCGATGGCCTGCTCCACCGCCGAGTGCGAGGAGCTGATCGATATCGCCCAGCAAAACGGCCTGGTCCTCATGGTCGGTCACACGTTCCTGTATTCCGCGGCCGTCCGCCGGATCAAGGAGATCATCGATCACCACGACATAGGCGAAATCCGTTACATTTCCGCCCGCAGGCTCAACCTCGGACTTTTCCAGACCGACATCAACGTCACTTGGGACCTCGCCCCCCATGACATCTCGATCATCCGCTACATCATGGGGGAATCGCCCTACAGCCTCAATTGCCGCGGCGCCGCCCATGTGACTCCCGGGATAGAGGATGTGACTTCGATGAACCTTCATTTCACGGGGGATCGCTCCGCGATCATTCAAAGCAGCTGGCTCGACCCCCGAAAAATCCGGGAAATGACCATCGTCGGAACCAAGCGGATGATCGTTTACGACGACATAGCTCCCCAGGAGAAGATCAAGATCTTCGACGTGCGCGTCGAGCGCCCCCCGCACTACGACACCTTCGCCGAATTCCAATACGCCTACCACTACGGCGACATGTACTGCCCGCACATCAAGCAGGACGAGCCGCTGAAGACGGAGTGCCAGCACTTCGTGGACAGTATCCGCCAAGGCACCGTCCCGCTGACCTCCGGTGAAGACGGCCTGGAGGTCGTCCGCATCCTTGAGGCATCCTCGCAGTCCGTCAAAAAAGACGGGGCCCCGATCAACCTGACCGCCCATAATTCCGCATCCCATCGGAAAGCCCGCCCCTCCGCCGGTTTCGCCGCCGCATGACACAACCCGGGCCCAACCAATCGATCGCCCCAGACGTCAAATTGGGCCGAAATGTCCGCATCTACGGCTTCACAAACCTTTACGGCTGCGAGATAGGCGACGACACCAAGATCGGCACCTTCGTCGAGATCCAGAAAGGCGCCAAAATCGGCCGCCGGTGCAAGATTTCCAGCCACACATTCATCTGCGAAGGAGTCACCCTTGAAGATGAGGTCTTTGTCGGCCACGGCGTCATGTTCACCAATGATTTATTCCCCCGCGCCGCCACCCAGGACGGCCGCCTCCAGACCGATTCCGACTGGAAATGCATCCCGACCCTCGTAAAGCGCGGCGCCGCAATCGGCTCCAATGCCACCCTACTCTGCGGAATCACAATAGGTGAAAACGCCATGATCGGCGCCGGAAGCGTCGTGACCAAGGATGTGCCGCCCGGAGCCGTAGTCGTCGGAAACCCTGCCCGAATCCGTCAAAAATTCCCAATTTATGCGAGTGCCGTTTCTTGATCTGCGCGCCCAGCACGACCCGATCCGGGCCGAGCTCCAGGCAGCCATAAACGAGGTGATCGACAATAGCTCGTTCGCCGGCGGACCGTTCGTCGCCCGATTCGAAGACGAGTTCGCGGCTTTCTGCCAGACCTCCCACGCCATCGGCGTCGGCAATGGCACCGATGCCCTCTGGCTCGCCCTCCTCGCCCGCGGCATAGGACCCGGTGACGAAGTCATCACCGTCCCGAATTCATTCATGGCGACCGCCGAGGCCATCAGCTACTGCGGCGCCACTCCTGTTTTCGTCGATGTCGACGAGAATACCTACACCCTTGACCCGGCGCGTCTAGAAGCCGCAATTACCCCGCGCACCAAGGCGGTCATCCCCGTGCATTTGTACGGCCAGATGGCCGACATGGACCCGATCATGGAAATCGCCGGGCGCCACGGCCTTTTCGTGCTTGAGGACGCCTGTCAGGCGCACGGTGCGGAGTATAGGGGCAGATGCGCCGGGTCGATTGGGCATGCCGGCGCCTTCAGCTTTTACCCAGGGAAGAACCTTGGAGCCCTGGGTGAAGCCGGCGCGGTCACAACCAGCGACCGGGACCTTGCCGATCGCATCAAGTGCCTCCGCGAGCACGGCCAGTCCAGGAAGTACCATCATTCGCACATCGGTTGGAACGCCCGGATGGATGGGATCCAGGCAGCGGCCCTGCGGATCAAGCTTAAGAACCTCGCCGCCGGCAACGCCGCCCGCCGGTCAAACGCCGATCGCTACAATCGCCTTCTCGCAGACACAGAGGACGTCGTCACCCCGTTTGTCGCCGACTACTCCAAGCCCGTTTACCACCTCTACGTCGTCCGAGTATCCGATCGCGATCGCCTCCTCTCCGAACTCGGCCAGCGCGGCATCGCCTGCGGAATCCACTACCCGAAGCCGATCCATCTCCAGGATGCCTATAAATTCCTTAACCTGGGACCGGGTTCATTCCCGATCGCTGAAAAGCATGCTCGGGAGATTCTTTCTCTGCCGATGTTTCCCGAGCTGACTCCCGCGCAGATCGAAGCCGTCGTTCGAGAGCTGAAATCATTGCTGCCCCAGTTCAAGGGCGCAGTAGCCATCAGTGCCTGAACTACCAACAGTAGCGGAACGCGCCGTACCGGAACCCGTAGCGGAATCCGCCAGGATTTCGCACTCCGTACCCGAACGCGCCAGCGTTTCGTCGTCTCCCGTCCGCATCGTAAACCCCCTCGACGACCCCAACTGGGACGCCGATCTTGCCGCATGCCCTGGCGCAACGATCTTTCACGCATCCGCTTGGGCCCGCGTTTTGCACAGCGCCTACGGTTACCGCCCCGTCTATTTCGTTACCACCGACAAGTCTGGCGCCCGCTCGCTTCTGCCGATGATGGAGGTCGATAGCTGGCTGACCGGCCGCCGTGGAATCGCCCTCCCCTTTACTGACGCATCCGCTCCGTTGGCTGCGGACCCCGAGACATTCCGCGGCCTCCACGAAGCCGCGTTGGCCTACGGAAGACAGCGCCGTTGGAAATACCTAGAATGCCGCGGTGGGCGTGCCCTTTTCGCTGAAGTACCGGCTTCCGAGAGTTTCCTCGGCCATCGACTGGACCTGACAGGAGGCGAAGCTGCAATCCTCAGCCGTTTCGAAAAATCAACCCGTGGGGCCATCCGCAAAGGCGAGCAGTACAAACTCAAAATCGAATTTTCCCGCGACTTGGAATCGGTTCAGGCCTTTTACCGTTTGATGTGCATCACCCGTCGTCGCCACGGCGTGCCGCCTCAACCCTTCTCTTTCTTTGCCTGCATCCATCGCCATGTGCTCGCCAAAGACCAAGGATGGGTCGTTCTCGCCCGCCACAATGGCATCCCGGTGGCCGGGGCCGTCTATCTTCACTTCGGCAAGATGGCCACGTACAAATACGGCGCCTCCGATGAAAAATTCCAGAATCTGCGCGCAAATAACGTCGTGATGTGGGAGGCCATAAAGCGCCACGCCAGCGGAGGCTTCACGACCCTCGACTTCGGCCGCACCGCCCTCGACAACGAAGGCCTCAGAAAATTCAAGCTGGGTTGGGGCACGACTGAACACCCAGTCGACTATGTCAGGCAAGACCTCCGCACCAACCAATATGCCATGGTAAAGCCGTCCTCCTCAGGGCGCCTCGCCCGAGTTTTCCAATCCCTTCCCGACCCGCTTTTCCGGCTGATCGGCGCAATCCTGTACAAGCACATAGCCTAATAATTTTAAAAAATGAACAGTCCTGAGACAGTTGTTCCGGTTTTGCCCGCTCCTGCCGCAAGCATGTCGGCCAACGATATTTTTTACGTCCTATTCCGCCATAAATGGAAGATATCTATCTGCACCATCTTGGGGGTGGGGGCCGCGGCAGCCCTGTATTTTTTCCAGCCGCAGCCCTACCAGTCCGATGCGATGCTTTTTATCCGGTACGTGACCGATAATAGCGCGCCCGGACTGCCGCAAGGCGGCGATTCCAAGGCAGTCTCAACCGTTTGGGGTGGGACCATCTTGAATACGGAGGTCGATATCCTCAGCAGCCTGGATATCGCTGATCAGGTTGCCGATACCGTCGGACCCGACAAGATTCTCGCCAAGATCAAGGATCCCAAGCTCCGGGACCGCGATCACGCTGCCGTGGCTGTGCGGAGCGGTCTCATCATTGAGCCGTTGCCCAACAGCAGCGTGATCCATCTCACCTTTAAGGATTACGATCCCGCCGTTGCGCAACCGGTTTTGGCGGCCGTTATCGACGCTTATTACAAGAAACACGTTGAAGTTCATCGGCAGGAGGGCGCGATCGGCGACTTCCTTTCGCAACAGACGGACCAGCTTCGAACCCGCCTTGCGCAAACTGAGGACGAACTTAGGAAGGAGAAGGACAAAGCCGGGATTATCTCGCTCGACGATTCGCAGAAGGCCATCAGCGCCCAGGAAGCCAGGCTGGACGATGAGATCTTAAGCGCGACGGCCGAATTGGCCGAGCGCTCTACCCGTTACGACGAACTCATCAAAAACGCACCCTCGGCTCCGAAAGCTGTTGAAACCAAGGCCGGACCCGTCGAGGCGCCAGTTCCAAGCGACCAAATAAGCGCCTACCGCAACATCATTGGCCGGCTTGAGTATCTGCAAAAAAACGAACAGCAACTTCTCACACAATTCACCGATCAAAATCAGTTGGTGAAGGACACGCATGAACAGATTGCCGATGTTGAGAAACAGAAGCAAGCCCTCGAAACTCAGCATCCGCGCCTCGCCCAACTTGGTATGCAGGTTCAATCGCCGTCCGGATCTGCAGTCGTTGCCCCATCGGGTTCGCCAACCATCGCCAGCCTCCAATCGGAAGCAGCCTATCTAACAGGTCTGCAATCAAAGATCAAGGTTCTCACTGGGCAACTGGCGCAAGTGAGGACGAAAGCAGCCAACGTCGAGGCCATTGAAGGAAACATTGACGAATTGCAGCGCCAAAGGGAAATGGAAGAAACCAACTATAAATACTTTTCAGAACATCTTGAGGCGAGCCGGGTTGACGAAGCACTTTCGGCGGGCCGCGCCCTCAATATCGCGGAAATCCAGGCTCCCACCCCCCCGCATCCAGACTTTAAGGCGTTCTATAAGACTTTGAGCTATATTGCCGGTTCCGGTTTGGGTGTCGGTTTGGCTTGGGCGTTTCTCATCGAGTTTTATTTCGATCGCTCCATTCGTCGTCCGCAGGATATCGAACGTGGGTTGCGCATTCCATTGTTCCTTTCGATTCCGGACTTCGGCCGAAACGGCCACAACCGCGATGTATTCCACGAAACGCTGCGCGACCGTCTTATCGCCTATTTCGAAAGCAGGGGCCTCACCCATAAGCCAAAACTCGTCGCAATTACTGGCGTCAGTGCTAAAGCCGGTGTGACTATGACTGCGGCGGGTCTGGCCCGAAGCCTCTCTGAGACGGGCGAGGGAAATGTCCTCTTGGTTGACATGACCCAAAGCCAGGGCTCCGCGCAGCAGTTCAACAAAGGCAAGCCCGTTTGCGGCATCGATCACCTTCTCGAGACCCGAAACGATGCCCAGGTGCAGGATAACCTTTTTGTGGTGGGCACTGATGAGAAGAGCGAGAAACTCTCCCGCGCTCTTCCTCACAGATTTAATAGCCTCGTTCCCAAACTTAAGGCCAGTGACTTCGATTACATCATATTCGACATGCCGGCGGTGAACCAGATCAGCATCACTCCGCGCCTCGCCCAGTTCATGGACATGGTTCTCTTGGTCGTCGAATCAGAACACACCGACAGAGACATAGCAAAACAAGCGGCTGTTCTGCTCGCCGACTCCCATGCTCACGTCGGCGCCATCTTGAACAAAACCCGCAATTACGTGCCGTCGCGGGCTCATCACGAGTTTTTGGGCAGCGCCTAAATTGTGCGCCCGGATCCGGTTTCTCCGTCTTCGGGCCCTCGATGCTGAAGCGCCGACTCTATTATATATTCAAACCCTATCTGCCCTGGGGGTTTCGCGTTGGGGTGCGCCGGCTTCTTGCCAATCGGAGACGGCGGGCTTGCCGAGCCGTCTGGCCCGTGGACGAGATCGCCGGGAGAACGCCTGAAGGGTGGCCCGGCTGGCCAGAGGGCAAAAAGTTCGCGTTCGTGCTGACTCACGACGTGGAAAGTCCGGAAGGTGTCGCCAATTCGCAGGCTCTTGCCGATCTTGAGACCAGCCATGGCTTTAGGTCTTCGTTCAATTTCATACCTGAGGGCACCTATTCCGTGGATCCTGCCTTGCGCACTTCGCTAAGGGCCCAAGGGTTCGAAATCGGCATCCACGATCTGCATCATGACGGAAAGCTCTATCGTTCCCGCGACCAATTTCGTCAGAATGCGACCCGAATAAATTCATATTTAAAGGACTGGGACGCAACCGGGTTTCGCTCCGGCTTCATGCTTCACGAGCTCAATTGGCTGCACGATCTTGATATCAAGTACGACGCATCGACATTCGATACCGACCCTTTTGAGCCACAACCGGTTGGCGCCGGGACGATCTTCCCGTTCTGGGTGCAACCTCCCCCGGATCATCCATACAGTCGCGGCTACGTCGAACTCCCGTACACGCTTCCGCAGGACTCCACTCTTTTCCTGATTTTTCGCGAGCCCACCCCGGAGATCTGGCTCAAAAAGCTCGATTGGGTGGCCGAGCACGGAGGCATGGCTTTGGTAAATGTGCACCCGGATTATCTCTGCTTCGAGGGCACCCCCCGCTCTTCCGGGACTTTTCCCGTCGAGCACTATAGCGCGCTGCTGGACCATGTGCGCCAGCGGTATCCCAACGCCTACTGGCATCCCCTGCCCCGGGACCTTGCGACTTGGTACGAGAATCTCGCAAAGCCTCGCTCCTCCGCGGTTCCTGAACCGGTAAATGGCCGCACGACATC
>Ga0182024_10018981_pt1 | contig 12735 bp, 19 predicted proteins | sample P32metaG_FD_120480 | JGI IMG/M metagenome (GOLD analysis project Ga0182024, IMG submission 120480) | Permafrost microbial communities from Stordalen Mire, Sweden - P3-2 metaG (Illumina Assembly) | ecosystem: Environmental > Terrestrial > Soil > Wetlands > Permafrost | place: Sweden: Stordalen... | reverse complement strand
GCGAATCTCATCCTGCAGTCCGAGAATCATCGTCGCTGAGTCAGCAATGGTTAGTGCACGCATGCATCCATGAGAACATGTCTCACAGTAATGCGCAATTACTTATGACGTTATGTTTAGAACAGTCCCTGCGTTCCTTAGTGCGTTCACCCACTTTGTCGAACGCGGGATTCCAAGCAGAGTACGCTAAGCTTCTGTAATGCGTTTTCAAGGCGCGCAGACACCTCGTGATTCATTCCGCTTGCTTTGGCATCGGGCATTATCTCTTTCTGCAACGTCATAAGAAGCTCACCAAGCTGATCCATTACTTCGTTCAAAGTCCGATGCGACGCCGCGTTGAACATGCGCTCGAAGTCGAGCTTGAGTGCTTCGTGAATCCGAGCCAGTTCATGTCTTGATATGGCTCTGGATTGGTCAACGCTCTTTGCGACAAAGTCGACGGAGGCACGCATTTCAGCAATCCCAGACAGCACATCGGCTAGGGTCCGCTGTTCCGGGTTCTCGCTCTGGCGTAGTGTTTGAAGGTCAAGCGAGACTGATATAGGCGTCTCCAGCTTGGAGGAGTCCTTTTCGAGCGCACGGATCTAATTGATGACTTCCCGCTTTGCATCGTCCACGCTAGCTAGATCTTTGTGGTCTAACGGAATGGTTCTGGTTCCAGCAACATCGAAGGGGATCTGTTCTCCCTTCTTAATCATCTGCACCAGCGGCTTGCGGATTGCATGTCGGATAGCGAGTTCATAGAAGACATCTGGATTCCGGTCAGTCAGGTCAGCGATTACAAGTGGATCCTCAACGACATGCTGGATCACTTGACTTGTGATCATTCCCGGTTCGGATATCTGATCGGCGCGCAAGGCTTTGTATCCGCACTCTGCAGCCGCGGGGGAAATCACATGCTTTAAGACCTGATCTGAGCGCTTTCTGGTTTCGGAGTCGGGCTCCCCTATCGGAGCGATCACAAAGCAGATTCGTTCGGACATTGGCCACCTTCAGCGACCGCGGTTCCCGTGGATTATCGCGAGGAACGATTTGTAATGATTCTAGCTCTCTACACTTAACGCTTCAGCTTCGCGTACTGCTCCTGCGTCAAATTCAAGAACACTCCACCGCGTCCCTTCTCGATGGCTTGATTGAGCATTATCCTGCTTTCTTGATCTGTGAAGCCGCCGCCACGCTCGACGAGTTCAATGATCTTGTCGGCTGAGGTGAAATGCAGGTGTCTGGGCAGCGATGTCTTCAGGTCTGCCTCAAGAAACTGGCAGTGCCATCCGTAGCGATCTTGGAAGGACATGTACACGCGATGGTGACCGTTCATCTCGCCCATCAGCGCACCGTTCTCTCCGATCTCACCGGCTTGCGATTGAGCCGATACGAGAGCCTGCCTTGGAAGATGTCCGCAGGCAAGTAATACCGGCGCACTCCGCAGAGGGGACATTCGGCAATGATCCAGGATGAAGGCATCGTTTCCACCGGCGCAGGGATGTTCTCGGAGCATCCCTTGCAGCGAACGATGTGGTCAGATATGTCAAGATTATTCACTTCACGAAGGGTTGTGCTATGCTTCGTGCGGGGGTGTGTGTTGAGAATCCCCCTCAAGCAAAAGCCGGGTTGTTGCAGGAATCTGCGGCAACCACAAAGGAGAACTGCCTTGACCCTTTGCATAGCAGCCGCCTGTGAGGACGAAAAAGGTAGGTATCGAGTTGTTATCGGAACCGACTGGATGGGAACCGGAGAGATTTCTGCCGGTGCGGATATTCAAGACAAGCTTTATTGGATTAACGATGACATCGCTGTCCTAGTTTCTGGCGTTGTCACAAGAGCGGTCGAACTTCGGGATGCCTATCGCGCGGCATTGGCGAACATGAAAACTCAAGGGGAAAAACTCACATTCAAAAATATCCGCAAATTTATCAAAGCTGGCCCGCGCCTACTCAAGAAGGACATCGCGGACGAAGTTGTAACGTTCGCAACCGGCCTTGATTTTGAGTCGTTCAGAAAAGCCGTTAAAAATGGAGAAATACCTCCCTCAGTTGCCACTGGAGTGTTTCGGGCTATCGAGCAAAAAAATCTCGAATGCGAGGTTATTATCGTCGCATTTGTTGGCAAAGAACCTTACATCTTTCAAGTGGAACAAAGCGGCCATGTGGAGGAACGCGACAATTTCGCGCTTATAGGCGAAGGTACATATGTAGCAGAGGCTGCGTTGTATTTTCGCAAGCATGAATCATCGGATTCTGCGGCGGTAGCTTTCTACAATGTATGGGAAGCCCTATATATGGCAGCAAGGCGGGTAGGCACAGTCAGCAAGACACACTCCATTGATATCCTCATCCCCCCCGGCGAACGAAGTACCCATGTGGATGTGTATTACCTGACGAATTCGGGATTCAAATTTATGAAAAATCTGTTTCAAGATCAATTTGGAGTACGGAAGATCAAAAAGTTCCCTGACTTACCAGACGAATGTGTAAAGCAATGGAAGAGCGAAAAGAAAAAGGCAAAGGCAGCGAAAGCAAAAAAGCGATCAAAGGTGCTTTCTGCATCATCAAGCTCGGAGGATGAGTAGTAATGTAGCTATGGTTTCTCGAATTTGATTGGGAGAGGTTAACCATGAAATTGAAAATCGCTGGATTCACTCTGCTGCTTACGCTTATCGGCGCGTGGGCCTATGTCCATGCACAAACAACCACCAAATATTCGTTGCCCTCCGGCTCATCTGGACGCTATCAAGTTGTTGCCGTCGATTTTGATGAGACGACAATGAGCGGGGTGATGAAACATAAATCCGCAATCAGAATAGACACGCAAACAGGCCAAACGTGGGAGTTGACAGAACTACAAGGGAAAGAGGGTGGACGGAACTTGTACTGGGAAGAACTGAACGAATACAAGTGACCGTCGTTATGCCGTCAGGTTTTCAAACGTCAGTGTGATGTAATTATAGGCAGTGCAGTGGAAATAGATTTTCATCTTCGGATGCGCTGTGCTCTAGGAGCACTCGGAGGAGCATGTGTAATGACTTGGGAAGATGACGAATTGAATGAATACGAGAAAAGGCGAGCTAGGCTGGCGCAGGAAAACACTCTATCCTCACAGCGTCTTCACTTGCTCGAAACTCGAAATACACATGAATGGCTGGCACTTCGTACTTTGATTCAGAAAACATGTGAAGGCATCAACGCAAAGGCGGGAAGAGAAATTCTGACTTCTAAAGATCCGGTCACCAACCACTTGCTTATTCATCGGGAAGATGGAGAAAAATTGAAAGCGGAATACACTCCGCAAACGAAGATAGTCGAATTTTCGTGCGATGCTCCGCCGTTCGTAAAGCGCGATTATGAAATGTTGGTAAGAACCGTTAAGGGAAATGAGATCGTTGGCTGGTGGAACGGGAGAGATTTTGAGAATGCCGAGGATGTCGCCAAGTCGGTCGTGAGCGCATTTCTTCACGCTGGAATGGTTTAATCCGCTTTTCCCTACTTACGCGGCACTTTCCTTGTCGGCAGTGAGGTTTTCAAAAGTCAAAGGATCAGCATTAACCATGTGGCGAAGCGTATCAACAAACAGATCGGAACGTCCACGGCGGTTGAACCGGAAGGTCATTTCTTCAAGGTAGGCGGGAAGATGCTTTGCAGAGACTTTATGCCACGAACCAACTATCCCGCGCTTGAGCAGCGAGAAGGCGGATTCAATCCCGTTCGTTGTAATGTTGCCGTCTGCGTAGATTCCGTTATGGTGATTCACGGTCCTGTGTGGAGTGTTTTTGAGCCCAGCCTTGACGATAGCGCCCGGATACGCAGGGAGTTCATCGGTCATGATGACCTCAACGTCTTGGCTAACGTTCTCGCGGATGTATTTCGCCAGCGTGCCGCTCTTTGCATCCTCTGCATGAAAGAACCGCAGATCGCCGTCGCGTTGCTTGATGCCGATGACGACCTGCTTTGTGTTGTTCTCTTTTCTCTTCCAGTGACGGCTATGAATTTTTCCCCCAACATAGGTTTCGTCCATTTCAATCGTGCCGTCCAACATTGTCTTTTCCGCCGAAGCCATCGCCGCGCGGATGCGATGGCACAGGTACCACGCCGTCTTGTAACTGCCCTTATGAAGCCCCCAGATAGTTCTCTTCAGTTGAGAAGCGCTCATCCCCTTCTTGGCTTCACAGATCAGCAGGACGGAAAGAAACCAAACCGGCAGCGGCAAGTGAGAGTCATGAAAGATCGTTCCACTCATCACTGTGAACTGGTATGTGCATCCAACACACTCGAACCGCGCCCATTCTTTCATTCTGGATACGCGCCGATCTTTGCAACGAGGGCACGTCACGCCTTCAGGCCAGCGGAGCCGTTCAAGCAACTCGCGGCATTTCTGGTCGGTCGAAAACATCGTGTTGATTTCAAGGAGCGTCATGGCTGAACCTCTCAAACCGAAGTCGCCTTTACAGCGGATTCCTACTCGAAAACTGGTTGCCAGCATTAAGCAGGATTTGCGCCATATTCCGCTCCCAAAACAGGAACCTAAACCAAAGAAAGGGAAGGGATAACGACTTGCGATATAAGAATCATAGCGAACTCCTTACCCTTAGTAAAGGGAATAATCTTGGCCATCCGAGCTGAAGGCGTTGATGGCGCTCGGCGATGGTGCCGAGACGGCCGTACATTGCGCAACGGCCGGGAAACTCGAGCCCTTCGTGATTCTCTGGATCTGTCACCGCAACTGATACCGGCGGTGGCTGGAAGTCTTCCGGCTCCCATCTCAGCTCGCCGTTCAGCTTTTGGCCCTTCAGCAGGTCTTCCAGGCCATCGGTGTAGTCGTCCGTATGCTCCATGACAAGATCCGATGGAGCGGGTGCTGGAGACGGCTCAGGAGCAGGTGGCTGCGGATCGACATCATCCAGGGATTCGACCTTCCACTTCGAATCGGTCAGTTCGTCCTCCTGCTCCCAGATGATTCCCCGATACGGAGTACTTTTTTGTACGTTGAGAAATGAAATCATCTCGCCGATCTTCATTTTTGAGCCGGGGCAATCCTGGGCAAAGCAATGCCAACCCAGCGAATTGCCATCGTAGAAGAATCCGGTGCGCGTAGAGTGCGAGTGCCGGTACCCCGCTATCGGGCATTCGTCGACGATGTACCAGTCGTCATCCCACCAACCGGAGATGCCAAAAAAGTCCACCATGTCATCGAAATCAAAGTCGTCAGACACCTCAACCGCCTCATCGCACGTCGGCGGGTTCGAAGGCGTGGAATGTTTTTCGATGAAGTCGCAGAGCCAGTCAGGGATTGAGCTCGGTTCGATGTCCCTGACGGTTTGGTAGAGGGCGCCATTCGGATGGCGGCTCCCAGCGCCGACCAGGTACTTACGGTCAGCGCGAAAGGAGAACCATTCGCCACCCTCCGGCAGGCTGGCAGACCGGTTGCCAAGGGCACGGCTGCGGTCCGTATGGCGAAAAATGTAGTGCCCAAACCCGCGGCCGGACTTTTGGGAGCGCGTAATCGGAGCGGATCGACCCATCTCCGCAGCGGCTTTCGTCAAGCCTTTTGCGACGTCGAACTCCAAGAAGCAAAACTCGTCATTCGCGAGCAGCGCAACGTTGCACTCTGGGTTTTGAGCGTTCCATGCGGCGACCTTTACGGGGTCGGTCGTCGCCTCGTCGAGAAAATGAAAGTTGGCGGGGGGCACCTTTGTGCGCGGCCATAGTGGGAACACCCGAATACCCAGCTGGATGAACGGAGTTGCGATCGAGAGGAAGGACATGTGACTACGCCTTCCTCGTTCGCTTCACCGACACGCACGGAGTATCCAGGCACCCGGGTGAGCGGCCACGAAGTGACAGATTTTCTGTCAACCCAGTGACAGATTCTGGCAAGAACCTGACAGTTGGAGATGACTTGAGGTTCGAACAGAGGCGTAGATCTGTCAACTGTCTTGGTACTGACAGGCGAACAACATCGTTATTGTGTAAACTACATATATACATACACATATATCAATGAATGATTTCTCCTTTCGCTTGATTGAGACAGGAAATCTGTCAAAATCTGTCAACGTTCGACAGACGGAAAACTCACCTGTTCTGCCTGTCTGTTCTTCCAAACAGTTCTTCGCCCGTTTATGACAGATTTGCTCAACACTCTGGGCTCGGATCTGTTTGACCTCAGCCTCCGGACGATCCGGTCATTCACGAGCCCCACCGTTGCAAATCGCGGCTGCTTCCTCCGCCGTGAAGCCAGCCTCTTCCCAGGGAAACCAGGGCGCGTCGTACTCGGGCAACTTGCGGTCGAGGACCAAACAGCCCATGTTGTGCCAATAGCCGAGAATGCGGCCGTACCAGTTCTTCCAGTCTTCAGGAATCTCCAAGTTGGCGAGATTATTGCCACCGTCGACCTTGCTCCAATGCTCGAAATCACCGTAAAGGTCACACGGGTCAATAATGACGCGGGGGAGATACTCTGAACTCCCACACCGATATTTCCGACACTGATCATCATGCTGATGCAAGGTAATCCAGAGATATCCATACCGGCCATTGCCCAAGTCTGTAATCTTCCATTCGTAAATTTTCATAACAGTTATCTCCTCATCGAGCCTCAAATCAATCCTCAATTAAGCTCGTACTCTGCCGGCTTCCCGATCTCCCACGGGTACTCAGGGCGCCAGGGACCACTCCAATAAGCAAAGGCTTTGAGGATCTCTATCCTGGCTGACGCGACTTCTTCCGGAGTCTTCAGAATTCGAGCATTTTCGAACCCCTGGCGCTTCAGCTTAGCCGTGAATCCTTCCACGCCGCCGAAAAGCTCCCCAAGATCGAGATCATCAACAACAATCAATCCCCGCTTACCTCACGCTCTGCGTACCATGACGCCACTATTCCCGTTCCATTGCCCACGCAGACTACGTCTCCTGGTACTGCATGCTCGCGGCACAAATTGCACGGTCCGTAACAGGATTCCTTGCACGATGAAACTGCGCACTTTTCTACACCTTCAAACGCCATATATCTTCTTCGCCTTTTTCCTCATTCAGATTCACAAACCACTTTTTGACCTTCTCAGCCAAATGAATACAGCCAACTCGCCGTGGCCTAAATCGGTAATCTTCAACTCGTAGAAGTAAATTTGCCTTTCTTTATCTCTTTTTCTTCCTGTAACTCGATTTTGTGTGCGCGCCGCGGAGGATCACCCTGATAACCAATGGAGCCACCGACGTCTCCTTTTATTCTTTCGCCCCTCCTGACATGAGTTCGTCGAGCCCATCATCTGAATGCACGATCGTCGCCTTCTCGCCCTTCGCTGAACGCCCAAAAAGGTCTACTTCGACCGCCTCGCCCATTGGGACGAGGTAGACGCGGTCATAGCAACTGTCGTCTTCAAGGTAGGTTTGGCGGATGCATTCTACGGTGCAAAAAAACCGCACGTGCTTGCCGACCAGTGAATCCAGGCTGGCAGCAGGCGCCACGCAGACCATTTGGTCAAAGCATGAGGTAGTCTGGGTGGTGCAACTCAGCCTCAATCTGTTCGCTGGTTAAAAGTCCATCGCGGCAATCACAAAGTTGTTTTTTGGGGGCCATTACTTGACCCCTTTTTCTGCTTTTGCGCAGGTGCGGCACCATAAAGGATTCCGGTATTGCGCCGTGAACGACTTGCCGCACTTAAGACAAACGGCGGTGGTTTCCTCAGCTTCCGCCAGTTCGTGCTCGTGCGCGTACTCTTCAAACGTCATTCGCCTTGTGGGTGGCAGGCCTGCCACTGCCGATTCCGCTTCCGCCAGTTCCACCTCGGCCTCGGTACGGTTTTCCCCCAGGACGTCGTCGAGGGTTTCCGCCACGCGGAGCCCTCTGGTTGCCGCGACGCTGTTTGCGCAAGCCGGACACATCCAGGTTTCGCCGACCAAAACGGTGCCCTCGCTCATGCACCCCGACTCCTCCACGCTGTCGCATAGCGGGCATTCGCAATACCGCTTTTTGATGTCCATTACTGCCCCTTCCCTTTCCCTTGTAGATCGTCGTAGAAGCGGTCCAGCATCATCTGGAACATGACTGGAGTTACCAGCCTCTCCACATTCGCCCGTAGATCGGCGGGCAACCCCTCGACCAGATGGCAGTTGTAGTTGGTGTAGGTGATCTTGGTGCCGACACGATCCACATCAGCCCTGACCACGAGCACCGGGCGCAAGCCGATGCTGGCGCTCATCTTGGCTTCCTGCTTCGACCATGGGATGGCTCGGGTGTGGGATTCGTCGCTCTCGGTGTCTTCTACAGGCATGAAACTCAGCGCGTGGGTCTCCATGAACGGCTTGTCGTCGTCAGGCAGTTCGCGGTACATGATAAAACCAATCGTTTCTCTACTCATGGCTGGCCTCCTCCGCAGCGATCTTCTTTTCCCACTTGCCTTCGACCACGCGCCAGACCACACCCGTGTAGTGGTTGCCAGCGTGGCAATCGTACGTGAACTTAACTCACGATGGCCTTCAATGCCGCACCAGCGACTTCGGCCTGTTCACGGGTCAAGCCGGTGATCAGATACATGTCCCCGTACTTATTAAGGAAAATACCTTCGGGCACCAGCGACCGCAAAGCTTCCTTTTCCGCCTTCTGCTTCTGCTCTTCTGCCTTGCGGACGCGGCGTTCTTCAGGTCGAGCTATTTCCCACTCCACGATTTCCGGGATGGTGGCGACCCGGAGAAGACAATTGCCGTAGCCACCCATCGGGCGACCATTGCGGTACCACGTCTGTGTCTTCATATCGCCTACGCCATTTGACGTATCGGCGATAATTCGGGTCGGGGTCGTGGAGACCACGATGACATACCCCCACACCTGCTCCTCGCGTCCAAGGTATTCATTGGCCGGTTCACCGACCCACAGGGCATCACCATACCTGATATGGTCAAACGGCTGGGACTGAATGACGGCCTTCTTGGTCTTGCGCTCGGCCTTGCGTGACCGGGTGTGGGTCTTACCGAACTGATTCTGCATATGTACTACATTCGTCCTGCTCATCTAGCTCCTTCACCCTGGGGCCACGAAAAAATGCCCCGGCGTTCCCTGTAAGTGCGCCGGGGCGGGTGGTTGTACATGACGACGAATCAGGCGCCGTACAGGGCACCCCGCGTCACCAAGCCCCTATCGACTTCTGGCCGGTGACGACCCTTTGAGTTACTTCATCATCGCGTTGCCCCACAACCACAATGACTGGGGGAGTACTTACGACCACAGGAGAGGAAGGCCGTGTGGGATCCCAGCTTGGTGCCGCCGCAGACTTCCAAGCGACGGTGGCAGCTGAACGCTACCTTACCTATGCAGCTAATGTTACTTACTCGTTACTTCACGTTCGCTCCTTTATCGCATTTAACTCCTGGCAGTCCTCCAAGTACTCCTACATCAGCGTGTCAACCGATTTGGGAGAGTACCTGCGTGCTCTCAACTTACATAGCGATCGGCAGACCGAAAGAAACAAGTAGTTCATTTATACTTCGCTCCTAAGTGTCACCTAGCATGGTGTTGTAGGTTGCAGCTTGCGCGAAGGTAGTCTTCGGCGACTTATGTACCTTGGTTGCTTCGTTGTCCCTTCGTGCCCGTCAGCAGCAATCGTCAAAGGCGGTCTCAAGCCCACTGAAGATATGGGACCACACTTTGTCATTCAATTGGGAACGGCATTCGTGGCAGATTCAGCTGTTCCCGAAAAGAAAGCGTTATGGAACGCTATTTTGGGTCAAGATCCTGAAAGGCTGACACAAAGAGTTACCAGCCGCACGTCGCGATCGGTCTACACTCTTTGGAGAAGGGGAGCGCGTAGTGAAACAGGATCAGACAGGAGACCCATCTACCGAAGTCGAGCAGGAAACGATGGAATGCAGCGCCGAGACCGACGATGATCAACCCGCGTTCGTAATCGATGAAGGCGAGGATGAAGACGAGGTTGATTGGCTGGAGCCCTTCAAGGCTGAGGCACCAAGTTTGGCTGGATTGTTAGACTTCACCATCGCGCCTAAGGGTCAAGAGATTTCGTTGACCAAAAAGGACTTTGATCAACAGTTTAATTCGGCTCTTGAACGATTGGGATTGACATTCAAAAGGCCGCCATCCGATGTGATGGATGAGTTGTTTATCAGGGCCATCGAGCATCGAAAGCAAAAGTCAGCATTTTATGCGTACTGCAAGGTCTTGCAAGGCGATCGATTCAATCGTTACCTGCAATTCATCCGAAACGAGTTGGAACGGTTGGAACTTATTTCCATAATTGTGGCTCTTCCCAGGCAGCAGGTTGTACCGCAACAGCTGTCCGAATGGTCCAGTGTTTGGATCGGCAGCTTGAGGGACCTCGCCGGCAGGATCGAATCTCAGCTACGTTTCGAAGAGAAACACTTGATGGAAGAACAAATGTGGCTCCGCTCAGGAAGGACCAAGATCCAGTCGCATTTACTTCGAACCGCCATGCCATGGATCGAGAAACTGATTGCAGAAAGGGGACTGTCCATAAGCAGCCTGGAAATGCTTGTGGCCTACGCCCATGCTTCAGCTCTCTTAACTCTCAAGGAGTCCGCCAAGTTTGGCAATCCAATGAAGGCGATGGAGATGCGGATTCTTCGAGCGAAGCAATCGCGGAAGAATGTTGCCATGCTGTCAAGGATCCTGATGCAAGCGATCAAAGATTCCCAGGAAACCAAATAATAGTGGAACAGTTGCCGCGACTCGTGACCATTGTTCGCACGGTGGAGGGCCCCAACCCAAAGATGTGGAATAGTGTGATGTGGTTTAGTCGCGTCGAGATGAACGCGTGACGAATTGAATACGAAAGTGACCAGATGCCTGTCATTCCGAACTTTTCAGACGTGGTCGTCCACAAACGGTACTTCCGCTACGGACTGGCATCGGATTTTACCGCCCCAACCCAACGCCCAGAACGGACGACAACGCCGAGTGGAGAGTGTTATGCAGGATGCCGTCAAGTTGAAAGCCGGCCGACCTCAACGCATATTTGTCGTCGATGACCTCAGCGCTGAGGTATTCGTGACGGCATCGGAGGCCGGAGATTTCCTTGAACTACATCCGGCCACCGTACAGAGGTTTGCCCGTGAGGGATTAATCCCCGCGCACCCAGTCGCCGGAGAGAAGCGAAGGCGCTGGAGATTTCTTCGCTCTGAACTTGCCGAATGGCTGCGCGCCAGGACCGGAGAGAAGAGAATCTCGGCATGACGGTTCACCTTTCAGCGAGCGCATTTTGGCGGTACATTCTAATTACCGATGCATTCTGCGCCCTCAGCGGAAGGAGGATTTCATGAGGAAGGCGCGGAAACAGAATGGCTCTCTTTATATGGATGTGAACGGGAGCAAAACCCCGGTATGGATGTTCAGTTGGCAGCATGTTCTTCCAACTGGGCGGCGCGTACGCAGAAAGAGGCAAGTAGGTACCCTTGACCAGTACAAAACGGAAGGTGCCGCAGAGCGGGCGGTGCGAAGTTGGCGACTGGCCATCAACTCCAATCAGGTACACACGTTCACTGGAATCACGATGAGGGATGTGATCGAACACTTCCGGCTTAAGGAACTGGCGGGCACGGGCGAAAATCGACGCGCCTGGTCGACCAGTCACCGATATGAGAGTTGTCTCGACCGGTGGATCGCACCGCGATGGGGCAGAGAGGAGCTGGACTCCATCAAAGCTCCGGTGGTCGAAGAGTGGCTAGGTGATTTGCGGTTCGATACAACCTGGCGGCAAAAGAAATCGGCGTTGGCCCTGCGACGGAAAACCGAAACCCAACCTCTGTCTCCGGCCAGCAAGTCACGCATTCGTGGACTGATGAGTCTGCTTTTCAACCACGCCATCCGATCGGGGTTCACCGACCGGAATCCCATCTCCGGGCCGAACAAGGGCGCGGGGGTTCGACAGGGATCAAAGCGGCAAAGCATTCCAGACCTTCTCGAAGTGGAGGAGTTCCTAAAAATCCTGGGCCGCCTTCAGCTGCGCGAGCGTCTCTTGCTCTTTCTGGCCATGACCACCGGCCTGCGGCAGGGCGAATTGGCCGGCCTGCAATGGAAGGACATCGATTTTGAGAATCTGCAGATCGATGTCAATAAGTCGGTAGTTCATCAGGTTGTAGGCCAGTGCAAGACGGAAGCATCGAAAAAACCGGTCCCACTCGATGGTTTTACCGCGCAGGACCTGCGGGACTGGTACAGAGAATCGCCGTATCGGGAGTGCGACGATTGGGTCTTTGCCTCGAACAGCAGCCGGGCCGGGAACAAGCGCGGGAAGCAGCCACTCTGGTTGCAGACCATCATGCGTTACCACATTCACCCTGTGGTCCGGGAACTCGGCATCAACAAGCGCGTCTCGTGGCACACCTTCCGACGCACGTTTTCGTCGTTGCTCAAGGCCAACGGCGAGGATGTGAAGGTGGTTCAGGAGCTGTTGCGGCACGCGTCCGCTCGCATCACGATGGACGTTTACGCTCAGGCCATGACGCCCGCCAAACGTGCAGCACAACAGAAAGTGGTGGAGATGGTACGGCCGGAAAGGTCACCTCTGGAAGCCAAAAAGATGGCTTAAATGCTCCCCAAACTGCTCCGCGGAAATAACTGGGAAAATCGCTTAAATTATTGATTTTAATTGGCGTCCCCGACGGGATTTGAACCCGTGTTATCGCCGTGAAAGGGCGGTGTCCTAGGCCGGGCTAGACGACGGGGACGCTCAGGAGAGCAGGAACAGCCGGGGATGGCCGTATGCGCCCTT
>Ga0182024_10018980_pt1 | contig 12736 bp, 12 predicted proteins | sample P32metaG_FD_120480 | JGI IMG/M metagenome (GOLD analysis project Ga0182024, IMG submission 120480) | Permafrost microbial communities from Stordalen Mire, Sweden - P3-2 metaG (Illumina Assembly) | ecosystem: Environmental > Terrestrial > Soil > Wetlands > Permafrost | place: Sweden: Stordalen... | reverse complement strand
CGGCCGCGGGGTGCGGTCTCTTCGCATCTGCGAGCTTGGGTCCCAACCGCCTGCTTCCGTCCTTTTCGCGCACCTTTTACCCCTGATTCGATTGATTCAATTCCAGCGTTTCCGCCCGGCTGTGATGCATCGTGCAGCTACCTGACAAAAAATCTGCTGCGATCGCCAACGGCCGGGGCCACCCTGCGCGGTTCCCTTGCATTTACGCGCTGTACACTCCTGGTGTTCCAGGAGTGCTGAGTCGGAAAGCAGACGCCGACACAGTTGCGCAGCTCGTAAGAGCTACCGATCCAGGGATATAGCCCCGACTGGCCTTGAAGGTCGGCTTATGACCTCGATCTAAAGTACGCCCGAATTTTGCCGTGCGCGCAAAGGGAGCGGCCGGCCGGGTCTTTTGCTTACCAGAGCCTATCACCTTCGTAATCCATTCTCAATGACACGAAGGTCACATGCCGGGACGGGTATCAACGGCGTCACTTTCCATTTGTGAGGAAGGGCGCCGGCGGGCCGGCGCTGGGTAATCTCCGCGTAAATAATGGCAATATCGGTGCTTAGGTCGTTGGGAATCCGGTTGCGGTCGCGCTGGGGAATAATGGGGATAATCTGCGCGAGGGGTCTTGCCTTCGTCCACTTGCTCTTTGACGGTCGCGAAGAGGTTCCGAAGAAACACCTGCTGGCCCAAGAGAATTTCCGGGGCGCCCGCGTCCCCGCGACCGGGCAAAACATGGATTCGGCGAGCGCGGAGGCGGCTGCGAAGCGGAAGACCTTCATGACGACTTGGATGCGCGCTTTGCGCGGCGCGTGGCGGCCCAGCCTTCCTTGGTAATCTGGCGGCCGCGGGCGACAGCCAGCGCGTCGGCGGGGACGTCTTTGGTGATGCAGGAGCCGGCGCCGATATACGCGCCGTCCCCAATGGAGATGGGCGCGACGAGCGTCGAATCGCTGCCTACAAACGCGCCTTTGCCGATGCGCGTCACGTGCTTGTTCACGCCGTCGTAGTTGCAGGTGATGGTGCCTGCGCCGATGTTGGTGCCTTCGCCGATCTCCGCGTCGCCGAGATAGCTGAGGTGGTTGGCCTTGGCGCCTTTGCCCAGGCGCGCCTTTTTGGTTTCGACAAAGTTCCCGACGTGCGCGTTCTCGCCGATCTCGCTGCCGGGCCTGAGGTGCGCGAAGGGGCCGATCTGCGCGCCATCGGCGATTGTCGAATCCTCGAGCACGCAGCTCTGGCGGATGAGAACGCCGTTGCCGAGCGTGCAGTTTTCGATCACGGAAAAGGAGCGGATGCGGCAGCCCGAGCCGATGCGCGTTTTGCCGAGCAACTGCACGTAGGGCTCGATGACGGTTTCCGCGCCAACCTCGGCTTCGGAATCGATGACGCAGGATTCCGGGCGGTCAATCGTGACACCGTGGTGGGCGAGCCACGAGGCCCGAGGGCTCGGCCTGGCACTGACCATGGTTATAGACTCACTTTGAGGCGGCTGACGCGCCAGCTCGTCTCGGATTTGCGCGAGGCTTACGCCGCGCTCCTCGAGAATCTGCGCTGCAAGGCATTTTTCCTCGCGCAAAAGTCCCAGAAGCAAATGTTCCGTTCCGATGTGCTTGTGGCCGAGCCGTTCCGAATCTTCGGCCGCATAGGCGATCACTCGCTTGCTCTCATTGGACAGTGGCAGATCGACAGTCGTCTCAAATTTCTCGCGAATCGTCGTGTGCGCTTCAATTTGCTTCCGGATGGACTCCGCATAGTCATGCGCGTGCAGGAATCGGTTTGTTAGCGCTTTGTCTTCGCGCAGTAGCCCGAGCAGAAGATGTTCCGTTTCGATTGTTGGCGAGCCAAATTGGCAGGCTTCGTACCGCGCGAAGAAGATCACGCGCCGGGCTTTTTCCGTATACCGCTCGAACATGACGTGCTCCTGTCTTACTGGTCCGCACCCGGCGCTCCGTGCGGACCCGGGGCGCCCGGGATCGTAATGTCGACGACCTGCGGCGCGCCCATGCCGAGATCGTCGACCGGGGGCTTGATCTCAGTGCTGTTTCCGACCACGAGCACGGCCAGTTTTTCAGGATGAATGTACTTCTTGGCGGCCGCGGTTACGTCCTCGAGCGTGACTTTCTCAAGGGCGGCGCGATAGGTCTCAAGATAATCGGCCGGGTAGTCGTAGAACTCGAGCTTTTCGCGCTCGGCCAGGATCTTTTCGCGCGTGTCGTAGCGGAAAAGGAACGAGTTGAGAATGTTGTCCTTGGCGCGTTGCAACTCGTCCTGGGTAAACGGCTTTGTGTTAAGCCCGGCGATCTCGGCTTCGGCGGCCTTGGTTGCATCCACGGTCGATACGCTCTTGGTGAGCACTTCAACGCGGAAGGTTCCCGGGTGATCGTAGGGCAGATCGAATCCGCCGCCCACCGCATAGGCCAGAGCCAACTGCGTGCGCACCTTTTGAAAGAGCCGGCTGCCAAAACCGCCGCTGAGAATCTCGTCCATGATGACGATGGCTGGCACATCGGGGTTGTGGCGATCGATGCCGAGAGCCACGATCTGCACGTTGGACTGATTCACGTCTTCCTTGTCGATGAAGTACGCGCCGGGTTTGGGTCCGGCGAACTCATCGTGACGCGGCGGCTCGGGGGTGACGGGCCGCAGGGGCTCGAAGACCGCGCGCACCTTGGCTTCCATGGCGGCAGGATCGAAGTCGCCGCTGATGCCGACGATCAGCTTGCCTTTCAGGGTGCGATCATGCCAGGCCTGAAGATCGGCAAGAGTGATTTTGCCGATGGTGGCGAGTTCGGGCTGGCGCGTGTAAGGACTGTTCGCGCCATAGACCAGCTTGACCGCTTCGCGCTCGGCAATTCCGTCTTCATCATCGTTGCGGCGCACAATGCCCGTGGCCTCCTGCTGCTGCGCCAACTGCAGTTTTTCCGCACTGAACTTGGGATGGAGCAAGAGGTCCATGGCCAGCGAAAACACCTGGTCGGCATCGCCCTTGAGCGAATCCCAGGAGAGCGAGGTCGAGTCCTCGTCGCCTGCGGTTTCAATATGCGCGGCTTTGGCTTCGAGCAGGTCATCCATGGCGTCGCCGTCCATCTTTTCAGATCCACTGGTACGCCACGCCTGGCGATAAAGGCCGATCAGGCCGGCCTTGGAGGGATCGATGTCGCGCGTGCCGCCGGGAATCAGCACCGAGCCGGAAACGAAGGGCAGCTCGTGGTCTTCCTCAAGGAAGATCACGATGCCATTCTTGAGCTCGATACGTTTAGGCTGCTGGGGATGAAATTCGTGCAGCGTGGGGATGGGGATTTTCTCCCAGGGCTTGGATTGCTGGGCGGACATCCTCGACGGGCACGCGACGGCTAGCGCGAAAAGCGCTGCGAGCAGGTAAGTACGGCTGAAAGCTGACGAATGTGGTTTCCCACCCTTTCGCCAAAAAGCCGGCGAAAGGATGTGGCACGGAGCAGATTGAGAGACCAACTGATCACTGATCACTGACCACTGACCACTGTTTTTCGTCATTCCGCGCCTCCATCCTTCTTTGCGCCCGCGGGCTTCTTTTCATCCGGGGGCGGCTCGGTGTCGATTTCGGCGCTGGTCCGGTTGGAATCTACAAACACTTTATTGGCCACGCGGCGGATGTCGGCCTTGGTGACCTTGTCGACCTCGTCGAGTTGGAGAAACAGTTCACGCCAATCGCCGTAGCGGGTCTGGTACTCGGCCAACGAGGTGGCGAGTCCCTGGTTGTCGGCCAGGCCGCGCAGCAGATCGGCACGGGTGCGGGTCTTGTACATCTGCAGCTCCGCATCCGTGACGTCGCTGGTTTTGAGCTTGTCGATCTCTTTATGGATGGCATCGCGCATCTCGGCCGGCGTATGGCCGGGGAGCGGCACGGCATAAAACGCGAAGAGGCTCGGGTATTTTTCGCCGGGGAAGGGACTGAAACCCTCGGCCTCGGCGGCGATCTGCAGCTGCTCCACCAGGCTGCGATAGAGGCGCGAGACGCGGCCGTTGGACATGATGTCGCTGATGGCGTCGTAGACCGCGTCGTCAGGATCGCGATAACCGGGCCGGTGATAGCCCTCAATATAGAAGGGCTGCGTCTGCTCACGGATGATGACGGACTTCTCGGCAAACTGCCGCGGCTCCACGGTGGTCATCTCTTCCGGTTTGGGGCCGCCGGGAACGCGGCTGAAGTATTTTTCCAGCAGCGGCATCGCGGTTTTGGCGTCCACATCGCCCACGATGGCGACCACGACATCGCCGCCGACGTAATACTTTTTGTGGAAGGCCATGGCCTCGGTGGCGTTGATCTGGCTCACTTCGCTGGGCCAGCCAATCTCGCTGCGCCCGTAATTGTGGGCCACATAGGCCGTGGCCACAAACTGCTCCACCAGACGCCCGATGGGGTCGGAGTCGACGCGCATGCGGCGCTCTTCCATCACCACGTCGCGCTCCTTGTAGAACTCGCGGGGCACGGCATCGGCCAGGCGGCTCGACTCCATCCACGCCCACAGCTCCAGGCGATTTTCCGGCATCGACCAGAAGTACTGTGTGTCGTCGAGGCCGGTCTCGGCGTTCAGGCCGTCCGCGCCGTTCTCTTCGGCAACCTCGGTGAACTGGTTGGGGATGACGTACTTCTCGGCCGCGGCCTGCGCATCGAGAAACGCCTGGTGCAGCACCTTCAGCTTTTCTTCGCTGCGGCCGATGGGCTTCACGTATTCGGCTTCGTAGGCGTCGTTTGCGGCTTCCACTTTTTCGAGAGCGACTTTTTCAGCAGCGTAATCGGTGGTTCCGATCTGGGTGGTTCCTTTGAAGGCCAGATGCTCGAACATGTGCGCGAGGCCGCTCTCGCCGGAGGGATCGTTGACGTCGCCCGCATCGATAAAGGTTGTGTAACTGAAAACCGGCGCCTCGTGCCGCTCGCAAATGATGAGCGTAAGCCCGTTGGGAAGTACCTTGACGGTGGTGCGCTGTTCAAAACTTTTGAGATCCTGGGCACGGGCGGCGGAGATGACCAGACTCACACTGAGACAACCCATCCAAAGCCAGGAAAAAACCCAAAACCGGGAAAAAGTCCAAGACCAGGGAAAAGACTTCGACTGCATCCAACCTCCTCGAACGAACGACAGCGATTCGCGCGCAATTGCTCTCTTCCAAGCTATTGCCCGCGGGCGGGGCCGTCAAACGGAAGTAGCGCCGGTCTCCCACCCCAGCGAGCAAAGACCGCTCGCCGGGGACCCCGGGTCTGGAGACCGGCGCTACTTCAACGAACGGTATAATCGAAGCCATGGCGCAGAGCGCGCATACCGGGAAGCAAGAGAACGCGGCGGCCAAGCTGCGTGCGCTTGAAGCGCGGCTCGGGGAGCTCAAGAGCGTGATGGTGGCCTACTCGGGCGGCGTGGACTCGGCGTTTCTTGCGGCCACGGCGCATCGCGTGCTGGGCGCGAACATGCTGGCGGTGCTGGCCGATTCACCGTCGCTGGCGCGGCGCGACATGGAGCAGGCATGCACCTTTGCGCAATCTTTGGGCATGCCTCTCGAAGTGATTGCCACCGAAGAACTCGACCAGCCGGAGTACACGCGCAACGACGCCAACCGCTGCTTCCATTGCAAGGACGAGCTGTTTCGCGTGATGGAGAAGCTGGGCGCGAAGCTGGGTTTCACGCACATCGCCTACGGGATGAATGCCGACGACACGCGGGATTTCAGGCCCGGGCAGCGCGCTGCGGAGCAACACGCGGTGCTGGCGCCGCTGGCTGACGTTGGTCTAACCAAGCTGGAAGTGCGTGCCCTGGCAAAAGCGGCCGGCTACCCGGTGTGGGATCGTCCCGCTGCGCCGTGCCTTTCGTCGCGCGTGGAATACGGGCGCACGGTGACGCGCGAGGTGCTTGAACAAGTAGAACGCGGCGAAGAGAGCTTGCGGCAGCTGGGCTTTCGCGAACTGCGCGTGCGCCACCATGGCGAACTGGCGCGCGTGGAGATCGCGCGCGATGAACTGCCCCGAGCGCTGACCATGGAGATGATGGACGCGATCACTGCGGCACTGAAGCGGGCCGGTTTCAAGTACGTCACGCTGGATTGCTCCGGCTTCCGATCGGGTTCAATGAACGCGGTCCTGCCGGCGGAAGTGCTGCTGCGGAAGGGCGCGTAGCGCGATGGCTCAGAAGTCTGCGTAAAATTGAATTTGTTCTCCTGAGCGAATCCGCCAGCGGACGAGTCGAAGGGCCTGCGGCTGCTTTTTCTCGGTGGCCGCAGCCGCGCTTCCATTCGTGCGCGATAGCTCCGGCGATTTAGAATCACAAAGCAATGCGAATCGGCTATCTGGAGTGCTTTTCCGGGATCAGCGGCGACATGCTCCTTGGCGCGCTGGTAGACGCGGGCGTGCCCTTCGACGTGCTTGCGGGCACAGCGGCGGCGCTCGGCGTGGGCGCGCGCCTCGAGATGCGCAAGGTGGACCGCGGCGGGCTGGCCGGAACTAAAGTCGACGTAGTCACGGATGAGGGAACCGGGAACAGCGAACAAGGAACAGAAAGCGTGCACGCGCACGAGCATTCACACTCACACTCACACTCGCACGAGCATCACGATCACGAACATCATTCGCACGAACACGAGCATTCTGAGCACGCGCACCGATCGTTGTCGACGATCCTCGCGATCATTCGAGCCGCGCCGCTGAACGACACAGTGAAGCAACAAGCGTCGAGCGCTTTTCAACTGCTGGGCGAGGCGGAGGCGGCGATCCATTCCATTCCCATCGAGAAAGTGCATTTTCACGAAGTGGGTGCGGTGGACACCATCGTCGATATCGTGTGCGCCTCGGCGGGATGCGATGCGCTGGGCGTGGACGCGTGGAGGTCGTCGCCGTTGAATGTGGGCAGCGGGACGGTGAAGTGCCAGCACGGCACGCTGCCGGTGCCGGCCCCGGCAACGCTGTCGCTGCTGGGCAATGCGCCGGTATACGCAGCCGGTCCGCCGATGGAGCGAGTGACGCCGACGGGCGCGGCGCTTCTGCGCATGTTGGATGTTCGCTATGGGCCGCTGCCGGCGATGCGCGTAACGGCGCGCGGCTACGGAGCCGGAGGGCGCGACACGCCGGGCGAGCCGAACCTGCTACGGCTGCTGGTGGGCGAAGCCGTCGACGCGGCGGCGGGTCCCGAACCGATTGTTGAAGCGATTGCTGTAATCGAGACGGTGATTGACGACTCCACGCCGCAGTTGCTGGCCTACGTGAGCGAACTGCTGCTGGAAGCGGGCGCGTGGGACGTGTACCGCGCTCCAGTGCAGATGAAGAAAGGCCGCACGGGCGTGCAGATGACCGTGCTGTCGAGTCCAGAAAAATTGCCGGCGCTGCGCGATCTGCTGCTGCGCGAGACCACGACGATTGGACTGCGCTGGCGGCTGGAAAACAAAATGTCCCTCGATCGCGAATTCGCCGAGGTGGATACGGAGTGGGGCAAGGTGCGGATCAAGGTGGCGCGCTGGCCGTCGGGTGAAGTGTCCAATGCGTCGCCGGAGTACGAGGTGTGCCGGAACCTGGCGCGCACGCACAACGTTCCGCTGAAACAGGTGATGCAGGCAGCAATGCGGGCCTGGGCGGAGCGCGAGAGGACGAAAGAGCTTTAGGATAGAGAGAATTCCCTCAGCGGCTAAAGCCCCGTCACTTTGATTGTGTTTTTCGGCACGACTAAAGTCGTGCCCTTTCAAAACGCCGAACGTTTCGGCTGCGTTGAAGAAGGAATACTGATGGATCGCACGCAAATTGAAGCGTTGTTAAACGAAGTGCACGCGGGATCGACCAGTGTTGGCGACGCCCTGGAACGGCTGCGCAATTTGCCATTTGAAGATTTGGGCTTCGCCAAGATCGATCACCACCGCGCGCTGCGCACCGGTATGCCGGAAGTGATTTTTGCCGAGAGCAAGACGCCGGCGCAGGTGGCAGCGATTTTTGCGCGCATGGCGAGGGCCGGAGGCAATGTGCTGGCCACGCGAGCATCGCGCGAGGTGTATGCGGCGGTGCGGGCCGCCGAAACTCGCGAGGAGGAACCGCGCGCGAAATTCCACGAAGCGGCTCGCGCTATCACGCTGAAGCAGACCGAAGCGCCTGCGGGCAAGGGAACCGTGGGCGTGGTGTGCGCCGGAACCAGCGACCTGCCCGTGGCCGAAGAAGCAGCGGTGACGGCGCGGCTGATGGGCAACACCGTGGAACTGGTGGCCGACGTGGGCGTGGCGGGCATCCATCGGCTGCTGGCGCAGCAGCACACGTTGCAATCGGCGCGCGTACTTATCGTGTGCGCGGGCATGGAAGGTGCTTTGCCCACCGTAGTGGGCGGCCTGGTGAACGCGCCGGTGATCGCAGTTCCCACGAGCGTCGGTTACGGTGCGTCCCTGGGCGGAATAGCCGCGTTGCTCGGCATGTTGAACACCTGCTCTCCCAACGTCTCCGTGGTCAATATTGATAACGGATTCGGCGCGGCGTGCATCGCCTCACTCATCAACCATCTCTAGTCGCATCTCTAATCATCGTCAGGAGTGTCCGAGAGGCCGATGCCGCATTGTCCGATGAAATTCCGCATGGTGCGCGGCAGGCTTACTGTGCCCGCGCCGCGCATTCTCGACATCGGCTGCGGCAACGGCTCGCCCACAGTGACCAAGCGCTGGTTTCCCGGCTGCCACTACGCGGGCGCGGACATCCAGCGCTACAAGCTGAGCGACGCGGACTTGGCGGCGATGGACGAGTTCTATCCACTGAATCTAGATGGATCGGGCTACGACGCGATTCCCGACGCCAGCTACGATTTCGTGATTCTGAACCACGTGGTGGAGCACATGCGCGACCCCAAGCCGGTGGTGGCGACCCTGTGCGCCAAGCTCAAGCCGGGCGGATACATCTGGATTGCGTTTCCTTCGTTGCGCAGTTTGTCCTTGCCGCACTCGGTAGACGAGACGCTGCAGTTTTCGGACGATCCCACGCATGTGTATGTGCCGGATGTGCGCGAGATGGCGAATGTTTTGCTGGCGAACGGAGTCGCAGTGCTGGATGCGGGCCGTTCGCGCGAGGGATTGCTTACGGCGATTGCGGACGTGGTGAAGCTTTGCAAGCGATGCGCAATGCGAGTGTTTACTGGAGAATTTTCCGGACGCGGAACGTGGTATGTGCTGGGCTTTGAGGATCACGTGTTTGGGCAGCGCAGGGTGAACGCACTTAGTACCGACAGGCCACATTCAAAGCCAAATCCCACCTAAAAACGCCTGAAATGTGTTCGCGTCTCGCCCGGGAGAGAGCCCAGCGGCGCAAGTTCCTTGGTATAAGCAGATCCTTGCCTCCGCAAATTCTTCGATTCAAATAGGAATGGCTTTACTTTGCTGTTAGGGGGTGATATTTTGCAGAGATTCCCGCTGGATGCCCCCTTCAGGATAGGAGAATCAAAATGTTTTGCCCTTCTTGTGGCACAGAGTCGCTTCCGGACCAAAAATTCTGCAAGAAATGCGGAGCTACCTTGCAAACTGCGGGTGACGCGGAGACCGTTCCGGCGGTCGCAGCGGCCCCAGGCCCGCAAGCCGTCCCGCCGCCGGCACCTACGCCGGCACAGTATGTGCCTCGGCCAACGACGGCAGCCTATCCGCCGCCACCACCGCCGGTCCAATATGTGCCTCCGCCAATGCCAACCGCATATCAGCAGCCCCCGCCCGGGTATGGATATTATCCACCGATGGCGCCGCCCCCCCCCAAAAGCACAACCCTTCGCAACATTGTGATTCTGATCGTTCTTGCTGTAGCGGCCTGCGGCGCCTATTACTACTATCTTCATAAAGGCGGCACGGTGACGATCGGAACCAAAGACCAGGTGATCTACTCCGGTTCGGCCACGCTGGCACAGGCCACGGCGCTGGGCAATCGTCTGAAGACTGACGGGTACTTCCAGGATCGCGGTGTGACGGTCCTGCTGCACATGGGCGGATCGGGCGGCACGATCATTTCGTATGTGGTTCAGGACGGCGCCTGGAACAATCCCACGATGGTGAGCGATTTTGAGATCATCACGCGGGACGTGGCTACGACGGTGGGCGGATTGCCTGTCGACATGCGCCTGGTGAACTCCGCGGAGACGGTGGAAAAGGACGAGACGATCACCGCGCAGGCGGCCACGCAGCCAGGCACGCAGCCAGGCACGCAACCAGGCACGCAGCCACCAGCGGGTCCTAGTTCCACGGTCACGATCGGAACCAAGGACCAGGTGATTTATTCCGGTACGGCCACGGAAGCACAGGCCGCGGCGCTGGGCAATGCGCTGAAGACCGACGGATATTTTCAGGACCGCGGCGTGACCGTGCTGTTGAACATGGGCACCGGCGGCACCACGATTTCGTTTGTGGTCGGGGATGGTGACTGGAACCAGGCCGGGACGATGGGACAGTTCGAGGAAGTCGCGCGGGAGGTGGCTTCGTCCGTGGGCGGTCTCCCTGTGGCCGTGCAATTGATGGACACCAAGGAAGATGTCGAAAAGACAGGGACGGTGGGCGACGCCCAACTGAGCGGCGGCGACGCAGTGTATTACGAAGGCAACGCTACGCTCGCCGATGGACAGGCGCTCGGCCAGAAGTTGCAGTCGATCGGTTACTTCACGGGCAAAGGCGCCAACGTGTTTTTGAAGAAGCACACCAACGGCACGACGCTGGCCTTTGTGGTCACCGACGGCACCTGGAACAATGCCCAAATGGTGACCGACTTCGAGAACATCACGCGCAGCGTCGCTCCATCGATCGGGGGATTGCCGATTGACATGCGCTTGATGAGCACCACGCTCGTGGTGGAGAAGGACGAGAAGATTCAATAGGCAACGATGCAGTTGGGTCCGAACAGCATACCCAGGTCTCCATTGAGAGACCTGGGTACTCCCGCCGAAAACAATTCTTACAATTTACGCTTGCGCCTGTCTTAGGCTTGCGGTTGACTCGCAGCCGGGGCCTGGTGATTGTGCTGGTGCGAGCGGCGCTCGGCCTGCATCTTCTCGAACTGCTGCTTCTGCGTGTCGTTCAGGACCGACTCGATCTTGGTGTTCGAGTCCTGCATCAGGGCCCGGACCTTGGTATGGCGATCCTGCTCGCTGAGCGAGGTGTCGGCGCGAAGATTCTGCATCTGCTGGAAGCGATCGGCAAGGATGGGCTTGATCTGCGCCACCTGATCGTCGCTCAAGCGCAGGCGCTTGCCCATGTGCGTGACTTGACGCACGGCTTGCCGGTTGGGGTCGAAGTTGCGGTGGAAGTTGCCCGTCTGGCCTTGTATCTGGCGTTGCCCAGCGGGAGCCTGATTGGTGGTGGGAGCCTGTGCGAGCACGAGCCCCGCGGAGAGAAGCGCGCTCAGAATCAGCGTGGCTTTTCCTGCATTGCGAATAGCGTTCATACTTTAATTCTCCTTGTGGCTGTCGTGTTGCTGACCGGCCGTTGCGTGTGTAGACACGCTGCCAGAGAACGAGTTGCGCTGGAAAATCCGCGTCTATCGCAAAGATAATTCAGGATTTATTGAAACTTTTTGGAGTGAGACTAGCGCGGAAAATGGCTCGTCTAATGCGCGGTGCGTGCGCTGGAAGCTTCGCCGGCGTTGGCTCAGCGGCACTTGACTTATTTAAGTCGCCGGTTCGATCATCATGTTATGAAGCAAAATGCCGTACGAACTTCGATCGACCTTCCGCGGGACTTGCATCGCCGTCTGCACGAAGCAGCGGCACGGAAAGGGTGCTCAGCACGCAAGCTGATTCTTGCTGGAATTGAGCGAACCGTGCAGGAGACCAAGTCGGCGCGGCCCAAGCGCAGGCTCGATCTCAACAAGCCGCTGATCCGACCTGCTGGCCGCCGCATCACGATCACAAACGAGGAATCTTATGAAATCATTGAGCTTCCCTGATATGAACGTCTGGCTGGCGTTAGCGACGGCGGAGCACATTCATTCAGCGCCGGCGAAGAACTGGTGGGAGAACGAAGATGGCACGATCGCGTTCTGCAGGTTGACGCAACTAGGACTTCTCCGTCTCATGACGACGGCTGCCGCGATGGACGGCAAACCGCTGACGATAGCGCAGGCGTGGCGAGTGTACGACCGGCTGTATGACGACGATCGAGTCACGTTCGTTGCGGAGCCTGTTGAGGTGGAGAAAAGATTTCGCGAAAAAGCGGTGGGCCGCACGGCGTCCCCGAAAGTGTGGGCCGATGCCTGGCTGCTTGCGACAGCGCAGGAATCGGGCGGCATTCTGGTGACTCTCGATAAGGCTCTTGCGGGGCGTGGGGCGCGGTGTTTGCTCGGGAAAAGGGGATGAAATTCGCAACTACAAACGAGGCAGGAAGTTGGATCGCAGGACCGCTCAGTACGGTTTGACCTCCGTTTCATTCGAGAGCATCATGATCCAAGGGGTATCAGCCATGGCCACGAAAGCAGCCTCGGCCCGCGTGACCGCCAAAGTCGCCGCAAAATCTGTCCGTGCAAACGGCGCAAAGCCGCGCACAAAAAAGGCGCGCATGTCCAAGCTGGAAGCCAAGCGGCTGGAACAGTTCAAAGCCCTTATGAAGAAGTACGAAGGTAAGCTCGCTTTCGCGGGCAGCGATGAGTGATCTGATCGTCTTTGATAGTTCGGTGCTTATCGACGATCAACGCACAGCCCGGTACGCCCAGCGCATGGCAAATCTTGTCGGCCTGGTCCGAAACTCCTCCGTAGTACTGGCCGAGCTCTGGCGTGGGGCCACCGAGGCAGCCGAGCG
>Ga0182024_10018979_pt1 | contig 12737 bp, 10 predicted proteins | sample P32metaG_FD_120480 | JGI IMG/M metagenome (GOLD analysis project Ga0182024, IMG submission 120480) | Permafrost microbial communities from Stordalen Mire, Sweden - P3-2 metaG (Illumina Assembly) | ecosystem: Environmental > Terrestrial > Soil > Wetlands > Permafrost | place: Sweden: Stordalen... | reverse complement strand
TGCTGCTGCTGAGCGCCTGCAGCGGCATCGCACGTCGCCAGGATGGCCAGTCGCAACTGGATCGTTATCTGCAATATGCCGGAGCGCCAATCGATCATTTCACCTACCTGGGTCGGTATGACAGTTGGCAGGCGCTGAGCCGCAACCAGCTGGTCGTCTGGACCTCAATGGACGATGCTTACCTGCTGACGGTCGCCGACATCTGTACCGGCCTGCAGTTCACCCAGCGTATCGGCGTCAGTTCAACCGGCGGTAGCGTGAGCCGGCTGGAAGCGGTCAGCTTTGACCACCAGAGGTGCCCGATCAGTGAGATCCGGCCGGTGGACTACCGCAAGATGAGACGAGATACGGCTCGCAACAGCGATGCGACTACCGGTGCCAGGTGAGAGCGGACCAGTACTGCGCTCGCCTTAACGGTTTTCCGGGACGTAGCCGTAGCCGAGTATCTCGATCAGCACCACTCGTCCACTTTCGAAACGCAGCCGGCGCATCAGCTGGGACGGGCCGAAGTTGTAGAGCCATATCTCCACCGGAACCTCGATCAGCGTGTTGCCGGCCGAGACCGGGACGCCGTTCACCCACGCCATAGACTGGACAAAAGCCGTGCTGCGCTCGATGTCGGAGGGATTGCCGCACTTGGCCATTACCTGATCGCGCGTATCGCCGGTGCCGACCAGAGTGGTTCCGCATTGCAACGAGTCGGCCTGCACGGCACCGCAGGCCATCGACAGGAGCAACAGCAGAACCACGCGATTCATAGCCACGCAAACCCTAGTCCGATTCCATTCCAGTGACAATAAAAACGTGCAGCGCAAAGCCGCGCGATTATTGCTTCTGTGCAACCACGCGGCCATCCGCATTGAGAAACACATGGTAGCGGTGACCATCCTTGCAGGTCGCCACATTATCGTTGTCGCCCTTGTGGACCACACTGACCACCTGGCCGCAAGGTAGACCCAGCAGCGCGATCACCGAGGTGAGATCCTTGGCCAGCGGCGGGGGCTCGCCGCCGCGCACCAGCGGTGCGCAGGCCATCGTCATTGCCGCGGTCAAGATCGCATTAAGATTGCATTTGCTCATGGTGGTTCTCTGCCCTGATCTTATAGTGTCGCAAACTTTTGCGGGTCGGCCAGCAGGCCCCAGATCGCCTCGCGGGAAGCCGTTATATCTTTGGCCAACGGGGGGTCGCTGTCCTGCAGCAGTGCTAACACCTTCTGCACCAGCATCTCGTAGGACTGGCGCAGCTGCGGCAACGTGATCTTCAGCTGGCCACCATAAAAGCCGCGGAATTCATCCAGCAGGTCGTCGACCTGATTCTTGAGCGCCAGCTTGGTGAATACGCCAATTGCATTGGTATCGCGTAGCCGCTGTTTGAGCGCCGTGAGATCCAGCGGTGCCGGCGGTGCCACTGCCGTCTTCGGTTGAGTGGTCTTCGGTTGCGGCGTGGCGTCGGCCACAGGCGTTTTCACTTTCACGTTTGGCTGACCCGATGCTGAAGCCGCAGCGACTGCCGTCGGTCTGGGGCTGACCGCGGATACTGTCGCTGCCGGCGCTGCCGAGTCTGTGGCCGCGACCGCGGCCGGTGCAACGATGGTTTGGGTCGGAGCGGGTACCACCGGCTCCTGTCCCGGGGTGGTCGGCTGTGTTGTCGTCCCGACATTGGTGGCGGGTGAGTCCGGCGATGAGGCCCGCGCAGGCACGTGGCCGGCTTCCACACAGCCAGATAGCCACAGCACGCTCGCAATTCCGGTGACATGCGCCGCCGCAGGCCGAGTCTTGCGATGGTGATTTCTTTGCACACATTCCCTGGTGTAAGCCGGTCGACCATCACCCGAATCCGGTGCGCCGTCGTGGCCGCGCAAATGCGCTGCAAGTGTACCCCGGCTGTGCCGGGGCCGCCTCGTTGAAGCTTTCGGCGCGCCGCACATGCCCGTTCCAGTCCCGCTGGCGCCGATGCCATAGCTGAGCGGCGAGTCATCCGGCTACCGTGGCGTCGCTGTCACTTTTGCCCCATACATTCGACAGGAGAGATGCGATGCCATATCCGATATCGAGCGGCCGCCCGGCGCGGCGCTGGTTGGCTGCCGCGGCGCTGACGATGAGCGCACTGACTCCGTTCGCTGCCGCATTGGCCGCCGCGCCCGCAGTGGACACGCCTTTACAAGTGGTAGTGAAATTCGCCGATCTTGACCTGGCAACCGATGTCGGCGCCACCGTCCTGTTGCGGCGCATCGAGGCTGCCGCCGAGCAAATCTGCGGGGATCCGCGTGGATTGCTGCCGCTGGACCGATTGGTTCGTGTGCAGCAATGCAACACGCAGTCGATCGCGCACGCCGTCGCGGACGTGGGGGCACCGAGGGTCACGCTGGTCTATCGCGCCCGATACCTGGCCAGCAGCATGGGCTAGGAATTCACGGCGCTGGATTCGGGATCCGGAATACGAACACGCCATTCACCACTGTTACCAGCTCGAGACGTCCGGTCCGCTGCAGAATGGCCACTGCCCGGTATAAGCGCGTCACAAACTGGTGATAGTGAGGATTGGCGGCGGCGCCATAGCCTTCTGTCTCCGGGTCCCACGGAAAGATGGCCAGCACCGTCAGGCCGAGCGCCCCGAATACGCGCATAAAATCGTCCGGAGTATCCTGCGACTGAAGATTCCCTTTCTCGGAAATCGGGTGAATATGGAAATACGGTCGGTCCAGATACAGGAATGGCTGGACGTTCACGCCGATGCCAACTTTGTCGTTCGCATCGAGGTGATGATTGAGCCAGTCCGCGACCTCCCAGAAAGCGACGTGGCGTCGGTAAAACTCGGTTGCATCCAGACTCGCCCAGTCTGTCAGGACAGATCGATAGCCTTTGATTTGCCTGACCGTGCCGATCGCCACCAGGCCAACGGCGGCTACGGCGACGATCGCGACCCGCAGTGCGGCAAGTGCGCGGTCGTCGCCCAGTAAGCCAATCACCTTGATTGGCAGCACCGCTGTAAAAACGGCAGACAGCACCAGCAATGAAAGGGAGTACCTGGGCTCCCAGAGGCCCAGCGCGAAAGTCATCGCCCAGTACGATAGCGTAATGCACCCGAGAAACAGCGCCTGGCGTGATCGGTCCACCATAAGTGCACTCGCCAGGCCCGGCAGGAATAACAGCACTGGAAAATAGCCGAATGCGTGCAGGTACCGCCAGGCAAATGCCGACAGGTCACCGTGCGCCAGGCTGGTATTCGCAGCGCCTCCAAACGACTCCTTCAGAAGCACGCTCTGCTCGGGGCCAAATGCATTGTTTGCGTGCAGCAGGTCGTTATAGAACGGAAACAATGGATTGTGAAACAGGAACAGATTACGTGCATACCAGGGACAACCCCAGAGCACGACGCTAAGCGCAAAAATCGCAATGTCGCCCCATTTCTTCCGGGCCGGCGAGCGGGCGCACGCAACAAATATGGCGACACACGCGATCAGGCATAGCGCGAACTGCAGACTCGAGTACTTGATTCCGATCGCAATGCCAACAAACAGGCCGGCCAGCGCGAGCAATGGCCGCGATTCGACCGCCAGGTAACGAACGCAGGCCATGATTGCCAGGCATTGGAAGAACGCGTTGGCCACGTCGTTCTTGACCATCGGCACAAACGCCGAGACCACAGGCGCACTCAATACCAACGCTGCCGCCAGGGGCCAACAGAGCTTTGGTGCCCTGAGTGCCCGACATAAGTGCGCCGCAATCGCGGCCAATCCGATAGCGAGAAGCAGGTTCAGGCACTTCATCGCGCTGGCGCTTTGGCACAACACCAGCGCAGCGGTCGTTAGCGCCTCGTAGTTGCCCGGAAACGCGGAGTACGGCCCATAGTCGGCGTTGTAGAAGAAATGCCCCACTCGCGCGTAGTCACGGGGTAGCGCCGCCCCGTAAGCAACCTCGTCCCAGCTGTAGGAAGGTATGAACGCGGCCCACGCCAGAACCGGCAACAGCGGAATCAGGACCGCGATCATGCCGGGGGTGACTGTCGATCGAAATCTGAACTGCCGGCAGGCAAAGACCACCGGGGCAATCGCGATCAGGCCGGCAATAAGAAGAGAAAGGAGGTCGATACGCCAGAGCAGTCCGATCACCGATGTGGCGGTAGCGAACAGCCCTACGCCCAAACCCAGCAGGTACACCGCAGGCTGCTCCTGTTCGGAGCGTTCAACTGCAACTGTAACTACGGCCGCGGCCACGTCGAAACCGGGATTTGCGCAATGCCGCCTAGCTCGGTGCCGGGTGCGGGCCCGCCAGACGCAGCACTCCCAGGAAAAACGAACTGAACATCGCCTGGATCCCGACGATGACCGCGGTTATCGCGGGTATCTCAATTCGCATCAGCTCGACCGGATTTTGTGGACCGAAGCCTGCACGCTCCCAATGCAGGAACGCCAGCGTGATTCCGACCAATCCTAACGCCACCAGCGCCGCACCCAGTATGAGGCCGCGTTCCAGACTGACGTGGGACAGCATCTTTTCGAAGCGCGCATCCGCTGGCAACAGACCCCGGTTGATGGCGAAGCATTTGGTAAAGAGGTGAAACATCACAGCCTGTATGCCGAGCAGGATGAACCCGCTTGCGGCCAGCATGGTATGAATGTCGAGTTCCACACCAAAAATTCGGCGCCTGCCGGCCGCCAACCACAGCAGCAGAAGCACACCAAGCGCGGCCAGCAACATTCCAGGATACAGAAACAGCCAGCGCGGGCAGTAAATCAGCAGGAAGCGCAAGTGGCGCCAGCCGTCGCGCCAGGTCCGCAGGTGTGGCGGCCGACTGCGGCCAGCCGGCGACAGCGTGATGGGAACTTCGGCGATCGCCAGCCGGTTCAACGCCGCCTTGACGACCATCTCGCTCGCGAACTCCATTCCGGTGGATTGCAGATCGATGCGGCGAATCGAATCGCGATTGAAGCCACGCAAACCACAATGAAAATCGCCGACCGGGGCATCGAAGAACAGCCGGCCCAGGTGCGACAGTACCGGGCTACCCAGGTAGCGGTGCAGGAACGGCATGGCACCCGGCAGGATGGCTCCTCGAAAGCGGTTTCCCATGACGAGATCGGCGCCGCCGCGCAGCTTGGCCACGAACTCCTCGAGTTTGCCGAAATCATAGCTACCGTCGGCATCGCCCATGATTACGTAGCGGCCGCGAGCCGCCCCGATCCCGCCCAAAAGCGCGCAGCCGTAGCCTTTCTTCTCGATCTGCACGACACGCGCGCCGACTCGCGCCGCGATTGCGCTCGATCCATCGCTGCTGCCGTTGTCCGCGATCAGGACTTCACCGCTAATGGCGTTGTCCGCGAGAAACCCCTGGGCCTTGCCGATGCACTCAGCGATTGTTTCCGCCTCGTTGAGGCAGGGCATCAGGATGGTCAGCTCGCAGTCGGTCGCGAAATGGTCGTTGTGGAGCACTTGCTGCGGGACAGCGCCCATGTTCTGCATCCGTGCGGCGACTGAAATTGCGTCAGTTTAGTCTTGAACCGCAGCTATCACAAAATGCATTCGCACCGGCAAAGGCGTCGATGCGCGCGGTGTCGGTCACCACCAGTAATAGTTGAGGGATAGCGCAACGACGCGCTGTGTGGTTCTTTCGACTACTGGGCTGCGCGACGGCCTGCCCCTGATTTCATTGATCGCTGAGTCAAGATTCAACAGCCAGTGTTGTCCGATAAACTTGGTGGCACTGAAGCCGACACCGGCGGCACTGGTACCGTCGTGCGCAATTTCGTAGACCGGATGACCCGAGGCGGCCGATTGTTGCGGCGTCACGCCGTAAAGAACCTGCATGTAATGGCTGGTCGCCAGCGTGACGGACGGGCCAGCGAACATCACGAATCTCCTGGAGCTGCCTGGAAGGGGCATATAGACGGCTACGTCCCCCACCGCGCCCTGAGCGCCGCCAACAAATTGGCGTGCGTCGACACGAAGAATCAACGGGAACTTTTTTGAGAGAACCCAGGTGCCGTACAGCTTTCCGACCGGAGCTGCCGAAATGTCTCCCATGCCATGCAGATTGGCATAATCCTGAGTGACTTGACGCCCAAGGTCATAGGTCATCGAGACGCCAACCTGGAAGTGATCTCCGCGCAAGAAATTATAGCCGATGCCGTCCCCCGTGTTGATATACGCCACGTCGCGGTAATACACATTTATGTCTGGCCCTCCCTGCAGTCGGTAGGCGCGCGAGCCGTCGTAAGCCGGCTGCAACTCCGGTGAGAGTCCCAATATCGTCCTGAATCGAGGCAGATCGGGGTCAAAAAGCCTTGCCAGTATGATGCCGCCGGAGTACTGCCATTCCTGCAACGGCGATGGTGTTTGCGCGGATACTAGTTGTGAAAAGCAGCCGCACAGGAGCAGCGCAAGGAGATGCAGGGGACGCGAGCGAAGCCTCTCGGGCATCTCTAAAGCCCGTTTGATCGACGACATGCGGGCTTGGGGATACGGTGCATGCACCGCCTACGGGCAGTCAATTTCACGTCGAATAACCTTGGCGTTAGCCTTTCGACCTCAGGTCGAATTCCGTCGGCTTGACTATAGGGGCGACGCTGCTTGCGACGAGGTGTCGGTCGCCGGTATTTAATGTAGGAGCGCTCTGAGGCTACTTGTCGCCCTGCCGGCTGACGCCAGGTTCGCTACGTTCCGCGCCTACTTCCGCTCGAAGAATCTGACAACGCGCTGCTCCGCATCCGGCGCCAGGCCCTCGTTCTTGAACAGCTCCAATGCGTGGGCGTCGTGAAGACTCAGGCCATCGCTTTCGATCAGCGCGCGCTTGTTCACCTGGTTCGCATACCAAGAATTGGCCAGGATGTCCTTACAGAGTGCAGCCAGCTCTTTCTCGAATTGATCGTCGGCAAAGCACAGATTGACCAGATGCATTGCCTGCGCTTCGGTGCCGGAGTAGCTGCGGCAGGTGAGCATCATTTCGGTGGCCTTTGCGCGCCCGACGCGATGCGGCAGTCGCAGGCTCAAGCCCCAGATCGGAGTCAGACCCCAACGCGCATAGGCATCGCTAAGGCGCGCCGACTCGGCTGCAATGACCAGGTCGGCGGCGAGGGCCAGTTCCAGTGCGCCGGTGGAGCAGTGGCCCTGCAGGGCGGAAATGACCGGCTGCGGCAGATTGGCGAGCTTGTCGATCACTTCCGAGTGGTAATGGGGTTTGGCACCGGCCCGCACGTACTCCAGGACTTCGGCCATGTCGTATCCGGACGAGAAATTGCCGTCAGCACCACGCAGCACCACGAGGCCGATGTCCCGGGTTTGGCGCGCGATCGTCTCCACATGTTCATCCAGGGCCTCGAACACATCCTTGGTCAGGGCATTCAGTTTCTCCGGCCGATTCAGCGTCAGGATCGCGGCACCGTGCTTGTTTTCGCGCAGGACGAGACTATTCATGGTGTACTTCCTGAAGGCCGATTCCACCAACCACCGCCCAGGGCCTGAAATAAACCTGCAGTGTCGGCGTATCGGTTCGCGCGCGCCTGGACCAGTGTCAGCTCAGACTGCTGATAACTCTGTTCCGCATTGAGCACTGCGACGAAGCTGATCGTTCCGAGCTCATGCTGACGGCGCGCGAGATCCAACGTCGACCTGGCGGCCTGATCGGCCTCGAGGGTCGCCCGCAACGTATCGGCGTCCGCCTGCAGGGCGCGCAACGTGTCGGCCACGTTTTGACAAGCGAGGACAACCGCTGCGCGATATTGCGCCGCGGCCTGATCGAGCGCGGCATCCGCGGCCCTATGCCTGTGCAACAACGCCCCCGCGTCGAACAGCGTCTGGGTCAACGACGCACCGAGGTTCCAGAAGCCAGTGTAGGGCCCGAACAGATCGCCCAGTGTCAGCGCGCTGGAGCCAAGGTTGGCGTCGATCTGAAATTGCGGCAGCATGTTGGCGAGCGCTACCCCGTCCTCGGCCGAGGCGACATGCAGGTTCGCTTCCGCCTGGCGCACATCGGGGCGCTGCTCGACCAGTTTCGACGGCAGGCTGACCGGCAGGTCGCTCGGCAATGTCAGATCATCCATGCGAAAGGTCTGCTCCGGTTCCTCCGACGGCAACTGCCCCAGCAGCGCCGTCATGGCATCGCGCGCCTGACCCAACTGCTTCTGCAACGGCGGCAGCGTTGCGACCGTTTGCGCCTCGGTCGCCTGTTGGGCCAGCAGCTCGAGATCGCTCGCGGTACCCAGCGCGCGCTGCCGCTTCACGGTTTCGGTCAACTGATGCTGCAACTGCAACAGACGCTCGGTCGCTGCAATCTGATCCCGGAGGCAGGCTTCCTGCACTGCGGTGACCACGACATTGCTGCTCAAAGTCAGGTAGGTTGCTTCGAGTTGGAACCGGCCCGCCTCCACTTGTGCCTTGGCAGCTTCGACCGAACGGCGCGTGCCACCGAACACATCGGGCAGATAGCTGAGGCTGAGCTGGGCCGTATAGAGACTATAGTAGGGATTCGACTGCGGCAGACTGGTCGGATTGGACAGAGTGTCGAGCGGATTGCGGGCGCGGGTCGCGCTGAAGCTTCCCTGCACCAGGGGCAGGAAGCTGGTTCGCTGGGCCAGGTAGAGCTCATGCGCCTGCCGCAATGCCGCTGCGGCCGCGGCAGCATTCGGATTGGCTTTCAATGCCTGCTCGACCAGCGTGTTGAGCTGCGGCGACTGAAACAGCGTCCACCACTCGCCGGGGATGTCCAAATCGGCGACAAAGCGTTGCGAGTTGCCATCCGCGCCGCGGGCCGAGGCGGTCTCTCGCGGCACAGATGCGCTGCCATACCCTGCCGCGGTGGGCGGCGCTGGCGATTTGAAATTCGGGCCAACGGCGCAGGCGGCAAGGCTTGCAACCAATACGGTCGATGCCAGTCGGCCTGAGATCAGGCGCCCCATCGTGCCCGTCCGCGGCGCTCTTCGGCCCAATGCTCGATGACGTGATACATCGACGGCAATACGAACAAAGTAAGCACCGTGGCGATCGCCAGGCCGCCCACGACCACGGTTGCGATCCCGCGTTGCACGTCGCTGCCGACGCCAGTGTGGATCGCCGCCGGCAGCATCCCCAAGGTTGCCACCGTGGCCGTCATCAGTACCGGCCGTAAGCGCTCGGTCGCGCCCTTCATGATCGCCTCGTGCAGCTCCAGGCCGGACTTCCTCATGCGATTGAGGTTCGCCACCATGATGATGCCGTTCTGCACCGCCACACCAAACAGTGCGATGAATCCCACGCCGCTTGCAACATTCAGGTTCTGGCCGGTCAGGTGCAGCGAAATCAAGCCGCCCAGCGTGGCCAAAGGGACCACGCCGAGGATAAGCCCCGCCTGGCGCACCGAGCCGGTTCCGACTGTGAGTAGGACCATCATCAGGACCATCAGCATCCCCAGGATCAGCAGCAGTCTTGATTCCGCGCGCCGTTGGTTCTCGAATTGGCCGCCCCATTCCAACCGGATCCTGGTCGGATCGAAATGGACCTGCGCGGCGATCTTCGCCTGCGCTTCGGCAAGGTACGAGGTCAGATCGCGCTCGCGATTGTCGATACGGATGGTCAGATTGCGCTGACCGTTTTCGCGCGTCACGGTACTCTCGCCCACACGCAGGTGAACGTCCGCGATCTGTGACAGCGGCACCTGCATGCCGCTCGATGTGTTGACCAACAGGTTGCCGAGTGCCTCGGGTCGGTTTCGGCTGGCTTCGGTAAATCGAACGGTCAGCGGGTAGGTTCTCTCTCCCACGTAGACGGTGGAGACCGGCGCTTGTCCGACACCGGTCTGGATGACATTCAGGACGTCGCTCATGTTGAGACCGAAGCGCGCGGCTTTCTCGCGATCCAGCTTGATCTCGACCTGCGGAATCGGCGGCTCCTGGAACAGCGACGCGCTGGAAGTGCCCTGGATCGTATACAGCACGTCGACGATCTGCCGGCCAGTCTCGCGCAATGCATCCAAATCGTCGCCGAAGACCTTGATCACCAGCGGACTGTGTGCGCCGCCGATCATGTCGTTGACCCCGTCAATGATGGGCTGACTGATGCCGATCGAGTAGCCCGGCAGCTCTCTGGCGAGACCCGCTGCGAACCGATCGACGAACTGCCTCTTGGATTCGCCCGCCGGCCAGCTGTCATAGGGCTTCAATCCAACCGGCGCTTCAATGTGCGACATGGTCCAGGGATCGGTGCCGTCGTCATTTCGTCCGGTCTGTGTGACCACATAGGAGACTTCCGGATACTTGAGGATCGCTCGCCGCAGGTCGCTCGCCATATCACTGGCCTTGTTCAACGCCACGCCGGTGGGCATCTGCACTTGCAGCCACAGTGCCCCTTCGTCGAGATCGGGCAGGAACTCGCGGCCGACCGTGGCCCCCAAGCCGACTACCGCCAGCAGCGCAAAAATGACCACCCCGTAAATAATACGTGGTTGCTCGATGCAGGCGCCGAGCAGGCGCTCATATCCGTCGGTCAGCCGTTCCAGCCAGCGGTTGTGATAGACGCTACCGGGATTGCGAAACGCATAGTAGGCGAGCGCCGGCACCAGGGCTAAGGTGGTCAATAATGCACCGAACAGCGCATAGCCCATGGTATAGGCCATCGGCGTGAAAAGTTTTGCTTCGGCGCGCTCGAACGAGAACAACGGCAGGTAGGCGGAGATAATGATCAGGCTGGCGAAGAAAATCGGCCGGGTCACCTGCAAAGTTGCCGCCCGCACCTCGCTTTCGCTCAATTCCTCGCTGGGCGTGGCTTCCCGCCGGCGCAGGATGGCCTCGGTCACGACGATCGCGCCGTCCACCAGAATGCCGAAATCGATCGCGCCCAATGACAGCAGGTTGGCCGATACCCTGGTGAGATTGAGCAGCGAGAACACAGACACCAGGGCAAGCGGGATGCTGACGGCGACCACCAGCGCGCTGCGCGCGCTGCCGAGGAACAGGATCAGCACCAGAAACACCAGGCCGATGCCCTCGGCGATGGTGCGGCCGACCTTGCTGATCGTGGCCCGGACCAGATCGTCGCGGTCGATATACGGCACGATCCTTACACCCATGGTCGCTAATCGGCCGTTGAGCTCGGCTACTTTGGCGTGAATACCGCGCAATGTCAGCGAGGGGTTCTGGTATTTGAGCATCAGGACGATGCCTTCGATCGTATCCGGGTTGTTGTCCTTGCCTAGAATGCCTTCGCGCTCCTGGTGACTCAGCGTCGTGCGGCCCAGGTCACGCACCAGCACTGGGGCACCGTTAATCTGTGTCACTACGGTCGACCCGATATCGTCGAGGCTATGCATCAGCCCGACGCCACGGATCACATAGCTCTGATCGCCTCGCGAGACTCGACCGCCACCGGCATTGGTGTTGTTGTTGTTGATCGCGTTGATGACGTCGGTGATGCCGAGGCTATAGTGCTGCAGCTCGCTGGGATCGAGGTCGAGCTGGTACTCGTTGGTGAAGCCGCCGAAATTCGTGTCATCGACCACACCCGGCACCGACTTGATGGCGGGAATCACCGTCCAGCGCTGAATCTCGGATAATTCCTGCAGATTCTTGGTGTCCGATTCGAGCGTGTAGCGGAAGATTTCGCCTCCCGGACCGGCCACCGGATCGAGCGACGGCGCAGCTCCCGGCGGCAGCACCGCCTGACTGATTCGCTCGAGCAGGCGCTGTCGCGCCCAATAGTCCTCGTAACCGTCGCGAAACAGGACCGTGATCAGCGACAGGCCGAAGGTGCTCGAGGAGCGCATCAACAGCAGCCCGGGAGTGCCATTGATCTGGCGTTCCAGCGGCACCGTGATCAACTGTTCGACTTCTTCGGCCGCCAGGCCCGGGATCTGTGTCGTGACCTGCGCCGCGACATCGCCGAGCTCGGGATAGGCTTCGACCGATAGGGTTTCCCAGGCGTAGATGCCAAATACGCTCAGCAGCACGGCCACGACGATGACGGCCACGCGTCGGTGCAGGCAGAAGGCGACGAACTGGTCAATCATTGAGCAGGATTCCGCCCTTCACGACCACCTGGTCACCTGCCTCGATACCGGACCGGATCGCGACCGACGCTCCCCCTTCCAGCTGCGGGTCCACCGTGCGGCGCTCGAACGTCCAGGGGGCGGTCGCGACGAACACACTGGTTCGGTCGTTGTTCATGAGCAGCGCGGAGCTCGGCAGGACGACGCGGGATTGTTCCGCGCCGAACAGCGTCACCGACGCAAACATGTTGGGCTTGAGCCGGTGCTCGGGATTGGGGAAGGCGATTCTGATCTTGTTTCGCCGCGAATCGGCCTCGATCACGTCGGCAACGAACAGGACCTTTCCGTGCAGCATCTGGTCAGGATAGGCAGCGAGGACGACGTCGGCGGCCTGATCCTTGGTGACCGCCCCTGCGTCCTTTTCGGGAACCAGCGCCGTGACCCATACGGTGCTCAGGTCCGCGAGTGTCATCATCGGCTGCGTCGGGTCATTGATCATGTTGCCGCGCGCGATCGACAATGCCGTGATGCTTCCAGCCATGGCAGCCCGCACCGTGAGTAGGCGGGAGTGGTCATTGGAATCGGCCGACATCCCGAGCACTTTCAGGCGCGCCTGGGTGCGGGCGTATTCGGCTGCCGCCTGGCGCTGATCGCTGCGGGCCTGGTCCAGATCCCGATCCGATACCGCTCCTATCTTGCCTTGTCCTTCCTGGCGCTCGAGGTTTTTCTGGGTCAGCACGAACGCGTCCGCGGCCTTGTCGTTGTCGTCATAGGCCTGCGCAAG
>Ga0182024_10018978_pt1 | contig 12737 bp, 11 predicted proteins | sample P32metaG_FD_120480 | JGI IMG/M metagenome (GOLD analysis project Ga0182024, IMG submission 120480) | Permafrost microbial communities from Stordalen Mire, Sweden - P3-2 metaG (Illumina Assembly) | ecosystem: Environmental > Terrestrial > Soil > Wetlands > Permafrost | place: Sweden: Stordalen... | reverse complement strand
TTCCTCGATCCGCTCGACGATGGTGTCCTCATCCACATCGGAAACAATCGTCAGTCGCGGCGGCGTATTGCCGCCGGATGCCCAGGTCTTGATCGGATGATTGGGATCGGCGTCGATGACGGTGACATCGTAGAGGGCCGCGAGAGCCGTGGACAGCAGGAAGGCCGAAGTGGTTTTTCCGGCGCCACCTTTTGGCGATACGAATGCTATGGTCGGCATGGCCCTTACTCACGCGGATGGGATCAGGTAGCCGAAGAGTATCAGAAGGCTATCCGATATCAAGAGGCTATCTAAGGGGTATCTCTTCGATACCAGATAGCTTTCCGATAACTAGCGGATATCTGTTTGGTATCCGAAAGCTACTGAATGGGTATCGGATAGCTACCGGATATCCACTAGCAAAATCCGTCGCGGCTCGGGTCCTGACACGAGGCCGCATGGTTAAAATCGACGCCAGGGCACCCAGGATTCGCAGTGAAGGGGGTTGCGCCCCTGGGGAGTCCTCCGGGGCCCCGCAAATCCTGCGAATGCATCCTCGGACGTTTAACGCAGCTTCGGGTTTCATGACAGGGCAGGGGTCTCGTCCCAGTTCCGATCCCGTTCGCGCTGGAGCGGGGCGCGCTTATGACGACTCCGGCAGAAACCCACAAAGGCTGCGGCGGGATTGTCGAGCTTCGGCTTGCCCGAGCTCGCCCACCATTCGCGCCACTCGCTTTCGAGGCCGTGAATGTCGTAGCCGGGCGCCGCCGTGCGGCCGTCTTCATAAGCCTCCGATGGCAAAGGAGGGAGCGTCTCGCCATCAGAGGGCAGGGGGCGTTCGAGCCATTTACCATCTCGGTTGGTGAACATCACCAGATCGCGCGCTTCGTCAAAAGCGAGGCGGTAGTCCGGCAGGTGATTGTGTTTGGCGATGTGCTTCACATGTTGCCGAAAGCGCTTGATCGAGCTTTGCGAGCCCGATTTCTTGAGCAGGGTTTCAACCGAGATTGACCAGGAGGCTTGCCGGCCGCAGTGTTTTCTCGCGAGCTCGTAGATCCGCCGCTCCAGAGGCTTGCCCAGACGGAAGTAATCGGGATGCAGTGTTAGAACCTCCTGACCGCGGATAGCGTTGAACACCCAGTCGGAGAGCTTGATTTCAACCCAGAGCAGGCGGCCATCGTTTCCATTCTTGCGGCGGATCGACGACGCATCGATCAAGCCGAAGCTATCCAGTTGCTCTTCGTCGCCCGTGCGAATATTCGTTTTGATGAGCGTTCCGGCGAGCCGATCGAGCGCTTCGCACAGAGCCTGATAGTCCTTTCCCGCCGTCCCCCTGTTTGTGAAAACCAGCAGCTCGTAACTGGTAATGCGCACACGGTGGCCAACCGGCTCATTGCGTTTCAGCTTCTCCATCAGCTGCGAAATGCAGTAAATCAGAATGTCCTTGTCGTAAATCGTCGCCAGGCCCTTCACGCTCGGGACGATTTCCAGCCAGTTGCCGTTATGCTCATACCTGCGAATCGCGGTTTCCGGCTTCTTCGAGAGGGAGTAGAAGGGATGCTCCATCTGCGGAATCAGGTCCTTAAGAACCGCATCGGCCACGTCGCAGATGAACAGATCGCCTTTGCCGTGCTTGGCAGGAAGGAGATGTTCATCCGGATTCGGGGTTTTAAGTACCATCCACGCATATTCGGGGTTTCAGGTGCCGTGTCAAGAGATTCGGGGTTTTAGGTACCGCGCAAAGATTCGGGGTATCAGGTGCCAAACTTCGGGGTATCGGGTGCTTGAACTTCGGGGTATCAGGTGCCGTGCTTCGGGGTTTCAGGTACCGGCATCGGAAAATCAGCGAGCGCGCCGAGGGGCTTAGAGCCGGTTGTCCACGGCGTAACACTACTTAACACAGACTCTAACCTTACTAACACCGGCCAGCGTGCAAACGACTTAAAAACCGGAAGGCCGAAGGGCAGGGCGGTAGGAAAAAGATGGCGGATTTGAAGCAGCCGAGACCGTTCCTATTTTCAACGCTACAGAGAAAGTGGCCCGAGGAAACATCGTAACCTTTGCCGTCCGCGTGTGACGAGAGAAAGCCAAGTGGTACCGACGAAATCGTCGAACTTGAGTCAAGGTGGCCATTTGCGCCACGGGCGTGAAAGCTGTACTAAGCGGCTCATTCTGGTGCCGCCTTACTCCCTATACGATGCGTTGTGCGGCTTCGGTCGGGTTGCAGTGGACTTGCTATCTCAAGGCCCTGGGTCATCTGGCCTCGCCCTAGGCGACCGTCGATCATAGGTCGTGAGAGTGAATTCGAAGAACTTACGCAATATTGATATGGACACGGTCACGTCGCCCTTCTTGTACAAGGCGTAGAGAACTACAACCAACACCAAGCATCCCGGCAGTAAGAGGTCTAGCATTAACTCCTCCTTTCTCTCGTTTACCCGCTGGCCCGAAACGCGAGGCCTGTCGGAGGGGTTGTGGAAAGGAGCTGGTAATTACTCTCGCTTGCAGGCGCTAAAGTGTCAACGACGAGAACATCTAAGATCTGGGATAATCTTTTGACAGAAAGAAAATGATTGACGCACTGGGACGAGGCGCATCCGATCAGTTGTTAGAGTTACTCGCCGCGGTCATCCCCGAATTCCTCGGAGCACTTGACCGTAACGGCTTGAGTGGGATCGAGTTCGCGGGATTGTTATTTCTTCGGTGCCTCGGACAAAGCACCAGCAACGGGTCGTATATGGCCTTGCAGAAGGAGTTCAGAGAGGGACTACTCGCAAAGGAGTTTTACTACAGCCCTGGGGACGCGGATGTTTTTTTTCGACGGATGGAATTTAAAGGGTTCTTACGTAGGCAGCGGATAACACCAGCAGAGAAAGCTGTGTTCTTCGGAACGGAACGTGGAAGAATGAGCGTAATCGTACTCCAACCGGCTGGAGTCCAGAAGATCGAGGACGTAAAGAGAGACGTGTTGCGCCATTATTCCGATCTCAGTACTCTAATCCCGCCCGAACATAAGGAGAGGTTCGTTGCCCTAACCTCGACCATCCAACAAGTAATCCCTCTCATGCTTGCACGTGTTCAAAAGGGATAACTCAGCAATGCGCGCCACTGCATCACTGGCAACTTTGGCACCGTGAGTAATGTGAATCTGTAACCTGCAGAGCTGACAGGACGGTGTCAAAGGTTCCAATTCCTTCAGCGTCACTACATTTTCACTCCATTAAGGGCGCTCCCGAGATAGACGTGGTCGAAGTTGCTGAATTTGATTGACCTGGATGATCCATCGCCTTAGACGCCGTTATCTTTTATTTTCAATCGACGTGGAGTTTCCCAAACTTCGCGTCCCTAGATCCGACAAGTCCTGTGTATTCTATTACTTCATTACTTGCGAAAATTGCACACATCTTCCGTTGTGGTGGGCGCGCTGAGAATCTCGCTCGACCATTCTTCTCCCGCCACGGACCTAACGTATTTGAGTCTTATGATATATTAACGCACTAGGGGTAGGGCAACGCAGGCATGGAATTGTGGGCCATTACCCGTTACTTTGTCTAAGTTGTGGGCTCATTCTGGGCGTCTGATAAAAATGCAGTCCGCTTCTGGCAAGGAGGCTGGAAATGAGATTACGAACGCTTAACGTCTTCGCGATTGCGGTTCTCGCGGTTTCCGCTCTGGCCGTCTCGCTAACCAGCTGCGATCGTAGCGGCAACAACCTCATAATAGGCGCGATTCTTCCGCTAAGCGGCGGCTCTGCGCAGTGGGGGATACCGCCGCACAACGCCGCCATGATGGCTGTCGATGAGGTCAATGCCAAGGGCGGCATCAAGGGGCAGAAGATTCGGCTCGACACAGAGGATAGCATGTGCGAGCCCGCGACCGGGGTCGCCGCCATCCAAAAGATATTGGCCGGACCGAAACCTATAGGCATAATGGGTGCTATCTGCTCCTCGGTTACGCTCGCCATCGCCCCCATTGCCGAGCAGAATAAAGTTGTCCTCATCAGCCCGGCCACCACGTCACCGCTGCTTACACATGCTGGCGACTACATTTTCCGCGTGATTCCAAGCGACGCGCTCCGAGGTCAGGTCTTTGCCCAGTACGTCTACAGTCGGGGCTACAGGCGCGTATCCTGCTTGTACATCAACAACGAAGGTGGGCTCGGGAACGAGCAGACCTTTGCGCAGGACTTTCAAAAGCTCGGCGGCAAGATCATTTCCGTCGATGCATATCCACAAGGCACGCAGGATGTGCGAAGCCAGCTCACGAAGATCAAAGCGGCAAAACCTGACGCGGTTCTCGTTGTTTCCTATCCTGACGATACGCCGATCGTCTTACGCCAAGCCGCTCAACTGACGCTCAATCTGCCTTTGTTCTTTCAGACCGAAGCCCTGGATGATCCTGCCGTTCTCGAACGGGCAAGTAGCGCCGCGAACGGCGTCACCTATATTCTTCCGGCCAAGGCGACCGGACCTGTGCCGGACGCCTTCGCGGCTGCGTACAGAGTGCGCTTTGGCAAGGCTCCGGAATTGTATGCCGCCGAAGGCTATGACGTAATCATGCTCATCGCGAATATTCTGAACGCCGCTCCTGCAATCACATCGGACGCACTGAAAGAGGGCCTCTACCATACAAAGAACTATGCAGGAGCCTCAGGAACGATCACGTTTGATGAAAATGGCGATGTGATAAAGCCAATGGCGATCAAGCAGATCAAGGACGGGAAACCGATGGTCGTCTCACAACAGTAACCCCGCGCCGATGCGATATGTCGGTCCAGACCATTTTCGGCTCCGAGCCTGAGCGTGCGCGACCATATCGAGAACTGTTTCGACTGTTACAGCGCTGTTCGTCGCGTCAGATCCTACTGAAGCTTGGCACCTTCGTACTAGGCTTTCTCACGAGTGAGGCCATCCTTTCTACGATCGAGCATACGCGCGGGTTCGAGCCACATTTCTCTTATTGGGAGAAGTTCGGCATCAATATGACTGTCGGCTTGCTATTTGCCGGCCTCGGCGAGTATCGCGCCGCGGAAGTCGAATTTAGGCTTCCCCACGCATACGACTTCGACTTAAGACGCCATGTCGCCCATCTTGTACGAACGCATGCTGACGTTGAAAATGATGATAAGGCTAGGATCGCACTTAGTCTAATGAAGGCCCACAAGGCGAAACATGAGTTCTTGTTTGTAACCTCGAGAACGGGATATATAAATCTACTAACTGCAGCCACGGAGGCGTGTCTCACGAGCTTCTTTGCCACGTATGCGATGCCCGTTTCAGACTGGCATGATGTCAGCCGCCATTCGGACGCCTACTTTACCATGCTCAGCAAAAAACACATCTCGAAATATCGAGTCGTGCTGCCTGTAACGGCAGAATGGCCGCTTGTGGCCGCTGGTCAACTGATCTTCGATGAAACAATCAAATATGGCATCCGGCTGGGCCGCGTTCCAAAGGAGCGCTTTCCTGAGATTGGCGATTACGCTCTGTTTGACGGTAGGCTCGTGATTGAAGGAACGCTATTGCGCCAAACTACAAGAGATGGCTCAGACTACGAAATGGAAGTGCGCATACTACAAGGTGACGCCGTAAACAAGTATCGAACTGATCGTGATCGGCTCAAGGGGTATTTGGCGCACCACAAGGAGGAAATCTTTATGCCTTCCAAACAGCCCCGCAATCAACCACCCAACGACATGCCGCGTGAAGGCCACCCGATACGCCCGACGAATAAGACAGATGATTAATTTGATGGAGAGATAGAGGCAAACCGTGACTTACGATCTGCAATTAATAAACGCTCCCCTCGACTGCGGGTACCAGAGGGCCAGCCGAACCGGAAACTATCCGCCGCCGGGCATCGTAGCCCTGGGCAGTTATGTTTCGTTGCGCTCACCAGACTTGACGATTCAACTGTTAGATGGAGAAATTGAAAGCATCGATAGCCTTTCTCGGCGGATTCGCGCAAGGGTTGTCGGCATCAGTTGCAACATCATGACCTATGGCTCCGCGCTGACATTAGCCAGGGCCGCTGCTTCCTCCGGTGCAAAAGTTATTCTCGGTGGTCCTTACCCGAGTTCGATGCCGGAGAAGATTCTGCAGAATCGCGCGTTCATCGACGCGGTTGTCGTCGGCGATGGCGAATGCGCCCTACACCACTACGTCCTGGGCAGGCCTTATGCCGAGATACCGAACCTCTGTTATAGGGGTCCTTTCGGTATCGTCCAAAACCCAGAAGCGACCATAGATCTCGAAACGTTGCCATTGCCGAATTATCGACAATTGCCCATTGAAGCGTACTTCGCGAACTTCGAACAACGCTACGGCGAGTTCAAGCCGTTCACGAAGTCGTTGCCAATCTACTCCCGCAAAGGCTGCATTTGGCGCGACTCCTCCAAGGGCGGCTGTGTGTTTTGCATGATCCCGGACCGTGGCGTGCGCTCTAAGAGTCCACAGCGGTGCTGGGACGAGATTGAGCATCTTCAGCGTGAGTTCGGCGTCAACTTCTTCTGGGAGGTGTGTGACACCTTCACCGAAAACAGCCGCTGGATAGATGAGTTCGTCGCCACCCGGCCGTCGCGAACCGATGCCCGCTTCCATGTCTATGCACGCGCCAACAATCTCTCGCGCCACATGGCACGGCAGCTCAAACGCCTTGGGGTGTACGAGGTGTTCATCGGCGCAGAGTCGGGTGATGACGGCCTCCTTGTGGCCGCGAATAAAGGCACAACGACCGCACAAGTTCGCCGGGCTGTGGAATTGCTTGCCGAGCAAGACATTCAGGTCATCCTCTCCTTCGTGTTGGGGCTGCCCGGCGAAACGCCAGAGACGTTGCAGAAAACCATCGACTTCGCGCGGGAATTATACTATCACGGGAACATCGTGGAGACCTCGACCAGCATATTGCTTCCCATACCGGGCAGCGCCGCGTTTCAACGGCTAACCGCGATTCCTGGATTGGCACAGAAGCACGGCAGCGACCAACTCGACCTTGAGGAACTCAAACGCGACTGGATTCGGCATTTCACCCACACGCGCCTCGAAGAACTGCAGCAGGCGCTTTCCGACACCTGGCGGATGTTTCCCCTGAACAACACGTTTTGGCAGGCGGACGATGCCAGTGCGCCGCAGTGCTGAGCAGGCGCGCGAATGGGAATATTCCCTCAGCTTCTGGCGAATGGCATAGCCGCGGGCTCGACCTATGCGCTGATCGCGATAGGCTTCGGTCTCATCTATGCGACGACACGCTTTTTCCACTTCGCCCATGGCGCAGTATACGCCGCCGCTGCTTACGCTGCATATGCAGGAGTGTCGATTTTCCATCTTCCGCTTGTTCCGGCTATGGCGGTCGCAGTGATCTTTGCAGCTTGTTTCGGCGTCCTGATGGAAATCGGGGTCTACCGGCCATTAAGACAGCGTGGTACAGGACCCGCAAGCCTTCTCCTCGCTTCCCTCGGGCTCTTCATCGTCTTCGAGAACGCGATCTCAATGTTCTTCGGTGCCGAGACCAAGGTTCTGTACCCGATTTCAAACTTCAGCTTCGCGGTCGCCGGCGCTTTGATAACCCCCATCCAGATCGTTACAGTCGCGACGAGTGTGGCCACCTGTCTTGCCGTCTGGGCGTTCCTGCTTTTTACGTCCACGGGACGAGCGACGAGGGCGGTCGCTGATGATGCCGAACTCTGCAGAATCAAGGGTGTTCATGTCGAACGGACGATCGTCATCACGTTTGCGCTCGGCTCGGGCTTGGCAGGCATAGGAGCGATTCTTGCCGCCCTCGACACGGATATGCGCCCGACCATGGGATTCGATGCCCTCCTCATGGGCGTGGTTGCTGCCGTTGTGGGTGGCGTCGGCAGCATCCCAGGCGCACTCCTGGGTGGACTTCTGCTCGGCCTGGCACTCAACCTCGGCGTTTGGAAGCTTTCGACCGGGTGGCAGGACGCAATTGCGTTTTGCCTTCTCATCCTGTTCCTGGTGGTGAAACCACAAGGATTCTTTGGTCTCCCGCTGCGACGTACGTCAGTTTGATATGGATTACATCCTTTACATCCTCGTGATGATCACTATCTACGGAACGCTTGCCGTCTCGCTTGACCTCGCCGCCGGTCACACGGGACTGCTGTCGATCGCACATGCGAGTTTCTATGCCCTCGGCGCCTATGGCTCAGCCATTCTGTGCGGACGCTTGGGATTGCCGACTGCAGTTGGCCTTCTAGCCGGTATGATGCTTGCTGCTTTCGCTGCGGTTTTTCTTTCTTTCTTTTGTTTGCGTCTAAGCGAAGACTACTTCGTCATCGGGACGTTTGGCTTTTGTCTTGTCATTTCGAACGTCCTTAACAACTGGCTTGCTGTGACGCGCGGTCCCTTCGGCATTCCCGGCATTCCAGCCCCCACGATCTTCGGTTGGGTCCTTCGTTCTCAGGCCGGGTTCCTTCTGTTGGGTCTCCTGTTGCTTGGACTCACGTTCTTCCTGGTGCGCCGCCTTACCACCAATAGCTTCGGTCGAGCGCTCCACGGCATTCGTGAGGATGAGGTCCTCGTCCAGGCCTTTGGAAAAGACACCTTTCAATTCAAGGTCGCTGCTTTATCTATTGGCGCATGCCTTGCAGCGGCGGCTGGCTCACTTTATGCGCACTACATTAGCTTCGTGGACCCGACCGGGTTCTCCGTAACAGAGTCGATCCTCATCCTGTCCATGGTCATTGTCGGCGGTCCCGCTGGGAAGTATGGCCCCTTGATCGGTGCCGTGATATTGGTCGCCATTCCCGAAGCGCTCCGGTTCGTCGGCATGCCTGCCTCATCCGCCGCGAATTTGAGACAAATACTGTATGGCATATTGCTGGTGAGCTTCGTGCTACTCCGTCCGCGTGGCTTGGCAGGGAGCTATGCATTCCACCGCTAACGTCAGCCAGTCCTTGGGCTGCGTGGAGCTGAAGAAGACATTCAACGGCACGGTCGCTCTGGCTGGCATTAGCTTCGAGTTGCCAACGCAGGGCATCGTGGCGATCATCGGCCCGAACGGCGCAGGCAAGACAACCTTGATCAATATTCTTACTGGGTTTCTGCGGCCCGATTCGGGCTCTTGCCAATTTCGCGGCCGTGAGTTGACCAGTCTCCGGGCCTTTGAAATAGCAAGGCTTGGGCTAGCCCGTACATTTCAAGACGCTCGGGTCGTGACGGAAATGTCCGTTCTCGACAACGTGAAGCTTGCCTGTCCGCGGGCCTATCCGGACAGGCTGTGGCGTGCGATAAGCGGCTGGGGCGTCCGCTCCGCAGAAGAGAGGATTCAGCAATGCGCTCTCGAAGCGCTCGATTTCACCGGCCTGCAGACGGAGACCTCAAAGCCCGCGGGAAACCTGTCTTATGGCCAGCGCAAGCTGCTTAGTCTCGCGTGCTGTTTTGCTTCCGGCGCCTCGGCTCTCCTGCTTGATGAGCCCGTGGCAGGAGTTCATCCCGAAATGGCAGACCGCATCGCAGGCGTGATGCGGAAGTCGGCGGACTCCGGCAAGTTGATCGTATTCATCGAACATGACATTGCGATGGTCCGGGAACTCGCCGACGCGGTTCTCGTTCTGGATGGAGGTCGTTTGGTTGTCTATGGCCCCGCAGCCGAAGTGTTGAGCCGCAGCGAAGTTGCGGAGGCCTACCTTGGCTGACGGATATGCTCTTAACATTCTCGGACTGACCACGGGCTATGGGCGGCAGACCGTTCTGCATGACGTGAGCATTGAGGTGAGGGCAGGAGAAATCGTTGCCCTGATCGGCCACAACGGCGCAGGTAAGTCTACTCTTCTCAAAGCCGTATTCCGGCTTCTGCCAGTCTCGTCCGGCCAGGTGCTTTTCGAAGGCAAGGATCTGCAAGGCGTGCCTCCGGATCAGATGTTGAAAAGGGGTGTAGCATATGTTCCGCAGGGCAATCGTGTGTTCCCGAGCCTTTCGGTCCAGGAGAACCTCCAGATCGCGGCACAGATTCTCAAGGACCCTGGTGAAAGGTCAACCGCGATCGACCGGGTACTCTCGATCTTTCCTGCATTGAGCAGGCGGATTCGACAACGCGCCGGCACGCTTTCGGGCGGTGAGAAGCAGATGCTCGCGTTGAGCAGCGCTCTTGTAATCTCACCGCGTCTCTTGCTGCTTGACGAACCGTCATTAGGCCTTTCGCCGGCCTTGGTCACCGAGGCAATGGAACGGGTCGTGAAGATTAAGGCCCAGACTGGCGCCTCGGTGCTCATTGTGGAACAGAAGGTTCGACAGGTACTTCGCATTTCACAGCGGGTGTATGTACTTCGGCGTGGAGTTGTCAACTTTTCCGGAAATGCAGAAACTCTGCAGGACGAGGCCAAGCTCAAGGAAGTGTATCTTTGACCGCGTCGCCTTGAGGTCTCAAGCCGAGAGGCATTGATGTGCCGATCGAGGTGTTCAAGCCCCGACTTGGCGTGTAGACCGCTCAAGCTTCGGGCCGCAAATCGAATGAGGCTGAGTATTCCAAACACACGAACTTGGGCATGTTGAGGCCCGAGTGAGGATTCCGGCGAAGCCGAACGCTAATTCCGAAGGGAAGCCGAACGGCGTTCCGGGATGAACCCGAACACCCTCGGAGCGAAGCGACGCTGGCACCTCGATTGTGCAAGAAGTGTTCGGCTTCGTCAAGCAAAACTTGTCCGGAGCGCAGCGAAGGAAGACCACCACTAGCGGAGAAAGGGGTGCGGGGAAAGGGGCGGCAGCCCTTGTCCCCGCATCAGCACACATTGACCTGGAGCGCGAAGAGCGCTCCGATTCTTGATCTGATGGGAGTGGCAGATGTGCTGTGATGATGATCAAAGTGAATAACCTTCGCCGTTTTCGTCTGCCCCAAACATTTCGTTAGACTAATGTTGGTGCTTCCGTGAATCGCACATATGTAATGACGCTGGCACTGGCGTCTATAACGGCAATCGTGTTGGGGCAGCAGCGCTCGACCAAGTCACAGAGACCCGGAGACAATGGACCCGCGTTGAAGGCGCAGATCAATGCGCCATCGTCACTCGCACTTGATGCCGACGGCAACATATATGTGTACGAATCCATCGGCGGGGCCATTCGCCGGATCGACGGGTCAACTCACAGAATCACCACCGTGGCCGAGGAATGCGACCCTCCCTCGCAGAAACCAACTCCGACGGGATGTTTCGGGTCAATCAGTGGTCTACAGGTGATGGACTCGGGCAACTTACTCTTTTCTGAGTTCACGTATAATCGTGTCTCCTCATATGACCCCGTTAGCCATCGTTTCACTGTTATAGCCGGTAGCGGTGACCTAACCTCCGGTGGCGATGGAGGCCAAGCACGGGACGCCGGCCTCACCGTCCCCCACTGCTTGGCGTTACACAACGCAGACATTTTCGTCTGCGACTCAAGTCACTTTATTCGGCGAATCGAGACCAAGACTGGCATCATATCCACGGTCGCGGGAAGCGGGAAACGAGGCTACGCCGGCGATGGAGGGCCGGCACTGAACGCGCAGTTCATCACGCCACTGAGCCTTGCTGTCGATCGTCAGGGCAATATTTTCGTTGCTGATGACACAAGTAATCGGATTCGGCGGGTGGATGCCCACACCGGGATCATCGAAACCTATGCGGGGATCGGCGCCGTCCCTCCAGCCAGGGTGCCACGGTTCAGCGGTGAAGGCGGTCCCGCGGTTGCCGCCGGTATACCTTCACCGGGCTCGCTGGTTCTTGACCGCGAAGGGAACTTGTTTTTTTTGACCGCCGACCGAGTTTGTCGCATCGATCGACTCACTGGTATTCTTTCCACGGTTGCGGGCGTGGGCCAGGATGGTTACAGCGGTGACGGAGGGCCGGCAACTTCTGCACGTATCGGTCCATCTGATCTTGCAATCGATAGCCACGGGAACTTGTTCATCACGGAGTTCGAAAACAACCGCATCAGACGTATAGATGCAAAGACGGGGATCATCACGACCGTTGCAGGAAACGGTCTTCCCCACAGGCCTCCCGCAGCGATCCTGTAGAGTCCTACGCATTGGATTTCCCGCGATTCTTGCGCATTGAATCACCGCGCATCTCAATACGATGAGCGTTGTGAACCAAACGGTCAAGAATCCCATCCGCCAGCGTGGGATCGCTGATCTGTTCGTGCCACTTCGAGACCGGCAGTTGCGAAGTCAGGATCGTCGAACGCACCTGGTAGCGATCTTCACAGATCTCCCAGAAGTCGCGGCGTTCGGGTTCCGAAAGCGGAGCCATCACCCAGTCATCGATTACCAAGACATCGATGCGGCTAAGTCGGGCCAACAAACTGCGCAGACTTCCATCGGCCCGCGCCAGTGCGAGATCCCGGAACAGCGTTTGGGCACGAGTATACAGAGCTGAATAACCATCCCGGCACGCCTTCTGTGCCAGCGCACAAGCTACGAAACTTTTTCCGACGCCCGTTGGCCCCAGAACGAAGATGTTCTCATGCGTGCTGACCCAAGCTGATTCTTGCGTCAACGAGCGGATCACACTCTTATCCAGCCCACGAGCGGTGCGGTAGTCGATCTCTTCCACACAAGCGTTCATGCGAAGCTTGGCATTCTTCAATCGTCGCCCGAGCGCCTGATTCTCCCGCCAGTTCCACTGTTGATCCACCAACAGGCCAAACCGTTCCGAGAAACTCAGCTCGCGAGCTGCCGGATCTTGTTCCTGGGTTTTCAATGCCTCGACCATGCCCAGGAGGCGCATTGCCGCCAGCTTTTCGATCATCGGTTGTTTG
>Ga0182024_10018977_pt1 | contig 12737 bp, 8 predicted proteins | sample P32metaG_FD_120480 | JGI IMG/M metagenome (GOLD analysis project Ga0182024, IMG submission 120480) | Permafrost microbial communities from Stordalen Mire, Sweden - P3-2 metaG (Illumina Assembly) | ecosystem: Environmental > Terrestrial > Soil > Wetlands > Permafrost | place: Sweden: Stordalen... | reverse complement strand
GTTCCTCTGACCAAGGACGGCAAGCACGACGTGAAGGCGATGGCTGCGGCCTCACCAAACGCCGGCGCCTACTACATCGTGAATCCCAACAACCCCACCGGCACCATGACCCCGAAGGAAGATCTGGTCTGGCTGCTCAAGAACAAGGCTCCCGGCTCGGTGGTCGTGATCGATGAGGCCTACTTCCACTTCTCCAACGACGACTCGATGATCGATGAGGTCGCCAAGGACCAGGACGTCATCGTCACCCGCACGTTCTCCAAGATCTACGGCATGGCCGGTCTGCGCGCGGGCTTCTTCATTGCCAAGCCGGAGTTGCAGGAGAAGGTGGCCGCGCTGGGAATTGGGGCAGACCGGCAGAGCAGCGCGTCCGCGGTCTCCATGGGCACGGCCCACGCCGCCACCTGCAGCATTCAGGACAAGGACCTGATTCCAGCCCGCCGCAAGATCAATGCCGACATCCGCGCCGACACCCTGGAGTGGATGGAGAAGAGCGGGTACAAGTACTATCCCGGTTCGCAGGCAAACTTCTTCATGGTGGACGTCAAGCGCCCGGGCCGCCAGTTCTCCGCGCTGATGCAGAAGGAGGATGTCTACATCGGCCGCACGTGGGCCGCTATGCCCGACTACGTTCGCGTTACGGTGGGCACGGCGGAGGAGATGAAGAAGTTCCAGGTTGCGTTCAAGAAGTGCTACGAGACTGCGCCGGCAGCGGCCCATCTCGACCTGCCCTATACCGCGTACTCGGAGATCGATCGCCACTACGCGTGATTTTGACCAAACTCCGTTGACTCATTTTTGGCCGCTGGGCAATCGAGATCTTGCCCGGCGGCTTTTTGCTGGCATCCATATCGCCCGATGCGACGCCGCGTCCGGAAAGCACGGCGTCTGCCGCGGCTTTGCATGTTTCAACAATAGCCTGCGCTATGAGGGGCGCGAGGGGAAGCCAATCGCCGTCCCGGCTTAGTCGCCCAGCATTGCAGACGCGTAATCGGCTTCGGCGGCCTCTTCCTGCGGCGGGGGCTCCGCCGAGGGGATGCGTATCTCGACCATCAGCCCGCCATCCGGCTTGTTGCGCAGCACGATGGCACCATCGTGCAATTTGGCTGCCCGGTCCGCGACAGCGAGTCCGATTCCCGAGCCATCCTGCTGCCAGTGCCGCGAGCGGTCGGCGCGATAGAAAGGCTTCAGCACAGAGGGCAGCTCGTGCTCGGGAACGCCCGGCCCGTTGTCACTCACACGCACGATCGACATCTCTTTGCCATCCAGCACCTCGCACACGGTCTCCACCTGGATGAGGCCGCCGCTGCCGGTGTACTTGATCGCATTGCGCACAATGTTTTCGATCGCGGTGCGCAGCAGTTCACGGTCGCAGTGAACGTAGCAGCCGGGGCAGATCGCTGCGTCGATGATGCAGTCGCTTTGCGAGGCCTCATATTGCATATCGGGCAGCAGATCGACGACCAGCTCAGAGAGCGAAGTCACTCCCGGCACATCGATCTGATGGAGCAGATCGAGGCGGGAGAGCGACAGCACCTGGTCGATGAGGCAGTTGAGGCGCGCCGCCTCCGCGCCGATGCGATCGAGGTGCACCTGCATCGCCGGGGACGACTCGGAGCGCGCCAGCCCGAGGCCGACGCTCAGGCGGGCCAGCGGCGAACGCAGTTCGTGCGAGACCTCGCACAGCAGGAGGCGCTGAGCGTCCGCCAGCGACTGCAGATGCTCCGCCATGTGGTTGAAGTCCGTGCACAGCTGGTCGATGTCGTCGCCGCCGGTGAATCGTGCGGTGGGACTGTTCCAGCGCACGCGCGCGTCGAGCTTGCCCACGGCGATCTCTCCAGCAGCGGTGCGCAGCCGCCGGATGGGCAGCGCCATCAGGAACCCGAGAAACAGCGTCACCACGCAGGAGATGGAGATCGTTGTATAGCCGGGCAAAAAACCGTAGAGCTGGAGGGCGCTCTTGTAGCCGCTCTTTAAGATCAAGACATACGGCGTGCCGCGTGGGGACTGGATGGGGACCGCGACCAGCTGGAACCATTCGCCGTTCGCGGTCATGCGCTTTTTCTGCTGCACGGCGGCCGCGATCACGCCCTTCGCGTCGGGGGCTCCCACATCGCCGCAAAGCAGTTTGCCGTCCGGCGCCGCCAGATAGAGCCCGTTGCGTCCGCTGGTAAACCGCTTCTGCGCCTCCGCACAATGGCCGCTTTCATAAGCGTCGATCATGGTGCGCCCGTCCATCACCAGCGCGGCGTCGAGCGCGTCCGTCAGTTCGGGGTTGTGAATCTGGCGGTGCGGCTCGAAGTCCGAAATGACGATCACGACCCCCGCCGCGATCCAGTACGCGAGAAATATCTTGAGCAGGAGGCGAACCATAGGCGTGGTGATCCAGGGTGGGCTTAGTTCAACTCGAATTGCGCGCGGTTGGAGTCGGACGCAGCAAAGAGGTAGCCCGAGCTGCGAATGGTCTTGATGTGGTCGCCCAGCGGAGTGGCGGAGCGGAGCTTGCGCCGCAGGCGGCTGACGTACATGTCGAGGCTGCGGTCCAGCGGATGGAAGGGGCGCTGGAAGACCCGCACCGCCAGCTCCTCGCGCGTCAGTACGACGCCGGGCGAGCGGATAAACATCTCGAGCAGAGCCAGCTCGATCTCGGTGAGATCGAGCATCTCGCTGCCGTAGTGCACAGTACGCGAGCCAAAGTCGATGGTGAGGTTGCCGCGCTGCAGGCGGGGCTTCGCAAAGCCAGCCGCGGGCGGCATGGAGCGTGGCACGCCGCGGCGAAGCACCGCGCTGATGCGGGCCACCAGTTCGTCCACATCGAAAGGCTTGGGCAGGTAGTCATCCGCGCCCATGCGCAGGCCGCGTACGCGGTCCGAGGCATCCCCACGCGCAGTCAGCAGCAAAACGCGCAGGTCGGAAGACCTGCGCAGGCGAGCCAGGACCTCAAACCCATCCATGTCCGGCAGCATGACGTCGAGCAGCAGAAGGTCATAGCAGCGGCTGCCGGCCTCCTGCAGGCCATCCCTTCCGCTGTGACGGATGGTGAGGGCGATCTGATGCCGCGCAAGATAATTGCGCAGCATATCGGCAAGTCGAACGTCGTCGTCAATGATGAGGACGGATCGCATGGTGTTGTCTCCCATGAGCGCGCCGGCGAGAATCTCGCGATTGAGGCCGGTCGTGACCGCTTGGCAAAGCAAATGTGGAGGCAAAGCCGCTTGCAGTATCGTGCTAAATCAAAATGTGAATGGTATTCCCATCTTTATTTTACCCACGCAGCCACGCGCTACGCAAGCCGAAGCAGGGGTAGCGTCTGCAGCAGCTTTACCGCAGGAAGGCCATGTCAGCTTTATCAGCAGGAGGAGCGATGTCGACGATCCGGCTTGACGCGGCGGAATCGGCTCGCTTGTAGAGGTTGCAGTACAGGCTCTTGAGAATCTGGTAGCAATCGCAGGCCGCCGATTCCAGTCCGGCGCGATCGAGGATCCTCACCTTGCCGCGCGAATACTCGATGAGGCCCCGGCGGTGCAACTCTCCCGCGATGAGGGTCACGGTGGTGCGCTGCGCCCCAAGCATGTTGGCCAGGAACTCCTGGGTGAAGCCGAGAACATCGCACTGGGTGCGGTCCTGGGTCATCAGCAGCCAGCGTGCCAGCCTCGGCTCCGCCTCGTGCAGGCGGTTGCATCCGGCAATCTGACTCAGGCTGAGAACCTGCTCCTGTGTCATCTCCAGAATGAGCCTGCGAATCTCCAGCGAGGTATTGAAAGCATTCTTCAAGTCATGCAGCGGAATTCGCAGGCCAGTGCCTCCAAGCTGCATCATGCAATCGGTTGGCAGAGGAGCCGGACCCAGCAGATGCATGCTGCCCACGATACCTTCGCGGCCCACAATGCCCACTTCGGCCGTCTCTCCGCTGCTCATGCTGACCACCAGAGAGGCGAGGCCGGAGGTTATGAAATACGCGTAACGAGGCTCCTGCTGCGTCGTGTATAGGCTGGTCTTAAGGGGTAGATCAATGGACGTGCAGTGGGCGAGAAGCAAATTTCGGCTCGGTTCGGAGAGGGCCGCCAAAAACAGACTCTGTGTCGCGCTCATGTGCGATCCTTTGCTTCAGCGCAAAGAACCGCCGTCACATAAACGGAAGCGGATCACGTTGAGGGGGCAACGGCCCTTAAGCCCTGCCGATAACCTGACTATACGCCGACTACCCGACACAGAGGTGAGCCTTACTGCACACTCCTGGGATAAATTACCCAGGCCGGCGACAGGGCGGGGGGCCTTGCTGCGCCGATTCGTGCAGTCCGGGATAGGCGCGATGCGGGTCCCTCGACCGGTGGGGTGCCTTTCAGGCAATGCCCGAGACGCAACTGCATCGAACGGCCGATCACGAAGCGCGGCCGTAAACGCTGCCCGCCGGCCCAGCGAACGCGTTGGCCGTGCCGCGATAGCCAGACAGTTCAAGCTGCCGCATCACTTGGTCCGAGGCAGCGCTCGCGTGGCGCCGGTGGAGATGCCGCCATCGACCAGCAGTGTCTGCCCGGTGACGTACCGGCTGGCCTCTGAGGCGAGGAAGAGCAGAGCGCCGTCGAGATCGCCGGGCATGCCGGGCCGTTTGAGCGGAATCCGATCGCAGAGATACTCCACCCACTCCCGGTCTTCGTAGAGCACCTTGTTCTGCTCGGTGCGGAACCATCCCGGCGCAAGGCAGTTCACGGTAATGCCGTGCACGCCCCAGTCGTCGGCGAGGCTCATTGTCAGTTGCTTGATGCCGCCGCGGCTCGCGCCGTAGGGACCAAGTCCGGCGTAGCCGGCCACACTGGTGACCGAGCCGATATTAATGATGCGGCCATAGCGGCGATCGATCATGCCACGCGCCACCGCCTGGGCCACAAAGAACGGGCCGCGCAGATTTGTCTCCAGAATCAGATTCCAGTCTCCCCATGTCACGTCGAGCGCCGGCTTGCGCACGTTGCATCCCGCATTGTTGACCAGGATGTCGATATGGCCCATGCGGCCTTCCGCCTCGGCGACCGCGGCGCGAATGCTCTGCTGGTCGCGCACATCGAGCTGGATTGCGATAGCCTCGCAGCCAAGCGATGCAATCTCCGCGCAGATCTCCTTGAGTGATTGCGCGCTGCGGCTGGTGACGGCGACATTGGCTCCGGCGCGCGCCAGCACCCGGGCGAACTCTCGACCCAGGCCGCGGCTGGCGCCCGTCACCAGGGCTGCTCTGCCGTTCAGACTGAAAAGATCATCGCTCATCAAGCCACCGTCCCGGGTTGAAGCACCACCTTCATCAATCCCGGCTCGCGCCGGTAGAGCCGCTCAAACCACGATGCTCCGTCTTCAAGCGGCGCAACCGCCGAGAGCAGCACATCGACATTGATTCTTCCGCTCGACATCAGCGCCATGCTCTGCGGATATTCGCCGGAGGAGGCGCACGATCCCTGCAGGCGAATCTGGCGCGTCACCACAGTTTGCAGGCCGATCTCAACCCTGGGCGCGACATTTCCCACCAGCGTCACCGTGCCGCCCTTGCGCACGTTGTCGATGGCCAGGCCGACCGTTGCAGCCGTGCCCACACACTCCAGCGCAAGGTCGGCGCCACGGCCCTGCGTAATCTGGCCGATCGCTGCTCCGGTGTCCTCCGCGTCTGTCCGGATAATGTGGGCTGCGCCAAGTTTGCGCGCGAGCGCGAGGCGCGTCTCATCCACGTCGAGCACAATCACCTCTCCCGCGCCAGCATACAACGCCATCTGCAGCGTGAGCAGGCCGATCATGCCGGCGCCAACCACTATGCAAGTGTCGCCGCGCGCGATCTGCGACAAGGACAGCGCATGCACCGCGACCGAGACGGCCTCAATCAGCGCGGCATGGGCGAACAGCATCTCCGCAGGCAGAGGATACACGATGCGCTGCGGGACCGCGATGTACTCGGCAAACGCGCCCGCGCGGCGAAACTGCGGCGTAGAGACGCCGACCACCTCGCGCGCATCGCAGAGATTTCGCTCACCGCAGCGGCAGAAGAAACAATCTCCGCAGTAGACAGTGGAATCGAAGGTGACGCGATCGCCGGCGCGAAACGCGCTCACCGACCGTCCCACTGCCGCGACTACACCGGCGGCTTCGTGGCCCATCACCACAGGTGGGAGCCTGCGACCGGTGCTTCCGTCGTATCCATGCACGTCGCTGCCGCAGATGCCGCAGGCATGGACGGCAATCAGCACATCGTCGTCGCCGGCAACGGGGACCGGGAGGTCCACGATCTCCAGCCGCTTATATTCCGTGAGCTGCAGCGCCTTCATGCCGCGCGTTTTCCCGTCAATTCCATTCGCTGTCGCCCACCGCTCTACTGATAGGTCAAATGATAGGCACGGCCTCAGGGTGCGTCAACGCAACCGTTCGCTCGCTCCACTGTTACGCATGCAAACCCTCACGAACGCGAGTCGGTAGATTTTTTGGCGCCCACAAACGCTGAGACTTGACATAGAAGCCTATTTAGGTAAGCCTAACTATTAGGCTTGCCTAAATAGCTTGGCTACCGGCGCTGGTCCGCTGATTCACTGAGCGCGGCTGGGCGGCGCTTGCACCCCGCGACACAGTGGAGATACCTATGGCTCGAAGCAAATTGGCAACGGCGGCCCTGGCTCTCTGGTGGGTATTGGGCTTGCCTGATTCAGCCTTGCTTCGCGCACAGAGCGGCACCAGCAGCGCTATGGCAGGAACCCTGGCGGACCAGCGTGGTGCGGTGATCGCCGGCGCGCAGGTGCGGGCGACCGAAGTCAATACCGGCGCCGTGCGCACGGTCCAGAGCAACGCCGACGGACGCTTCCTCTTCTCCCAGGTGAATCCCGGCAGTTACCGGGTCGCAGTGCGTGCCGCGGGATTCGGTTCTGAGCAATCGCAGCCGGTGAGCGTCTCCGTGGGGCAGACGGCCACGGTGAACTTCACGCTGCTTCCGGCGGCGACGACGCAGTCCGTTGAAGTGACCGCGCAGTCCGGGCTAATGAGCCTGGAGAATGCCAACACCTCCACGACCATCGAAGCGAAGACGATCAAGAGCCTGCCCAACCCGGGTCAGGACCTGACCTATGTTGCTCAGTTCGCCGAGGGTGCGCTGATGAATACGGCGGGATCGTCCAACGATGCCAAGGCGGCGGGCGGCTACGGCAACGTCGAGTTCAACGGGCTGCCCGCCACGTCGAACGGCTATGTTCTGGACGGCTTTGACGCCAACGATCCCTTCCTCGGGCTCAACATCGGTCTCTCCACCAACCTCGTCATCGGCCTGGACGCCGTGCAGGAGGCGACCGTGAACACCAACTCGTATGCGGTCGATCAGGGGCGCTATGGGGCGTCGCAGGTGAACTACTTCACCAAGTCGGGAGCCAACCAGTTTCACGGCGACGCCTACGAAATATGGAACGGCTCGCTGCTCAACGCGACCGATTTTTTTCTCCACGCCAACGATACCCCGGGCAACATCGCCAGGAAGCCGCGCTCCACCGTCAATGAGTTCGGCGCAAGTGTGGGCGGCCCGATACGGAAGAACAGGCTTTTCTTCTTCGCGCATTTTGAAGGCATCCGTATCGCGCTGCCTCTGGTTGCGCGAACCACGCTGCCGTCGGCCGCCTATCAGCAATATGTGCTGCAGCAGTTGCCGCTGGGAGGAAGCGATCCGATCAACGGCACGGTTCTGCCCGCGCAACCACAGGAAACGGCGTTCTACGGGAAGATGTTCGCGCTCTACGGCAGCACGGCGGGCACCCCCACACCTGTGCTCTCCTGTCCGCTGGATGCGAATGGAGCGCTGCTGGCGGGCATGCAGACCCCGGCGAATCCGTTCAACGGCGCGGGTTGCGCCAACCGGCGCACGGAGTCGCCGAACAACTCCGACAGCGAGAATCTGGCAGTCGTGAAGATCGACCACACGATCGACGCGAACGACAGCGTCTGGTATCGGTTCCAGCAGGACACGGGACTGCAGGCCGCATACACCGATCCGATCAACGCCATCTTTAATGCCTACTCCCCGCAGCCGCAGCGTACGCTGGTCGCTGGCTACACGCATCTCTTTACGCCGAACCTGGTGAACCAATTCAACCCCGGCGCGAGCTGGTATTCGAGCCTCTTCCTGCCCAACAACTACGCGCAGGTGCTCGCGGCTTTTCCCATCGTGCTCGCCGGGGGCAGCTCGAATGCGCCGTTTACCACGATTGGCGGCAACGACCAGACCTACACTCAGGGGCGCAAGGTCACGCAGTGGCAGATCAACGACAACCTGATCTGGACGCACGGGCGCCACAGTCTCAAGTTCGGCGAGAACTCGCGGCGGCTCGACGTCAGCGACTACGACCTGGGCGAAGGCGTTGTGCCCGAAGTGATCTATAACGACCTCGCGCAGTTCACCTACGGCGCGGCATCGACGGCCACCGCGGCCTTTCCCATCACGCAGAAGGAACGTATCGCGCTCGGCAATCTCGACCTTTACGCGATGGACACCTACAAGCTCAGCCGGCGATGGACACTGATCGCGGGCCTGCGCGCGACCTGGAACACGAATCCGGTGAACCAGCACGGCCTCTTCGCGCGCCCGGCGGGATCGTTTCTGGACATGCAGCACGACGTCGCGCAACCGCTGAGCCAGGCGATCGAGACGAATGTGCGGACGCTGTTTCCGGCCACGCCGCTCTTCAGCTGGCAACCGCGCGCGTCCGTGGCCTACAAACTGTCGGACACGCTGGCGCTGCATGTGGGCGGCGGCGTCTTCAACGACATCATCCCCGCGCAGGTTGCCGACTTCGGCGCGGCCAATCCGCCGTATGCCCCGGTCTTCGTGGGCGGCATCAACGGGCAGGTTGGCGGCGTCGCGGTCGCGCCGGGCGTTGCCAACAGCGCGGTGGATGCGACCGCGCAGGCCAACCAGTCCTTTCAAGCTGTCTTCCGTTCCGGCGGCGCATCGTGCACAGGACTCTCTGCCAGCGCGGCCACCTGCCCGCTGGCCGCCAACCTGAACACCTTTCCCAGCGGGAAGCTGAAGACACCGTATTTTCTGGAGTGGAGTCTTGGGCTGGAGCGCGAGCTCGGCGCGCGCGGTTCGCTACGGGTCGATTACGTCGGCACCCGCGCCGTGCAGGAGCCGTACCAGGTCCAGCTCAATGGCTACCAGACCGTCTGCGCCGGCTGCTTTGCGCCGTTTGCCTACGACCAGCCGCTCGACCCGCGCTTCGGCAGCGTCAACGAGTTTCGCACCGGCGCAGGCAGTCATTACGCCGGCCTGCAGATCAGCGCGGCCAAGCAGATCGCCGGCCTGACGCTGCACGCCAACTACACCTACAGTCATTGCCTCGATGAAGTTTCAAATGGCGGCCTGCTGGCGTTCTCCTCGCTGGGCATTCTCTCTCCGCTGCCCGGTGATCTGCGCCCCGAGTACGGCAACTGCGACTACGACATCCGCCACAACCTATCGGCCTTCGCCATCTATGAGGTTCCGTTCCACTCCAGCCGCGCGCTGCTGCGCCGCACGCTGGGCGGATGGCAGATCTCCGCGACCGCGATCCTGCACAGCGGAGTGCCCTTCAGCGTGCTGAGCGCGCCCTACACGGCGAGCAACCGCGGCATCTTTCAGGGCAGTGGGCCGCAGTTCGCCAACCGCGTGCCCGACGTGCCGCTCCACCGCAGGACTCCGGTCTCCGGCGTCACCCAGCCCGGCAGCCTGCAATGGCTCAATCCCGATGCGTTTGCCTCGGTCGTCGATCCCGCCACCGGCGCGTGTGCGGGCGGCGATTCGCAGGCCAACTGCCAGTTCGGCAACTCCGGCCGCAACAACTATCGCGGGCCACACTTCACCTACTCCGAGTTCTATGTGACGAAGAAGATCCCGATCACCGAACGAATCACCCTGCGCTTCGACACGCAGCTCTTCAACGCCTTCAACCATCCCAACTTTGCGCTGCCCGGCAATCAGGCGGGCACGCCGGGCGAGCCGGCAACACAGACCGGCTTCGGCGCGCTGACCAGCACCATCTCGCCGCCTACCGGGCTGCTGGGCGTGGGACTGGGCGGCGACAGCTCCCCGCGAATGATCGCCTTCCAGGGCCGGTTGGAATTCTAGAGTTCGTTCCTATCGGAAATCTCCAGCCGATTCTGGCTTGCGCATTCGGCCTCCGCGTGCGCTTCCGGGGCTGCGTCTCTAGCGCTTCAGATGCGGAATCGAGCGCAGCGCGAACGCTGCCTCTTCGAGAAAGGTCTCCTGGCTCATGCCCGGCGGAATTGCGAAGCTCATCTTGCGCGCGATGTTCTCCGCCATGCGTCCCGCCAGCAACGTGCGCGTCTCCGCAGGAAAGTCGAGGCGGCGCGCCAGGTAGCTCTCCAGCGCCTGCAGATCGGCCAGCGTCAGCATCGCCACGGCGTCCGCCGGCAATCTGCTCTCCCGCGGCGGAGGAGGCGCGGCCGGCTTGAAGACCGCGGAGGTAAAGGTGCGTGAGCCGCCAATGCTCTCCAGCGGCGTCTCCAGCGGGCGCTCATGCACCACCAGGGTCCCGGCGATCAGATCGCCTAGCCGCTGCTGGCGCCGCGTGGCGAACATGCTGATGACGCCGATAATGTAGAACGCGGGCAGCAGATCGACCGCGCGCAGCAGGTTGCGCCCCATCGACTCGAACAGGCTCACCGGCCTTCCCGTCTGCTGGATGACGCGGATGCGCATGATGCGCTTGCCCGGCGTCTGCCCGCGCCAGAAGGCCTCAAAAAGCGTGAAGTAACCCCACTCCAGAAGAAACGGAATCGCGATGAGGATGGCGATGGTCCACTTGGTGGAGAGATTGTCACCGGTGTGCGTGGCGGCAGTGGCGGCACCCGTGGAGCCGGAGAGCATTACTACGAAGATCAGGATCAGCAGGAATACCGTCACGCCCTGCAGCAGATAGTCGAGCAGCACCGCGATAAAGCGGCTGCCCAGCCCGGCCAGCGGAAACTCGATGGCGACGAGCTCCGGCGTGGCAATGCTAAGCTGGTCGCCAAGGGCCGGGCTGGCCGCTGCGCGCGAGTCCGTGGGTTCGAAGGTCATGGAGAGATATCCGGAGGCTGGCAACATCATAGCGGAGCGCGCCGGATTGGCTGGAGAAAGATGATCACCAATCGCTGGATCGACAAACGGCGCCCCCACTGGGACCGGCTGAACCGCCTGCTGGCTGCGGCCGACGCGCAGGGCCTGCGCAGCCTGCCCCACGCGGAACTGCAGGAGATGGCCTTCCTCTATCGCCAGGTGGCCAGCGACCTCTCCGCGCTGCGCCAGGACAACTCCGCGCCCACGCTGGTCTCCTACCTCAACCAGTTGCTCGGCCGCACTCACAACTTCGTCTACTCCGGGCGCCGCACCGGCCCCATGTCCGCGGTGCGCTTCCTCTGGTATGACTATCCGCGCATCTTCCGCAGGCTGCAGCCCTTCATCCTTGCGTCGCTGGTGCTCTTCCTCGCCGGCGGCCTGCTGGGATCGCTGCTCACAGTCGCGCGGCCGGAGTTCATGCGCAACCTGCTCGGCCCCGATATGGTCGCCACCATCGAGCGCCATCAGATGTGGACGCAGTCTGTGTCGTCGATGGCGCCCGAGGCCTCCAGCGCAATCATGACCAACAATCTCGCGGTCACCTTCATGACCTTCGCAACCGGCATATTCGCGGGGCTGGGAACGATTTATATGATCGGCTGGAACGGCATCTTGCTGGGCGTGGTCGGCACCGCCTGCGCGCAGGCGCACATGTCGCTCTCGCTGTGGAGCTTCGTCGCGGCGCACGGATCGCTTGAGTTGCCCGCCATTATTCTCTCCGGCGCCGCCGGTCTGCGCCTCGGCCAGGGGCTGCTCTTTCCCGGCGGATACAGCCGCCGCCACTCGGTCACGGAGGCCGGCCGCGACGCGGTTAAGCTGATGGCCGGCGTCGTCCCCATGCTGATCGTCGCGGGAACGCTGGAGGGTTTTCTCTCGCCGTCCGATGCGCCCATCGCGCTCAAGTTCGCCGTCGGCGCCTGCCTCTTCAGCTTCCTGATGCTCTGGTGGTTTGCGCCACGCGAGCCCGCCGCGGAGATTGTCCCCGTGCCGGCCTGAATTCTAGAGCAGCGCCTGCTCCTTCACATCCAGATAGCGATTCAGCACCGCCGCCGTCAGATTCTCCGGCTCCGTCTCCAGCGTCAGCACGCCCTGCTCGCGCAGCTGCGCCATCAGTACCATGCGGCGATGCACCAGCTCCTGCGCAGCAGCCACGGTAAACATCTCGTGCCGGTCCTCCGGGCGTCTTCCGGCCAGCGCCAGCATCTCCGTCTGGCGCATCGCGACAAACAGCACAAGATGCCGCCGCATCAGGTGTGCGGCGCCGTCGATCACCTCCGGTCGCATCGACGTCTCCGCCATATCGGTGATCCACAGGATCAGGCTGCGCCGCGGCTGCATGCGGTTCAGCGTCACCGTCGCATGCAGGTGGTCCGCCTCGCCCGACTCGCCGCGCACCTGCGCCAGCGACTCCATCAGCTGCCGCAACTGCGCCGCACCACGCCCCAGCGGCACGCGCTGCTGCACCGTCTGCCCATAAGCGAGCAGGCCCACGCGGTCGCCCGATCCCAGCGCCAGCTGCGCCAGCGCCAGCGCGGTGGCCGTCGCGTAGTCCAGCCGCGTGTACTGTTCTTTCCTGCCTGCCGAGACCACGCGCGCCTGCAGCAGCCGGCCCGCATCCATCAGCAGCCACACC
>Ga0182024_10018976_pt1 | contig 12737 bp, 9 predicted proteins | sample P32metaG_FD_120480 | JGI IMG/M metagenome (GOLD analysis project Ga0182024, IMG submission 120480) | Permafrost microbial communities from Stordalen Mire, Sweden - P3-2 metaG (Illumina Assembly) | ecosystem: Environmental > Terrestrial > Soil > Wetlands > Permafrost | place: Sweden: Stordalen... | reverse complement strand
TCAGAGTGATCAACCGTCGCGACGACCGCCTCGGCCGCCGCCCGCACTGCTTCCCACTTGCTAGAGAAGAACAGCGTAAACCAGCACCGCGGATGTATTTGACAGGTTCGTCCATATCAGAAGATGAGCTTCAGACCCAATTGGATGTCGCGGGCACCTCCCGACCCAAGAACAGGGTTTGTTGCCGCTGCGTCGGGCGTGGCACATCCGCAACCGAACCCGCCCGGGCCTGGAGCTGAAGGATCGCCTTCGCTGTTAACAGTCGGGTTCGCGAAGTTAGGATGATTCAGAACATTGAAGAATTCGGCCCGGAATTGAGCCGTCAGCCGCTCCTTGAACTTAAAACTCTTGAACACGGACAGGTCCCAGTTGCGGTAGCCCGAGTCACGAAAGATATTCCGTCCCATCGTACCGAAGGTCCCGATAGCGGGCGGAATCATGAGCGAGGTGCCTTTGGCGTAACAGCCAAACGTCGCAAGCGAAGCCTGCGTGGCCGCGCCCATCTTCTCGGCTTGAGCGTTACAGGCCGAATTGCTGGTCTCCTGACCGCTCGCCGCATTGCCGCTCCCGGCGAAAAAGGGAGTAGGAGTCGGACCAGATTTGAAGTCACCTGGGTTGCCGAAGAAATCCCAGGTATCCTCAAGCTCCCCGGTCCCACTGATATCCTGGCTATTGTCGGCGACCGCCCAAGGCGCCCCCGTCTGGAGGGTCACAATGGAGTTGAGCTCCCAGCCTTCTAGGAGCTGCCCAGGTACCTTTTTCCCGGGAATGTTCCAGGTCGTTGTGAGAGTGAAGCGATGCGTGATGTCAAAGTTGCTGTTTCCGTATTGTGCCGCAATATTCCGACTGTTTTGGGGAGTTGCGTTGAGGATGCTCAGGGCCGAATCGTCAAGTGCGTGGGAGTACGTGTAACCGGCGACGAACGACAGATTGCGGAAATTTCGCCCTGTAAAGGTCGCCTGCAACCCGTGATAGTTCGACACATAAGGGTTCCTGAGATTGTTAATGAACGCCAAGTAGGGGTACTCGGTTCCATAGGGGCGGTCCGCGACCGCTTCGCAATGCCCACATGCGATTTCGCCAGGCGACTGCGGGTTGATCTGGTTGATGTCCAAAACGCCCGACAGATCGTCCCCATGATTGCCGACATACGCAACTTCCAGAGAAGCGCTCGGCGAGAATGCGTGTTGCAAAGTCAGGGTCCACGTACCCACATAAGGGGTACTGAAGTTCCGGGCGACCCCGAAGATGCTACAGGACGTTCCCGTGGCACCGCCACTGCCGCAGGTTATCGTGGCGCTCGGTGGAAATACCGGGCCCGCTAGAGTCCAGTTGAGGGCGGAACCCGGATAGCTGAAGTTGGCGGTCGAGATGTTGCCGCTTCCTTGTACAGTCTGACCGTTCGGCAGAACCAACAGGGCTCCGGTCGGGATTTTGCCGACACCTGGCGTGTGGGCGTTCATAAGGCTCCCGGTCTGGTCGTTCGTGAAAGCGACAACCGGTAACATGTCATAGAACAGGCCGCCTCCGGCCCGGATAACAGTTGTTCCGTTTCCGGAGATGTCCCACGCCACGCCGAATCGCGGCGCAAAATTCGTTTTCTGACGATTATAGGAGGAACTAATCCCTTTCCCCACCTGTACCATTCCCGTTGGAGAGCCGGGAATGAAGTTGGCCATGAGATTGTTCGCCTCTCCTACTGGGCCCGTGTATTCCCATCGCAGCCCGAGGTTCAAGGTGATCTTCGGCTTGATGCGCCAGTCATCTTCGCCGAAACCCGCGTAGGACGTATCGCGATAGTGTCGCACCGCGTTCCCCACGCCAAGGAATCCGACAGCGGGTGCACCAGCAAGGAAATCCTCCAGCGAAGTAGAATTCGCGAAGGCCGTACCTCCGCTAAACACAAATTGTCCTCTGCCTGTGGGGGGCGAGAGCGTGGCCATCCTGGCGTAGCGTATCTCGCCCCCGAACTTAAAGGCATGCTTCCCGCGCAAATACGAGATTTGATCCAGGAAGTCGAAATTGTTATCGGGGCCCAGATCGGCCGGCCACGCCCTAAAGCCTCCTAGTTGACCAAAACCTGACACATTGATCGTCGGCATTCCGAGTGCCAGCGGATTTGTCACGCCCGTGTTGATGCCATAGTGCGTCGCGGGTACGTTCTGGTCGACTGGCCCGATCGGCCGAGTGTAGCGGACAAAGCCGAACCGGGCTTCGTTCACCCAACGCGAACTCGGGGTCCAGGTCCAGCGGCCCGCCGTAGCCATCGTCCGGATCTTAAATGTGCTCAACCAATACGGTTGCGTAATTAAGAAAAAGTCTTGCGTCACGGCATCGTCGTTGCCGAAGAAATACGAGCCACTCAGGGTATGGTGAGAATTGATGGTGTAGTCGATCTTTGCCAGCACATTGTCGGATTTGTTTGTAGCAGGGAAAGAAGTAAACTCAGTACCTGTGGGCGAGTTAGTGGATCCGAAAAGGGGCAGCAACTTCAGGCTCAGCGGATTTAGCGGAACGTTCGCTGCTGCCAGTGCCGCCTCCGCATCCGGGATGCTGACGTTAGCGCCTACCCCAGCTGCCGACGTGGGAATCGTGATCGTAAAAGAATTCCCCACAGTGTAGCGTTGTTCTTCGAACCCGCCAAAGTAGAAGAGCTTGTCTTTTACGATGGGTCCTCCAGCCGTACCTCCCCACTGTTCAAAATTCAGGGGCGGGTTGGCGACGCCGGGAGGGGTAAAGTAATTCTTCGCGTCCCAGGCATCTTGGCGGCCAAACGCGTACGCGGTGCCGTGAATGCTGTTGGTGCCAGATTTGAGCCCCACGTTCACGACGGCCCCCGGCCTCCAACCCCATTCCGCTTTGGGATTCTCCTCGACGTTGAACTCCTGGATGGCATCGATGGGCAGGATGGTGGCCGCATCCCCGGCCGTCCCCGGTGAATTAATTACGGGCAATCCTTGCAATGACTCGTTATTATCTAACCCGTCGACTACCCAGTTCTGATCTTCGCCGCGCAGCCCGTTGCTCGACTGGGTCCATGATCCGCCTCCCGGATATTGCTCAACGCCAGGACGGAGCGAAAGCAAGTATTGGAAATTGCGCCCATTCAAGGGCAGCTCGTTGATGGTGTCATTGCTAAGCGTCCCCCCTAACGTAACACTTGTGCTGTCCACCAGCGGTACGGCACCGGTTACTTCGACTGTCTGGGTGACTTCGCCGGGAGAAAGCTGTAGATCAACACGGATGTCTTTATCAATCTCTAGCAGGATACCGTTGCGCTCGATCGTCTTGAATCCTTTGACAGTAGCGCGGACCGCATAGGTGCCCGGAAGCAAGTTCGGAGCGACGTACTCTCCCTCCTGATCAGTCGCCAAAGTTCGCACGATGCCAGTTTGCACGTTCGTGACGTTCACAGAAGCACCCGCAATGGTGCCCCCCGATTGGTCGGTAACAACTCCCTGAATACGGCCCGTGCTTGTTTGAGGAAGCAGACGTATAGGCAGCACCAGCATGGCAACGGTCATAAACAACACCAGGGCGGCGGTCTTTAGGCCCCTTACCGCTGCACCGCTTATCCGTAGAGATTTCATGGCAATCTCCTTTGCTGCAGCAATCAGGAAATGAGCACAAACAGGCTTTCGTTCGCTCGACCAAATACACCCTCAACAAACTAATGTCAATGCAATGTTTTAAAATGTAAGAATGACGTGCGCCAAATCGTCACAAACGAGAGTCACGTTCTCACTCCGCTGTGGATGGGAGACTCGCTCGGTAGGTGGGAGGGAGATACGCTGATCGCCGATGCGAACCGTGTGAACAACAAGACCCGGATCAATCGGGAGGGACATCCACCTTTCCGATGCATTGCCCGCTGTGGAGCGCATCCACCGCGGGGATCGCGAGCACTTCGATGACATCACCGTCGATGATGTAGGAAGACGTTAACGACAAGACGAATTTTCGATTGGAAGCCGGGCTGAAACATCGCGGGATTCGTCTGCGAAGACAATGAGCTTTCCTCGACTATGAAAAAAGGCGCGAGCGGAAAAGAAGTAGCTGACCGAGTCAATCTGCATGACTTTCAACTGACTGGATCGAGCAGTGCGGACCGAACGCGGCCTGGCGTCAAAGGGTATTCTCGCAATCGGACACCGGTCGCATCAAACAAGGCGTTTGCGATCGCAGCAGCCGCGGGCCCGAGAACTTCCTCGCCGCCCCCGCTCGACTTCTCCTCGATCCTCTGAACAACGATTGGGGTCACCTCGGGGCATTCTTCAAATCGCAGCACCGGGTAGCTATTCCAGTCCAGGCTCGTAACATTCGTCTTTGTGAATGTCACTTCTTCTTTCAAAATCCGACTTGTGGCCTGAACCAGCATTCCGCTGATCTGGTTTTCGACGAAAGCTGGATTGATGGTGAGACCGGCATCAAGCGCTCCGTACATATGTTTCGCAACGATCTGGCCTGTCTCCTTGTTCACTTCAATCTCAGCTACTGCGGCGGCATACGAGGAGAGATGCGTTCCGACTGCGATCCCGCGCCCAGTGACCACTTTCCCTTCCGATAACTGAGATGCTGCCCTTCTAGGCTTCCACCCGGACGCCTGAGCGACGGCGTTGAGGACCCCTAGCCAACGCGAATCTTTGATGTTTCGCTGACGAAACAGGAAAGGATCCATATGGGCCAAATGAGCAAGCTCGTCGGTTGCTTGTTCTGAGGTAAAGCAAATGGAGATATCCAACGGCGAGCGCAGATATGAGCCCTTAAGGTAACCATCAATTCCGGATATCCGCCGGTTTACCAGTCGCACGTTCGGGATGTCGTACATGGAGCCTAGATTGAGCGGGCTGATTCTTTGTGACACCGGCCCGTCCGACTCGCTGGGGAGCATTCCGAGCGCCAGTTGCTGAGTGGTTTCCGTCACGATCCAAGTGTGCTGTGAGCCATGGTATTGATACGCCACAATCCTGCCGTCGCTATCGATGCCGACGCGTATGTCCGCGAGATGAGCCGGGCCGTAATTGTCCCACCCAAATTCGTCCCACCGCATGAACTGCAACCGGACAGGTTTCCCAACTGCTTGTGACATGATCGCAGCTGCCTGGGCTACGTCCTCGTAACAACTGTGCCCGTAAGTGCCCGAGGATTCGTAGTACTGAACCCGAACTTGCTTAACTGGCATGCCAAGCAGCGCCGAGAGATTCTTGCGCGTCTCGTAGATGTTCTGCGTCGAGCACATGACGAGGACCGAATCACCGGTGACGTTCGCGAGTGCGCAATTCGGGGCGAAAACCGCATGCGATTGGTAGGGACCAAAAAAGGTTTGGGACACAACTTGCGCCGCGTGGCTAAGCGCCGATTCCACGTCGCCTCGCTCGAGGACTACTGCGTCGGTCGTCTTGGCGGTGCGCATTTGTTCGCGTAGGTCAGCATTGCCTTGCAGGGAAGGCGTCGGGTCCCAGGTGACTTTCAATTGTTGGGCGGCTCGGATGGCATCCCATTCGTGCGGGGCGACGACGCCGACAAAATTCCGCTTGCGGACAACCTCAGCACCTGGAATACCGCGGATCGAGCTCTCGTCTATCTCGAGCACGGTCGCACCGGTGCCATAAGCGCCTTGGCCGCGCGGGCGAACCACACGGCCGTGCAGCATTCCAGGTACGCGCACGTGCTGCATGTAGATATGTTTCCCGCTGACCTTTTCGGGCGTGTCGTTCCGCGGCACACGCGTCCCCACCACTTTGTATTCACTTGCTGGCTTCAACGGAGCTTTTCCGGTAAACGGCACGTTGAAGCGCTTGTCCCCCACAAGCTCGCCATAGGTCACAACACGTTTCGGGTAGTCGCGAACCGCTACCAGACCCTTTGATACCGTGAGGCGGTTCGTCGGCGCGTTCAACTTCTGGGATGCGAGTGTGAGCAGAGTGAGCCGTGCTTCGGCTGCGGCTGCTCGAATCCGGGGGCCTCCCCTGGCGATCGAAGCGCTTGCTACTGTTCCGCCCTGGTTGGGCGTCCGGTTCGTGTCCAGCCGGACCGCCTTAACCTGCTGCATGTCCAAATCGAGCTCTTCGGCCGCGATCTGCAGTAGAGCGGTAGAGTTGCCCTGGCCCAGTTCGGCAAAGCCAAAGAAGATCGTAGCGGTGTTATCGGCGTGAACCGTGATCCAGGTATCGAGCTGCTTTGGGTCAGGTTGGTCCGGGCCGGCGGCGAATGCTACGGCATCCATCTCATCCTGCCCGAACGACGCGCCACCAAGAGCGAGGCCAACAATGAGCGCGCCCCCGGCTTTCATGAAATCGCGACGGGCAAACACAGTGTCAGTAAGAGCACGCGTCATTTGCTCACCCCCGACATCGTCCGCGAGGCGCGTTGGATCGCCTTCGTAATTCGCGGATACGTTCCACAGCGACACAAGTGGCCGTTCATCGCGGAACGGATTTGCAGTTCAGTCGGCTGCGGAACTTTCGATAAAAGCTCGGCAGCCTTCATAATCATGCCGTTGTAACAGTAGCCGCACTGAAGCGCCTGTTCGTCAAGTAATGCCTGCTGGACTGGGTGCAGCGTGGGTGTCTTCGAGAGTCCGTTCCGACCCGCGTACCACGCCGGTAGCCCTTCGAGAGTAGTCACTGACTTGCCTTCGATGGCAGCAACCGGGGTCACACATGAACGGATTTCCACATCGTTCACGAGCACCGAACAGGAACCGCACTGAGCAAGGCCGCAACCGAATCGTGGACCCTTCAGGAGTAACTCCTGTGAAAGGACGTACAACAGCGGAGTATCTGGCATCGCGGCAATTGTGAAGAGCCGCTGATTCACCCTGATCTTCAGTTCGCGCGCCATCCGTCATGCCTCCGCACTCCAGTCGTTGCGAACCGCCAATTTCGTGCATGATGACCCATGGTATGGATGAATCCCGTTCCATCTGCGCACTTACACCAGTGGGACTGTCGAGTATTTGCCTTCTTGATGCAGCCAAACTAGCATCGAGTTCGTTCTCAAAAAGGAAACCAGAAATATCATTGCATCGCCGCTACGCTCGTTGATGGCGTGGTAGAATCCGCTCGGCATTTGTTCGATAAATTGCGCCAAGCTCTGCGGTGCTGAAGACCTTTGCTGCGTCAAGGCCACGATGAGTTTCTGCCGCAGTGCGATACCAGTAGTCGGTTCCGTAGACAATCTGCGACACCGGCACCACTTTCCGCAGCGCCGCCATTGCAACGGGGTTCGATGACTGTGCGGTGTCGTAATACATCTTCCTTAACTCACGCAGTACATCCTCTCCCTTGGGTATGTTCTTAACCGCGGGGAAGTCCTGTCCTTTCGTTACGATGCCAGGCACAACTTCCGCGGAAGTTCCACTTTGAAAAAACCGTTCAATGAGGTAAGGCATTGCCCCGCCGCCATGAGAAAAGATCCACGTGATGTTCGGGAAACGCCTGGTCGTACCACTGAAGATCAAACTCGCGATCGTGCGCGTGGTGTCTGTCGCATATTCGATCATCGGACCCTCGTTCGGAACCCCATCCTGAACCAAGCTCAAATTCACACAACAATTTGCCGTTGCGGGATGGACGAACACCAAGGCGTTTCTACGGTTCAGTTCCTCGTAGATGGGAGAGAAGGATTCGTTCCCCAGCCACTTGTCACCATAATTCGAAAACACGCTGATGCCGTCGGCCTTGAGGCTATCGAGAGCGTACCCCGCTTCCGTCAAGGCCCCCTCGGTATCCTTCAGGGGTATAGCGGCGAAACTTCCAAAACGGCCTGGATAATCTGAACTCAACTTGGCGGCCGCTTCGTTGCATTGCCGGGCAACTTTGCGTACTTCTTCCAGCTCGCCAAAATCAAAGCCAGGAGTGGTGACAGAAAGGATGGCGGTTGCAGTGCCATTCTGGTCCATGTCTGCCAAGTCGTTTGCCAATGTCCACTGCATGCCATTACCGCTTCTGCCGTGAGCCCTCTCGAAAGCGAAATAGGCATCCGGCAAAAAGTGATGATGGACATCGATGCGTCGAACGTGCGGGTTCGAACGTGCGGCAGATCGATCCCCCGAGAGGACAAGGCCCATACCAATGTACGCAATCGTGTGCATAAAGCTTCGTCGGGGCACACGCTCAGCAGCATACTGCTCTGGCTCAGATACGCTGCCACACCGTTGATAGGAAATATCGTCACTCATGAACGTAAACCACTCCGAGAGTCAATTACCATTGCTGCACTCTTTATTACCGTCATCAACCGTATCTGGCTACCTGCTTGGCGATTTTGTCGCAGGGTCGATGATCTCTTTCTGAAACGATTCCATTTCAGAAGACGAGCAGATCGTTTCTCCCATTGGCGAGGAACTCAGGTCAAATCGCTTCCTTCCCGTAAATGACTTCGTATATGCCTTCGGGTCTTCGACAGTAACTGTGAGCTCCAGCGTCCCATGGTCTAAGCGTTTGAAACGCTCTACGAGGTGAAGGGCATCGCTGTGAGGATGGCCGACATGATCGAGCCAGGTTTTATCGTTAAAGCCAATCGTATCGACCACAAGTGTGTCGCCCTCATATCGGCCGACTGAATCCCCAAGCCACGTAAGGTCCGGGTCTTTGGGATGATCTCGGTTCATCGCAACGGAACGCCAAACTCGACTGAATTCATAGAGTATGTACACAACGTCCGGAGTTTGAAGAAACGTAAACTGCCAGGGGTAAAAGTAAATGCGCGATACGCCGGTTGGATCACAGTACTTTTGAACTGGATCGTTAATCGCCTCGAAGGTTTCGTTGATTCCGAACGGGGGATGGACATCCTTGAACTTCTCTCGCGCCCAAGGCGTCATAGGAGCGTCTTCTGGTTTTCTCCCTGCTGGGTCGGTGGGATCCCAGGTAAGCCGAGCTTCGTCCGGGCTCCTCTTGTTGGTATCTCTGGGACCCCACAGGCCAGACAAGTCGGGGACGTGAACAGCAGTCTTAGCCTGGAGGGTTTTTCCCGTCTTCTGCGCTGCGCCAGTCTGACCGTTCCGTGCGGACGTAGCAATGAACACTGCGAGCAGGGCGCACGTGAGACAGCAAAGACGCTTGCACATGGTAACCATCCTCGGCAACAGCGGCATACCCGTTCTCGACTGAATCCTTTCGCCGGGTGCCGAATCTGCTCTCATCGACTGGGAAGAGCAATGCCGTTAATGACAACCTTCAAAACGTTGTATTGCACGCCGGTGGTGCCAATCGACGCGCCGTTCTTGGCAGGATGAGTGTCGGCCACAATTTTGTCACCCGGCTTCATGGAATTCTTGTTCCAACCAACACGAGTCATGTGAATCGGAGCGGCAAGTTCGAGAAGCCAGTGCTGCACTTCGCCGTTGTCAGCTTTCACGTCCATTTGGATGACGGCGTGAGGGTTGAACCATTCGAAAGCGGTGACGGTTCCGGTCAAGGTAATGACTTTGTCCATGTCGTAGCCAGCCGTGCCATGATGTGCCAACAACGGGCCAGGGATCGCCACTAATCCAGAAGCGATCGTCAAAACGGCGAGAAACTTATTCTTCATAAATACCTCGCAATCGCCTCACATTGGATCGAGGAGACCTTTTTCGTGGCCGGCCCCTTCTCGCACGAAGTGTGGCGGACTAGAATTCCGGCCAATCATACACGAACATGTTCATCTTTTAAGAAAGAAGATTCGGCAACCTTGGAAAGAGGATGCGTCCGCGAGAGAACATGCCAGAAGCACTTCTTTTTTCCTTCTCGTCTTTGATACGAGTATTTATCCTTGACATGATCGTTCATGGGTATTAGTTTCCTGGCACTTATATCGAACAAGATCATCAATACACGGGCCACCCAAAACGAAACCGGCTGCGAGGAAGGAAGGGGCGGACGTATGGATTCCTTACAAGTCAGGAAAGCCGTTACATTGGTGGCGAGTATTGCCTTTTTGCTCTCCGTGTCGCTGCTCGCACAAGGCAATTTAGGCCGGATTATTGGAAGCGTAACCGACCAAAGCGGCGGGCGGGAGTTACGGTTACCGTGACCGAGTTCAAAGAGGAATTTCGCGAACGTTGACTACAGATCTCCTGTCCTCGGATCGGGTGGGAACCGGGCAATTCAGTTGGGCTTGAAAGTAGTCTTTTAAGCCGATGGCCAAGCAGACATCAAAGCATTCGGGCGGCGAAAACTTGGGTTTCGGTGAACACATGCCGGCGGCTGAGACGCCATGAGAACAACATTAAAGACAGATCGTTGTGATTGTGTATTTCAAACGGAGGTTTAGTCTAGTGAGTACTCCCATAAGGATGACCAGGAGAGTGCCAACCGAGATTGGTCTCCGGGAGCAAAACAAGCTTGAAAAAAGCGAACGCATTCGTAGGGCTGCGCGCGAGTTAATCTCGAAGTATGGCTTTGATCAGGCAACTCTTCGTCAAATTGCGAAGAGGGCTCATGTGGGGCTTGGGACTCTATTCAATTACGCACAAGACAAGCGTGACCTTGCATTCCTGATCTGCAATCAAGATCTTGCCGAGGTACTTGATTTAGCGCTCAAGGCCCAACGCCCCAACGAACCCCTGATCGACCAGGTTGTCGAGATCTACCGTCCCCATTACGAATATTTTGGGAAAGATCCAGCAATTTCTCGCACCATCTTAAAAGAACTCATCTTCTATTCCGAGGGTAAACAGGCCGAGGCCTTTTTAAGAACCAGGTGGCGTCTGATCTCTGCGATTGAGACAATGGTTCGACGGGCGCAAAAAGATGGTAAAGTCGAGCCCACCCAAGACGCCCTCACAATCACGCACCTAATCTTTCTTGTCGCCAGCGGATCCATTCGGTGGTGGATCGCTGGCCCATTTCCCGAACCGAATGCGGGTTTGGGCGAGTTACGGCGGTTGCTTGAGCTTCAATTCAGAGGTTTTGTACCTTAGATCGCAAATGCAGCCCAATCAGGATTGAGGGAGGATGACCTTGGCTGTTCCTGTTCGTCGCGTCGTCACGGGAAAAGATGCAACTGGAAAGGCTATTGCTATCATTGATGCCGTGGCCACAAACGTCCATGCGCGCCCGGAGACAGGGGTTGCGAATACTGTCTTGTGGGTTACGGATCGTGTTCCGGCCGATCTTTCCGATGGAAACGACGCTGGCGGACGGAAAGTCGGAATTCTGCCGCCGCCCAGCGGGACGATCTTCAAAGTGATCGAGTTTGCTCCGGAAAAGGACTTGACGAGCGATTATGAGACCAGGCTACAGCTCGTTCGAGGTCTTGGCCTAGCGCCTGAAGGGCCGTCGCGCGACCGTCCTCGAGATCCAGGGATGCACCGAACGAAGACGATCGATTACATCGTGATTTTGTCCGGAGAAATTGAAATGCTTCTGGATGATACGAGCATTCACTTGAAGGCGGGCGACGTCGTCGTGCAACGAGGCACTAATCATGCTTGGGTCAACCGCGGCGATCAGCCTTGCAGGATCGCTTTTGTCCTGGTTGACGCCAAAGATTGATCCGCGAACCTGGGCCTACCTACATCGGCGGTAGAATTTCCGCCACCTGGAATTGCGAGGAATGGGGTATAGGAATGTTTTCGACGAAGTGGCAGACCTCTCCGCGAAAATACGGAGTAAGCATCGAACGCGATGTTGCCATTCCGGTGCGGGAGGGTGTCAGCCTTGATTCAGATATTTTTCGGCCGAAGGCTGAAGGCCAGTTCCCGGCGTTGATTGCGGTTCACGCCTATCCCAAAGCAACTCAGTCGATGGAGATGATGCCAATCGGCTTCTCGTATGCACGCGGCTTTATAGAGTCAGGCGACTTCAATTTTTACGTCCGCCGCGGATACGCTTTTCTCGTCATCAATATCACCGGCACCCATAAATCCGGCGGCATTTTCGGAAATATTGACCCGCAATCGATTCAAGACGTGTACCAGGCAATCGAATGGACGGTTCGGCAGCCCTGGTGCGACGGCAACGTGGGCATGACCGGCGTGTCTCATTTTTCACGAGTTTCGAAGCGCGTTGCCGCGCTCAATCCGCCTCACCTGAAGGCGATCTTTTCGCCGTACGGTTGGACCGATATGTATCGGGATTGTTACTACCACGGGGGAATCCTAAATCACGGCTGGATCGGTCATTGGATAAGAAATAATAGCCCATTTTTTCGCACCAAGAACACACTGCGCGAGCAATGGGGCGAAGCAAAGTATGCGCAGGCCATCGAAACGGCTCTGCTAGACCGGGAAGTTTCCATTGTCCCATTTTTGGCGGATGCTTTGCGCAATCCCGATGTGGGCGCCAATTCAATTGTTGTCGATCTGATCGTCAACAATCTTTGTAACGATTTTTACAAAGTGCGTTCCGTGAATTTCGAGAGCACGACGATTCCCGCTTATTTGGGGGGTGACTGGGGTATTTACGGAATGCACTTGCCGGGGGATATCCGCGCGTTTGAGCAGTGGAAAGGCCCGAAAAAAATGACCATCGGGCCACCCGTGTATCTCGATCGGCCGGTGTACCAGTATGCCTACGAATCACTCCGTTGGTTTGATTACTGGTTAAAGGGTGTCAACACAGAAATCATGGACGAACCACGGCTAAATCTATTCGTGGTCGGCACGAATGAGTGGAAAACGGCGGAGGCATGGCCTCTGCCTGAAACCAAATGGACACCGTTTTACCTCCACGCAAATGGCCTGCTGAGCGAGCATGAGTTCTGGCCCAACGAGGGCTTCACGACCTATGAGGATTCGCCTTTTCACC